>JAEEGJ010031460.1_pt1 | contig 10273 bp, 8 predicted proteins | sample 8958761 | NCBI WGS metagenome assembly JAEEGJ01 (sample SAMN16246546, study PRJNA631951) | gut metagenome | biome: gut microbiome; feature: rumen; material: RS-attached | host: Bos | place: Iran: Karaj | collected 2018-10 | reverse complement strand
TGGTGCGCTGGCCTCTTACGGGGAGTCCAAGTCTGTGACGGCGTCCACGATAGCAACCGATATCGGTAAGTCTCTTGATGTTGGCGCCAATCTCTCTCTTAAGGTCACCCTCGACCTTGTAGTTGTTTTCGATCTGATCACGGATCTTAGCGACCTCGTCCTCAGAAAGGTCCTTAACGCGCGTATCAGGGTTGATACCTGTTTCACGGATGATCTCCGCAGCGCTTGTTGTTCCGATACCGAAAATGTAAGTAAGAGCGATCTCGATCCTCTTGTCATTCGGTAAATCTACGCCGGCTATACGAGCCATTTAGTGTACCTCCATATGATTGTGGTAATACTTCATATATACGACACGCGGCGTAAGGAACTCCCGGATCTTCCGGAGAGCAGCCGCCCTTACATATAGGCGTGTAATATTCTTCCGATTGTTCCTGCGGGCGGAGCTATTGCCCGCGGCCTGTCCTTATTATTTGACGGGGCTAATTCCGTACTTCGGACAAACCCGACATCTGTCGATTAACCCTGCCTCTGCTTGTGCTTGGGGTCTGAGCAGATGACCATAACCTTGCCGTGACGGCGAATGATCTTGCACTTTTCGCACATCGGCTTTACTGACGGTCTGACTTTCATAAGTAAACCTCCTGGTCTGTTTTATTTTTACACAACAAAACACAGGCGCTTTTTGAGCGCATGCCGTACTATTATAGCAAAATCATTTTGGTTTTCAACAGAAATTTTTCAATAAACCGGCGTTGTTTTTGAGCATCCGTACAAAAAAATAAAGAAGCCGCCATTAAGGCGGCCTCATTATATCATCAGATTATTGTCTTATCCACGTTAACCGAAGATTCCGCCTGATGTCGGAAGCGGAATGGTTACCATGAAGACGACTGCAATGATCAGGCATACGACGCTGACCAGAAGAACGAACTTCTTGTTTGTGGGGTTCTTGAAGACTCCTACGATACCGAGCATGAAGAGTGCAACGCTGTAAAGGACGGTAACGAGTGAGAACTTATCGCCGTTGGCATTGTCCTGCTTACCCTGTTCGATGGTCTTCTCAGCTTCCTCGAGTTTTGCGTTTGCCTCATCGAAGTACTTGTCGATGAATTCCTGTGATGTGAAAGGTGACGTTATTGCCTTGTCATCCTTGAGCCAGTTAAGGATATCCTGTGTGTCATTATTTCCGTCAGTGAATTTTTCGACATCATATCCGATGGCTGCTGCCATGTTCTCGGGAAGATTATCCTCGCAGAACCACTGAAGCTTCCATACGTTTGCTTCGATCGCAGCGTTGTCCTTGGCAGAATCGGCATAAAGGATCTCAACCTCATATGAAGCGATCGTATTCCAGATGCTCATATCCTGTGAAAGGGTCTGAACAGCGGCATTGTAAAGTGAGTTACCGTCACTTGCGAGGTTGTTGCTCGTTGCATAGTTTGTAGCCTGGTTGCCGCCGTGGATAGAACCTACATAGCTTGCCCATGCGGTAAGAAGTGCGGTAATACCGAGAAGAATGACGGTAATTATCTCAAGAGCATTCTCGCTTAAGAAAGACTTCTTTCCCTCTGTCTTCTTTTCCTTGCCCTCTTCTTTTACTTCTTTAGTCTCTTTGACTTCCTTCTTTTCCTCACCCATAAAAAAGTTCCCCTCTTTATATATATTTGCTGTCCGGCATCCGGACAAAACAGCATAAGTAAATGCCGCCGGTGCGGAGTATAGCACACATACGACACGTTTCAATGTGCAGATCTTAAGAAATCTTAACGGGATTAAACCTTGGGTTTCTTCTCGCCTCTCCAGGTGATCCTGCCCCTGGAAAGATCGTAAGGAGAGATTTCCATTGTGACCTTGTCACCGGGAAGGATCTTGATGTAATTCTGTCTGAGCTTGCCCGACAGGTGTGCGAGAACAACGTGGCCGCTCTCGATCTTTACCTTAAACATTGCGTTCGGCAGAGCCTCGTCAACAGTGCCAATTACTTCAATTACGTCTTCCTTGCCCATTAATAACCCTCCTCATAATCATAGGTCGTCATAAAAGGTCCTTCATCAGTGATGAGGATCGTATTCTCATAATGTGCCGTGGGACTTCCGTCCTGTGTAACGATAGTCCACTGATCGCCTAACAACTCGATCTCCCTGCTGCCGAGCGTGATCATCGGCTCGATGCAGATAGCCATACCCTTGGTAAGCTTCTTGCCGTGACCGGGCTTGCCGTAATTGGGAACATCGGGATCCTGATGCATAGTAGTTCCGATGCCGTGACCTGTCAATTCCCTGACAACTCCGTAACCGAATGACTCGCAGTATTCCTGGACGGCGTGACCGATATCTCCGGTCCTCATGCCGACCCGGGCATACTTAAGGCCTTCGAAAAATGATTTCTCAGTTCTTTCAACGAGATTTCTGACCTCGGGTGCTACTTCACCGACAAAATAAGTTCTGCAGGCATCGGAATGATAACCGTCAAGGATGGCTCCGACGTCAACGGAAATGATATCGCCTTCTTTAAGTATCCTGGACTTCTTCGGGATACCGTGAACGACCTCGTCGTTTACGGAAGCGCAGATGGTTCCGGGAAACGGAGGCTGTCCGTAGTTAAGGAAAGACGGGATCGCGTCATGACTTCTGATGATGTCATAGCAGATGGCGTCAACGTCGTGAGTGGTCATTCCGGGCTTGATCTCGTCCCTGCAGACCTTGAAAACTTCCTGAAGGATCTTTCCGGAAGCTTTCATCTTCTCAAATTCTTCGTCGGTCAGTATTTCTATCATATATATACCTAAATATCAGAGTCCCAGCTTGGCAAGTCCGGCTTCGATCTCGGATACGCAAGTATCGGAGCTGACATTGTTGTTGCCTTCGACTATCAAACCGCGTGCGGCATAGAAATCGATAAGGGGTGCTGTGTTCTTCCTGTATGTGTCGAGCCTTGACTGAACAGTCTCGGGATTGTCGTCAGATCTCTGGATCGTCTTGCCGCCGCAGAGGTCGCAAACGCCCTCAACCTTGGAAGGCTTGTACTTAACGTTAAAGCTTGCGCCGCACTTCTCGCAGACGCGTCTTGTCGTGACTCTGTCCATGCTAACGGCATCGTCGGTTACAACATACATAACCGCGTCGATCTTGGAGCCCATGGCTTCAAGGATCTTGTCCAGAGCCTCTGCCTGAGCGATGGTCCTGGGGAACCCGTCAAGGATGAATCCCTTGTCGGACTCGGGCTTGTTAAGGCGGTCTTCAACCATTCTTACGGTAACATCGTCCGGAACGAGCGCACCTTTATCGATATAGGACTTAGCTTCGATACCGAGAGGAGTGTTCTCCTTGATGTTGTATCTGAAAAGGTCACCCGTGGAAATGTGATCGAGACCGAACTTGTCTCTGATGACTGTGGCTGTGGTTCCTTTGCCCGAGCCGGGCGCTCCCATGATTATAAGATTCATATTAATACCTCCGGATCAACGCTGCTTAAGCTTACCTGGCGTACTTATTCTTCTTTTTGTCTTTGTTCTTCTCTTCATCGGTTGCGATGCCGTTTTCGAGAACCATCTTGAGCTCGACGAAGCCTCCGCCCAGCAGGATGCAGACGATGCCGAGGAACCAGATTCCGTTCAGAACGGGAATGAGATCCAAAAGCATCGGGACAAGGCTGAGTGCTACGAGGAAAACGGCATCCGCCATGTTCAGGTTATTGTAAAGCGTCATCAGATACTGCGATGTCGGCTTTCCGGGACGCAGGCCCTGGATGTATCCGCCGTTCTGCTTGATCTGGTTGGACAGATCGAACGGGTTGAACTGGATCATCGCGAAAAGGTAAGTGAATAACGCTACAAACACGATATAGATCAGGTAGAACGAGATGCTGCGCTTGAAGTTGACGAATCCGAGAAGGATGAAGTTCGTCGTGTCTTCAGGCATTACCAGACACATGATAGTTGCCGGCAGGAGCATGATGGCAATCGAATAAACGATAGGCATAGTGCCTGCCTGGGCTACTCTCAAAGGAAGCACCTGGTTCTGCATGCCGTACTGCTTCATTCCGACCGTTCTCTTAGAGAAAAGGATGCGGAGCTTCTTGCCTCCCAGGTAGAACCAGATTACGAATACGAAAATCGCTATGGAAACGATTGCGCAGCCTGCGGTAATTCCGATCGCTGCGGGAATGCCGAGGACCGATGCCCTGAGGTAAACGGACTTGAATACATCAGGAAGGTTGCGGAGGATGCATGCCAGTACGGCTATTATCAAACCGCTGCCTAAGCCCTTAGTGTTGATGAGCTCAACGCACCAGCCGAAGAATGCTGCGCCTGCGGCAAGGCTGACGCCTGCTAGGAGTATGCATACCCAGTAATTCATGTTTGTCCAGACGTGATTTCTCATTCCTACGCAATAAAGCGCAGCGAAAACAACATCTGCGATGACAGCGGCAATTCTTGTAAGCTTGTTGATTACCTTTGAACCGGCCTCGCCTGTCTGGGCAATGGCGCGGAGCTTGGGAACAGCGATCGTAACGATCTGCATTATTATCGAAGCAATGAGGAACGGATAGAGACCGAGGCTCGTGATAGAGACATTCTCCAATGCCTTCAATGACATTATGTTCAGGAGCGCTCCCGTATCTCCCCATTTACTTACCGCGGCAGAAGCGCCTGCATGATCGATTCCCGGAACGGGAACGAGTGAGAGCAACACAAGGCCCGTAAGGATCAGAAAGGTGAACCACATCTTCTTTCTGAGTTCCGGAATCTTGTAACTATCCGTAATTGTACCCATTAAAAACTAATCTCCTTATATACGCGCATAAAAACAGCGTCAGTATTATAGCGCATATTTTTCAATTTTTTAAGTTCGTTTTAAGAAAGACTTTCATAATAAGCTGAACAATCCTGCAATGACCGGAATATAAGTTGCAGGTAGAAATGGAGAAATCATATGGTTCATAAGAAGATTATCGCAGTACTCGCCGCTTTGGCGATCGCAGGTTCGGCTGCAGGATGCGCCAAGAAAGCACCCGAACAGTCAGGTTCTGCTCCGTTTTCAGAGCCGCCCTTCGAATCCTCTTTTGAGACAGAGGCTCCGGTGGCTTCTACCGACAAGCAGGTCGTTGGCAAAGTCACTTCAATCGACGGCACAAAGATCACAATCGAATTCGGAGAATTGAAGCAAAAGACACCTTCCAGAGACGGAAACGGCGGCAATGGCGGAAACAGAAAGAGCCGTTCCGGTGACGGTGACAACGGCGACGGTCAAAGAAGAGAGCGCCCTTCCCGTAACGGCAACGGTGACGGCAAGCGAAGGGAACGTCCTTCCGGCATGTTCGGTTATACGTTTAATGCAACAAGCGGCAGCGGCACCTACGATCTTGCAGGCCTCAAGGAGATAACTCTCGAGAACGACAGCGACGATACAGCCGATACGATCGATGAGATCAAGACGGGTGACGTGGTCGTCATTACGCTCAATTCTGACGGAACTGCCGCTTCGCTGACTGTTAAAGACCTGAACGGAAGAGCCGGAAACAGAAGACCGGGAAACAGATCTTCCAAGAATGATGAAAATCAGGCTGATGCCGACGCCTGATCAGCTTACGCCTTCGTATTTCCAGTTGGCACGGTCCCAGACGTTGTCTTTGACCGAATACCACTGAGACTTGTCGAAGGTATTGGTTCCGTTTTTCAAGACATCCCAGGAACCTGAGAAAATAACCTTTTGCGGTCCCTTCTTCTTTTCGGGAGCGTAAAGAGGATTTCCGGAAAAAGGATTAACTGCATTTTGTATGAGCCCCTGCGTCGCAAGCGCGGGGGTATCTGCATTTGTCATGAATTCATCGGAGACCGTAAATCCGCGGCTTCCGAAGTCCTTTACCATCAGAAGCGGAATATAAGCCTGGGCATCGAAATTCGAGTCTTCATTGCTGAACAAGAGCTCGTCATACTGACCTACTCCGTAAGCGTGATCCGCCACGATTATTATCCTCGTGTTGTCATAAACGCCCTGTTCTTTCAGGTAATCAAGCCATTTTCCGACTGACATGAGTGCGGCGGTATTCATCTCAAAGAACAGATACTGTGCAGTGGTCTCCATGCGGAGCTCTTTTCCGTCAAGGATGAACCTGTCCTTATGGGTCTTGTCGTACTCGGTGTTGTCGATATAGTATTTCGGCTCATAGTCCGGCTCGGAAAGCATGGACATGTCGTGCGTGGATTTATTGGCCATGATGACCAGATTGTTGCCGTCCTGCGAGATCTTGGTCATCTGTTCCATGGCTTTGAGAGCATAGTATTCCGACTCAAAGCTGAGGTAGTGGCCAAGTGCTCTTGAGGTACCTTCAACTATCTGGAAACAGGAACTCTCTTCCTTTGTTATCGAACCTGTCATGTTGTATCTTCCGCCATCGTAAAGAAGCGGCTGGATGACAACGGGCGAAGACTTGAAAAGGCTGTAGCAGTACAGGTTGCGGCAAAGCGCGGTCTCCAGGTTTTCTGTCTTAACGGGCAGATCGGGAAGATAATGGTAGCCTGTGTTATATGCCTTCAGACCTTTGAAATCCTTGAAGACGGTCAGATCCGGGATCCAGCTGTAGCCCGCATATGTAGGGTTGATGAACGTGCACTCCCACCCTTCCGAAGCGAATACGGAAGGTATGACCTTGAGCGATTCATTCTGCTTGTCTACTAAAGGCTCGGTGTCCCTCTCGTTGATCTTCTCAGGGGTGTAATCGTATCCGCCGTACAGAGCCGGAGACGCAAAATTGGTGCTCTGACCGTAAGACATGGTATTTCTGTACCAGGTAAAACCGTCAAAGCTTTGCCTAAGCTCCGGCTTCTCGTTCATTATGTAAGGAACCATTGAACCGACCGCGCGGTCGAGCATAATGACGACAACGTTCTGTCCGTTCTTTGAAAGATTGAACTCCGGGGCCTCCGAATAGCTGTTAAATGCCAGCTTATACTGTTCATTGATCTTGGAGATGTTGCCGCACGAGATGATGATCAACGCAGCTGCGCCGCACGCGGCCAGGACTGTCGGCAGGCCCTTCGTGTATTTGATGAGCAGTATGCAGACACCCGTTGCGAGTACCAGGAACACTACGTCCCAGATCATGTTTTCGGTATCGAAAACAGGACTGTTGATATACTGCAGCGTCTCGACCATATCGCCGAAATAGTTGCTGTACATGGTGTTGTTGAGAAGCGCTCCGACGCCTAAAACGAACATCACCCTGCTCATGAGACGTCTGCCCTTGGGCGAGGCAAGGTAATAGAACAGCCCTCCCCAGAGAATGAAAAGCCCGATTCCAGTAAGGACCGGATGGAACAGATAGAGAGCGGGATTGCTCATCGTGTATCTGTTCAGGAACTGCTGGGGCGAAGCGGAAAGGACGTTCGACGGAACAAAAAAGCCCGTAAACATTGCAAGGAACAGAGCCGATGCTGCGAAAAGCAGATTGCTTCTGCCGGCTTCTTCTTTGTTTAGCTTTGTATTGGAAGCAGCTTTGGCTTTGGAAGCGGCAGGTGCCTTGGCCTTCTTTTCGCGCATGACAAGCATCACGATGTTCTTGCCCAATGAGAAAACGTTGTTGAGAGTCCAGTAGAAGACCAGACCGGCCGGCGAATTATAAAGGAAAACAAGGAATACCGCGGCTATCAGATACATCTGCATCTTGGATTTGAGCGGCAGGCCCTTGCCGTAGATGACGCCTGAAATGATGTTTATCACGGTCATCAGTATCGGAAGGATATTGATCGCCATGCCTCCGATGACCAGCAGTCCGTCAGGCGCGCTCAAGTCCTTTATGGGACCTGCGGAAGCTCCGGAAAGAATGCTGCAGCCTGAAAGCATCCTGTAGGCCGCGATAAAGAAAGGTATCTGCAAAAGCAATGACACGGAGCTTTTCAGGACATTGACGGGGCTGTAACCGTTCTGCCTGTAGTAAGTCTGAAGAATCATGAAGCGCTCATCGCCCTTGAACACAGTCTTGATGTGCTTGATCACGGGAGCAAGCTTGATCTCCTTCTCCCTGGCTTCCTCCTGGATGCTGTCGGCACGCCTGTAAAGCGGCAGGACCACCAGGTTAAATACCAGACTTAAGATGATTATCGAGACGATAACGTTGCCGGAAGATTTGAATATGACCGAGAAAACGATCTCAAACAAGAGCTCGATCGGATATATGATCAGTTTATAAAGCCCGGCCAGGAATGACATTATTTCTTCTCCGATTTGTAAATGCGCCTGACTCTCTTGCCGACGTCGCAGGTTATCTCGTAGTTGATCGTGCCCATTTTGTCGGCTAGGTCATCAGCTGATCTGTCCCTGCCGAAAACTATCACGGTGTCTCCGACCTTCGGTCTGACCTTCAGATCAGTCGTATCGACCATGCACATATCCATGCAGACATTACCGATTATCGGGCATTTCTCGCCGCCTATAACGAGCTCAAAACCGTTCGACAGGCGCCTCGACAGTCCATCAGCATAACCTATTCCCACCGTGCAGACCTCGGTCTCGCGCTGTGCGGTGAAATGCCTTCCGTAGCTGACTGTCGCGCCTGCGGGAATGGTCTTAACGTGAATGACCTTCGCATACCAGGTCATGACCGGAATGAGATCGGGCTTGACCGGAGGCTCGGGGCATCCGGGCGGCATGAGTCCGTACAGGATTATTCCTGCCCTTACGAGATCTAAATGCATCTGAGGGAATCTCATGATTCCCGCGCTGTTGCAGATATGCCTTTTCGCGAAAACGATGCCCTCAGACTCAAGCGCCTTTATCTGAACCATAAAAGCATCGAACTGCCTCTGCGTATATTCATCGTCGCCGGTATCGGCAACCGCGAAATGCGAGAAAATGCCATACGGAATGATGCCGGGGAGCCTGCAGCTCTTAACTATCTCTTCCGTGTCGGAACCGTCGGTCTTGAAGCCGATGCGGCCCATTCCCGTATCAAGCTTGATGTGTATCTTTATTTCTTTGCTTTGTGAGACGGCCTCGTCAGAAAGCGCTTTGGCTATCTCATATGAATACACGGCCTGTTCGATATCATATCTGACGGTATCTGCAAAACGGCTCTTGTCCGTGAATCCGAGGATCATCATGGGGGCGGTGATCCCTCTGCGTCTTAAGTCGACCGCCTCATCAATCGTTGCGAGGCAAAGGCCCGCGGCGCCGCTCTCCAGAAGCGCGGTCGCGGTCTCATAAGCTCCGTGGCCGTAGGCATCCGCCTTGACCACTGCCAATATCCCCGCACCGTGTGAAGTTACCTTTTTGATCTCTTCGAAATTATGCCTGAGCGCGTCGAGATCGATCTCAACGCATGAACGGTCATAGTAATCAGGTCTGAATCCGGCAGAAGTATCTTGCATAAATCAGCTCCAGCCGGCCATCTCAAAAGCTTCCGGGAAGAAATCCTCCAGATCGGAAGGCAGCATCGCTCTTGTTCCGTAATCTTCGGCAGCGAGCATTCCTGCATTGGAATGGATCCTGACAGCCGCACACGCGGCGTTTTCCGGAGCTATGCCCTGGGCAAGAAGACCTGCCGCAAGACCTGCAAGAACATCACCTGAACCGCCCTTGGCAAGACCGCTGTTCTCGGCATCATTTAGGAAAATCCTTCCGTCAGGAAGTGCGATCACAGTCTTGCTGTTCTTGAGAACGATAACGCTCTTAAGCTTTTGAGCAAGCTTCATTGCAGCCTGGGCAGAAGAATCATCAGGCCCTATTCCTTCAACGCCGGCGGAGATCCTGGCAAACTCTCCCATATGAGGAGTAAGGATCGCGGGAGTCGCCCTATGCCTTAAAAGCGGCAGAATATGTTCCTTATCGTGGGCGGCAGCGCTTAACGCGCCCGCGTCTATTACGAGTTTTTTCGCTTCACGGATGAACAGATCGAGAAGCGGCAGAATGTTGAGATCATCAGATGGAATTCCGGGACCGATCAGGACTGAGTCAGCCTTTTCGAGAAGGCGCGTAGCAGTCCTCAATACACCGGACGGCATGCCGTCGCGAAGTGACTGGAGTGCGCAGGGATGAGCGGCTCTGATCGCATCAAGAGTCCTGCCCTCCGAATAGACGCGTACGAGACCGCAGCCCGATCTGAGCGCAGCTCCGCAAGCAAGTACCGCGGCGCCCGTCATGTATTCGGAGCCTGCAGTGATCAGCGCCGTTCCGAAGGTCCCCTTGTAACCGGAGACCGGACGCGTCGGAGCCATGCTCCTTATAAGTTCATCGGTCAGTACCGTTATTCCGGCATCACTCATGTTTCTCCT
>JAEEGJ010031459.1_pt1 | contig 10273 bp, 13 predicted proteins | sample 8958761 | NCBI WGS metagenome assembly JAEEGJ01 (sample SAMN16246546, study PRJNA631951) | gut metagenome | biome: gut microbiome; feature: rumen; material: RS-attached | host: Bos | place: Iran: Karaj | collected 2018-10 | reverse complement strand
TTCATGTTGCAGAAAGTTGGTTTTGGTTAAATAATATAGGTTGGTAATAAGTGTTAGCTATGCTAAAAACAGTACAATATAGTAATAAAACTCCGAAAACCGTCCAAAAAACATCATTTCTTGATCGGATAAAGCCGAAGCAGGAACACGATCAAGAGGGCGATGGCCGCCGGGAAGAGCGAGAACAGGCACCAGATCATCTGCTGGACAGAAGCTTCGTTCGTGATAGTCACGACCGTCTGCCCGGTGGCGGCGTCGGTGCCGGAAACGAATCCCGCGACGCCGAGGAGCAGGGCTACGAGGGCGCCCGAGATGGCCGAACCGAACTTCTGGGCCATCGTACCGGAGGAGAAGATGAGGCCCGTCGAAGAAGTACCGTTCTTCTCGGTGGCATAATCGGCCACATCGGCATACATGGACCACAGCAGCGGCGAATAGAGGCCGATGCCGATGGAAGTGAGGATGACCATCGCAACCATCACCCAGATGTATTTCGGGTCCATCGGGATGAAGAAGAAGGCGACCGAAGTCACGGCGCAGATGATGGCGGCCCAGTTGAAGGCCTTGCGCTTGGAGCCCACCCATTTCGTGAACTTGGGAGACAGGGCGCCGAAAATCATGCAGGTCACCTCGCCGAAGGTCATGAACACCGTATAATTTATAATGAGGCCCGATACGGTGACGTCGCCGTGCAGGCAGTATTCCAGGAGATAACCGGCCACCGCATAGCGGAATCCGTTGAAGAAATTGGTGCAGATGCCGATGAGCGTCAGGTAGATCCACGGCTTGTTGCGGAACAGGTCGCCGAAGGGCTTGAAGGAGAACTTTTCGGCCCGGACGGGTTTCAGGCGTTCCTTCGTGAGCAGGCCGCAGGCCAGCGTACCCAGCGCAGCGATGGCACCCAGGATCACGCCCACCACGGCGTACTGGTGCGCGTCGCTGCCACCCACCATCTTCTGCAGATAAGGGAACGAAAGCAGGGTGACGAATCCCATGGCATAAGCGCCCACCATCCGGTACGACGAAAACTCGTTCTTCTCATTGTCATCGTCGGTCATCACACCGAGCAGGGAACCGTACGGCACATTCACGGCGGTATAGACAGCCATCATCAAGAGATATAGCGAATAGGCGTAAATGCGCTTGCCCACGGGACCGAGGTCGGGCGTGTAAAGCAGCAGCGCAAAGACGACACCCAGCGGAATGGCACCAAAGATGAGCCAGGGTCGATATGTTCCCCAGCGGGACTGCGTACGGTCCGCAAGCGCGCCCATCATCGGGTCGGTAATGACGTCGAACAGGCGGGCGACCAGCATCAACGTAGCCGTATCGGCGACTGTGAGACCGAAAACATTGGTGAAGAACAGGGGGAACGCAATGGACATGACCTTCCAGGTGATTCCGCCGGCGGCGGCGTCACCCAGGGCATACCCTATTTTCTCGGAAAACTTGGCCATAAACGTTAAGGTTTCAGGAAAACAATGTCGTCAAGTTCACTGAATGCCCGGAAGTCCGGAGCGTTCTCGAAGCCGTCCCAGGCCGCATAGAAATGGCCGGGCCTATCCCAGGCGTTGCGCCAGGTAAGCACGTATGCGATCGGGAAGTCCTTGATGGCGGGATACAGGACGCCCGTCCACCAGGCAGGATCGGGAAGACCCTCCAGACCGGTTTCGGACAGGCACATGAGCTTTCCATGCTCCTTGGCGAAGCCTTCCACAAAGGTCAGGCAGCGTTTGAGCTCCGCCGCGAAACGTTCGCCGGAAGGGCCGAAGCCGTCGGGGCCGACATTCTCGTAATGGTCCACGCCCATCAGGTCCACGATGTCGTCGCCGGGCCAGCGGTCCATGTACACGTCCGCGGAAACACCGCTGTTCGGAGAGTAGCACCAGAGCAGGTTCTTGATGCCGCGGGTTTCCGTAAGATAGGTCCAGGTGGTCCGGAAGAGGTCCTTGTATTCCTGCGCGGTGCACAGGTCCTTCCCCCACCAGAACCAGCTTCCGCTGTTCTCGTGCCAGGGTCGGAAGATGACCGGCGTCCCCTCCAGGCTCTCCAGGAAGTCGCCGAGGCGCTTGAGCCAAGTGTCCATGAACAGGCTGTGAAGCTCGCCGCCTTCAAGGACATTCTTCACGACCTGGTCAGAAGAAACATCCCAGGCGTCACCGCCTGTGAGCGGGTTACGCAAATGCCAGGAGAAAGTCACGATGCCGCCGCGCTCCGCGTGCAGCATCGCCGCCTTTCGGATAAGGCCGAAATCGACACTGTCCAGATTGGCCTTGTCGCCCATCTCGATGCCGCCGAGGTCGAAGCCCATGACAGCGGGATACATCCCGGTCACGGCCTTGACGTCTGAACGGGTCAGGGAGTCCGACGCCCAGTCCTCCACTTTCCAGGTGTGACCATAGGACAAGTCGTCCTGGTGGCCGTATAGGATTTCGCCTTTTTCCACATGGGCCGACAGAATCCCCAAAAGCCCCACTTCAGGAGCGTCCGGAGCGGAGGCGCAGCCAGCCAAAAAAAGGCAAAATGCAAGAAAATCAATGAGTTTCAGTGTTACTTTCATTAATGATCAAAGTCTATTGTCCAAGATGCAAAGTTAAGAAACGAAATACACCGAAACAAATATAATGATTGCCAATTCTAATACTTTTTTGCCCAGCCTTGCCCCGTCCGCCGTTTTTCGTATCTTTGCGACGTGGAACAGGATGAGAGATTCATGCGGGAGGCGCTGCGGGAAGCGGACGCCGCCCTCGCCGCCGGGGAGATCCCCATCGGCGCCGTCATCGTGTCCCGCGGCCGCATCATCGGCCGGGGGCACAACATGACCGAACGGCTGCACGACACCACCGCCCACGCGGAGATGGTGGCCATCACGGCGGCCACAGAGGCTATCGGTGGCAAGTATCTGACGGATTGCACGTTATATGTAACGGTCGAGCCTTGCCCGATGTGCGCCGGCGCCCTGAACTGGGCCCAGATCGGGCGCATCGTATACGGCGCCATCGACCCGCGCCGCGGCTACTCCCTCTTCTCCCCTTCCCTCCTCCATCCGCGCACGGAAGTAACAGCCGGAGTCCTGGGCGAGGAATGCACCGCCCGGATGCAGGATTTCTTCCGCTCCAAACGCTGATTTGCGCGGTTTTTTGCTATCTTTGCAACCGATGGCCAGAAAACGCAAGATTCCGGGCGTGGACCCCGCCTACCTCGAAAAACAAAAAGCGGCGCTCCTCCGCAAGAACCGCTATGTGCTGTACTTCAACGACAGTGAAATGGCGGCCGTGGACGAATACTGCGCCCGCTTCAAGGTCCATGCGAAAGCGGCCCTCTTCCGCGAAGCCATCATGTCCAAAATCCTGTCGGAGCTGGAAGAGAACCATCCGACGCTGTTTTAGCCAGCCAATTCTGTATTTTACCAGTCACTTCCAACGCTGCAATCCTATGCCTGAAGATATCCGGATCCTGAGCGACACTTACCGGGACGGCGTCCGCCACATCACGGCCGTTCCCTCGGCCCTCGTCTGCTCCCGCCAGATCGATTTCGACCTGGTCGACGGCACCATCCGCAACCTCCGCTACACCGGCGGCTGCCACGGCAACCTCCAGGCGCTCGGCGCCCTGCTGGAGGGCCAGCCCGTCTCCTTCGCCCTGGACCGCCTCACCGGCATCAACTGCAAGGAGCGCGGCACCTCCTGCTCCGACCAGCTCACGCGTGTGCTGCGCGCCGTGCTGTAGCCGTCCAGCCACTTTTGGCGGCCGTTTGCCACATTTCGAAAATTATACTATCTTTGCACCCCGGAATTGAGATGTGGTGTAATGGTAGCACTAGGGATTTTGGTTCCCTCAGTTAGAGTTCGAATCTCTACATCTCAACGAGAAAAAGGTTGGCGCCGCCAACCTTTTTCTGTTGAGATGACGGCACTTTGTGCCGGTTTTTCTGTTTAACCCCCGCCGCTGCCACGGCCGCCCCGAGGGGCGACTGGGGGAAGACCCCCAGACCCTCTCCCGAGGGACGATCCAACCCAACAAGCGTCATTCTTGGCTTGACCCGATACATCATGGCGCAGGTCTCGCTACTCCGTGGCGCGGGTGTGGTTTTTCCATGGAGACCTGCGCCGCAAAACGGGCGCTCACGCGTTCTGGCGGCGCAGGTTCCAACCTTAATTCCACACCTGCGCCAACAAGACCATACACCCGCACCATCAACACCCTACACCTGCGCCAGCAATTATCCACACTTGCTACAACAGAACGTGCTACAGATCTTGCCCTCCAGCGCCATACGGTTGCAAAGTGTAGAGTTGAAATGACAGACAACAACCAGATCAGGAAGGCTTTTCTCAAATTCAAGCGCACAATGATATGCCTCTCATTGCATATATGGCCATCTAATGTAGCACACCGATGCGCCCTGAAAGCCATGCAGAAAGGGTGAGTGTGCGCCTGAATTTGAAGTGGGAAGGTCGCATCGGCCGGCCCCTCCGCCGGCCGCCAGAACTTCCCAACCATTTGCCAAGTTATGTTCGGCGACCATGGGCTCGAGATTCCAGGGAATCCTTTGACTGTCCCGCCAAACTGCCGCACATCCGCCCTGTCCGAAGAAAGACCAATGGCCACCTCCCGTGCGCCAGGGGCTGATTTCGGCCTGTGGCGCACCGCAACCGCTGATAACACGCATAGAACAGACCTTTCACGTGCGGCTGTCTGGCGAAATCTAAGCCGGGGCGAATAAAGGGGTGACCTACGAAATCCCGAATCATCACCGGAGAGACGAGCTGCTCGATGGCAACCGTCAATAGTGGGTGCATAAACCTCCGAAGGCTTTGCCACCGCCGGGGCCGGGTGTGCCAGTAGGTCCATTCTAAGGACCAACGGGGACGAAATGGCGGGGTTTTCGAGCCAGTAGGTACGGCGAATGGACCTACTGGCACGGTAGCGAGTATAGAAATTCCGAGACAAGCCCGGAATGCCGCGCTACAGCATCAGGCCGGCTTTGACGCGGTCGGCCGTTTCGTCGCCTTTGAGGGCGCGGAGGATGGCCAGGCCGAAGAGCACGCCGTAGCCGGCGCCGCGGCCGGTGATGAGGCGGTCGTCCACGACGACGCCGCTGGTTGAATAGACGGCGCCCTTGGCGATCATCGGGTCCTGGCAGCCCTCGAAGCAGGTGAAGTGCCGGCCGGACAGGTCTTTCTCATCCAGCTGGGAGAGAACGTAGCCGGGGGCCGCGCAGATGGCGGCGAGGGTGCCGCCGGCAGCATAGCACTTCCGCATCAGCGCCATCAGGGCTTTGTCGGCCGCAAGGTGCTTCGTGCCCGGCATGCCGCCCGGGAAGATCATCACGGCGGGGGCGTCGTTGTCGAAGTCATTCCGGGTGAGGTCCACGCTCACGGTGAGTCCGTGCGAGCTGGTCACGAAGGGGTCTTCGGTGAGGGAGACGGTCTGGACATCCACTCCTCCGCGGAGGAGGACGTCGCGGGTGTCGATGGCTTCCATGTCTTCGAAGCCTTCGGCGAGGAAAATGTAAACTCCTTCCATGATGATTATCTTCTTCTGGCGATGGAAATGTAATAAAGCAAGGTTGCGAGGGAGCCGATGGCCGCGATCACATAGGTGTAGGCGGCCCATTTGAGGGCGTCCTGCGCCATGGGCTTGGTTTCATAGCTGACAACGCCGGCGCTGTCCAGCCACTGGACGGCCCGGGCGCTGGCGTTGATCTCCACCGGCAAAGTGACGAAACTGAACACCGTCGTAAGGGCGAACAGGAGGATGCCGATCCAGAGCAGGGACGGGAAGGCCTGGTAGAAGATCAGGCCGGCCAGCAATACCCATGAAATCCAGCTGTTGGTGAACGTGAGCACGGGAACCATGGCCGTACGCAGTCTCAAGGGGGCGTAGCCGGTCGCATGCTGGACGACATGGCCGCACTCGTGCGCGGCGACGGCGGCCGCGGCGACGTTGCGCCCGTAATAGACGTCGTGGCTCAGGTTCACGGTCTTGTTCTGCGGGTTGTAATGGTCGGTCAGGGTACCCTCAACGGAAACGATGTTCACGTCGTGAATGCCGTGGGCCTGCAGCATCCGCTGGGCCACCTCGGCGCCGCTGAGGCCGGTGGGCACTTCGGAATACTTCTCGAAGCGGCTCTTGAGACGGGCCTGGATGAACATGCTCGCGAACATCACCGCGATCATCAGAATCCAAATCATCGAAGTCGTCATAACGTTCTTAGTTTTTACAAAAATAAACATTTTATGAAGAAATGTCAGCCGTTATTACTAAATTTGTTCGATATTTTCGACTGGCTGACATGATGCGTGAGGATGATTTTTCCAGGTTGGAACTGAACCTGAACGGCTGTAACCGGAATTACCGGTACTTCCGTTCCCTGCTGGAACCTTCGACGAAACTGCTCGTTCTCGTCAAGGCGAACGCGTACGGCCACGGCGCCGTGGAGTTCGCCGCGATGATGCAGCGGGCGGGCGCCGACTACCTCGCCGTCGCCTATCCGGTCGAAGGCCTGGAACTGCGGCAGAACGGTATCAGCCTTCCGATCATCGTCCTCACCGCCGGCACGGATTTCTACCCGGAGATCGTCAAAACGCGGATGGAGCCCAGCATTCCCAACCTGGAATCCCTGGACGCCTTCTGCACCTATCTCTGCAGCATCGGCCTGCGCGATTACCCAATCCATATCAAACTGGACACCGGCATGCACCGCCTGGGTTTCATGACCTCGGAAATCCCCGCCCTCCTCGACTACCTGAACGCCCATCCCGAAGTGAAGGTCAAGTCGATGTTCTCTCACCTCTGCGTGGCGGAGGACCCGGAACAGGACGCCTTCACCCGGGCGCAGTTCGACCTTTTCGAACGCAACACGCAAAGCATCATCGACGGAATCGGCTACCGGCCCCTGCGTCACATCCTGAACTCAGCCGGCATCGAACGCTTCCCGGAGCATCAGTACGACATGGTGCGCCTGGGCATCGGCATCTACGGCATCAGCGCCCTGCCGGGCGTGCAGCTTGCTCCGGTTGCTTCTTTGAAATGCAAAGTCCTGCAAGTCAAGCACCTCCGCGCAGGTGACACCGTCGGCTACGGCCGCTGGGGCAAGGCCTCCGCGGGCACCGTCATCGCCACCATCCCCGTGGGCTATGCCGACGGCATCGACCGTCACCTGGGCCGCGGGAAGGCCTCCTTCTCGGTGAACGGCCACCGCGCCCCCACCATCGGCAACATCTGCATGGACATGTGCATGCTGGACGTCACCGGCATCGACGTGAAGGTGGGCGACACCGTCACGGTCTTCGGCGAAGACCCCACCGTCTCCGAGCTGGCCGACATCCTGGGCACCATCCCCTACGAAATTCTTTCCTCAATCCCGCGAAGAATTGAAAGAATTGTACTGCGTTCGAGTACAGTATAGCATGAAGATGAAATCATACGTTCTTTCCAACTCCAAGTCACGACGGTGTTTAAACAATCGTGACTATGGAAAGAAACAAACATTGGAGAGAACTGAATCGTAGGAAGCACTACATCGCGGCGCTGAAAAGAGCGCTTTATTTTGGGGCCTGGTGGGGCAGGGTGCCCGATTCCCTTCCGACAAATCCCACCTGGGTCGATCTCTACAAGGCGAACGCATGCAGGCAATACAGGACTGTACATGTCGTGTGCAGCTGTGAGATTTGCAGCCCGCACACGCCTCGATCCGTCTTCAGAAAAGAGACCGGGAGAATCCTTCGTGAAGCGGAAAAGGAACTCGATCTCCCTACCGGCTACCTGGGGAAGCAGAGCGTCAGATGGAAATGACGGACAAATCCTAAAACTCAACGTAGCGGCGGGCGATCACACCGCCGGGGGTGAGTTGCATCACGTACGGAAGACCGGAGAGGTCGAAGGTGTCCAGCAGGAGACGGGCCTCCGCGGGATAAGATTCAAAAAGCGAGTCCATATTGACCAGGAGGACGCGGGATTTCTCGTCGGCCAGGGCGCGGGCGTTGGCGAGGGTTTCCTCGCAGCGGCCGCAGCCGTTCGTGTAGAAAACGAGGTAATCGGCCTTGCGCAAAGAGAACACGCCCTTTTTCGCCGCCTTCCGGAACAGGCAGGGCTTGCGCAGGAGTTCGCCGTGAATCTTCAGGTCCGGAACCGGCGTGCCGACGGGCGTGCGGTCCAGGAGCTCCTTCATCATCCGGGCCATGGACACGACCTGCGCCTCATCTTCGGCGTCGTTCCAGACGTCGGGGACGCCCAGAATATACTTGTCGATGACCAGACGGGTCCCCTCCTTGAACGTCTCCCCCGTCTGCGAGGAGAGATAGTACAGCAAGTCGCCCTCCATATGTTTGAAGGACTCGATGTCCCCTTCTCCGAACGTACGGTCGGCCACATAGTCCGCGACGTCCACGATGTCGGAAGGCTTGAAGTCCTCCCCATAGGCGGAAAACGCCTTCTCGTAAAGCGACATTCCCTCGGGGGTGCCGTACACGTAGCCTTCCTTGCCGGAATATTTATCCACGAGCATCCGCAAAGCGGGGGTGTCCAGTCCGCGGCCGATGACCGTCCCGTCGGGAGCGACGAGAAACATCCGGGGCGTCTGGAGCACACCGTATTTCCGCTGGAAATCGGACTCCAGGTCCGGATCCCAGGCATGGACCATTTCCGCGGCGGCGAGGGAGGTCTCGCGATAGCGGGCCCAGACCTCCGGATCCGACCCCACATAGACCGCGACGGCTTTCAGCGGGAATTCATTGTCCGACAGGAAGCTGACGAGTCTGGGCGTTTCGATCCGGCAGGTGGAGCAAGATGTGTCGTAGAAATACAGCACCGTATATGCTCCGTCCTCAGGAACGGTCATGTCCGTCCCGTCCGGGTCCCGCAGCGCCAGCTTCGGCGCCGGAGCGCCCAGCTGCGCCTGGCGGTTGAACTCGGCGAAAACCTTGGCGTTCAGAAGGTCCAGGTCCGAGTGCATCGCCACCTTGCCGGGAATGAGCCAAGTGTCGGCGATGTGGACGGCCACGCCATCGTCGCCCATAATCTTGGATTTCAGGTAATGGTCATAGATCTTCAGCGTGACGAACTGCCGCGTGAGGGAATCCTGGCAGGACTCGATGAGAAAGTCGCACTCGGCATTCTGGAAAGGAACGGGGTCGCCCGCAAGGGCGGCGAAATACTCCTCGAGCTTGGCGCCCAGAGCCTCGTAACGCTCATCCTGTGCGGAGAGCGTCAACGCGACAAAAAGGGCCGCCAGGGCCGCCAGAAGCCGTTTCATAACTCAACGCCTTCCGGAATGAAGGCGGAATAGTCTCCGTGATGCTTGAGGATGTCCCGTACGGCGCTGGAAGAAATGTGGGCGAATTCCTGGGCCGTCGGGATGATGATGGTCTCGATGTCCGGAGCCAGCCGGCGGTTCGCGTCGGCGATGGAGCGCTCGGTCTCAAAGTCGATCATGTTGCGCACGCCGCGGACGATGTGCCGGATGCCCAGTTCATGGCACGTGTCAATGGTCAGGTTGTCATACTGAATGACCGAAACGCCCGGGAGCCCCTGTGTGGCCTGCCGGATGATGGCGAGCCGTTTCTCCATGTCGAAGAAGCCGCGCTTGTCCTGGTTGATGCCCACGGCGACGACCACTTCGTCGAACATCGTGAGCGCGCGTTTGAGGATATTCAGATGGCCGGCCGTGAACGGGTCGAACGAACCGGGAAACAGGGCTTTCGTTTTCATAACTGCCAATCGATCGGGGTCTTTCCTTCGGCCTGAAGGAGAATGTTGGTCTGGGAGAAATGGCGGCAGCCGAAGAAGGCGCCGCCCGCCAGCGGCGAGGGGTGCGCCGCCATGAGCACATGATGCTTGGACGTGTCCACGAGCGCGGCCTTCCCCTGCGCGAACCGGCCCCAGAGCAGGAAAACGACGCCCTCGCAGCGGTCGGAGACCGTGCGGATCACGGCGTCGGTGAATTCCTGCCAGCCGATGCGGCTGTGGGAGGCGGGGGTGCCCGCCTGCACCGTCAGGACGGAGTTCAGCAGGAGCACGCCCTGCCGGGCCCAGGGCTCCAGGTCCGGGCTGCCGCTCATCGGGAGGCCCAAGTCGTCGTGGATTTCCTTGAAGATGTTCTTCAGCGAGGGCGGGGCCGGGACGCCCGCCGGCACAGAGAAGCAAAGGCCCATCGCCTGTCCGGGCCCGTGGTACGGGTCCTGGCCCAGGATGACGACCTTCACCTCAGGGAGGGGGGTGAGCGCGAAGGCCTTGAAAATCTGGCGGCCGGGCGGGTAGATCACCTTTC
>JAEEGJ010031458.1_pt1 | contig 10274 bp, 9 predicted proteins | sample 8958761 | NCBI WGS metagenome assembly JAEEGJ01 (sample SAMN16246546, study PRJNA631951) | gut metagenome | biome: gut microbiome; feature: rumen; material: RS-attached | host: Bos | place: Iran: Karaj | collected 2018-10 | reverse complement strand
CACTGAAGACGGCTAGCTCGTAAGCGATATCGTTGACCGTAAGGACGGTACCGTAATTCAAACATTATATGAAAGACTGGTAGGAAGATACAGCAAGCAGGATATTGTTGATCCTGAAACAGGTGAACTGATCGTTGCGGATGATGAATTCATCGATGAAAACAAAGCTCAGAGAATCGTAGCTGCCGGATATAAGGAAGTCCTGATCAGGAATGCCTTTGTATGTAAGAGCGAAAATGGTATCTGCCGTAAGTGCTACGGCCGTAACATGGCTACCGGTAAGTTAGTTGAAAACGGTGAAGCTGTCGGTATCATGGCTGCCCAGTCAATTGGTGAGCCAGGTACTCAGCTGACCATGAGAAACTTCCATACCGGCGGTGTCGCCAATGCAGAAGGCGATATTACCCAGGGTTTACCGCGTGTTGAAGAGTTATTCGAAGCACGTTGTCCTAAGCATCCGGCTGTTATCGCCAAGTTCGATGGTGAAATCGTCGCCATCGAAGCTAACGATAAGGGCGGTACTACCATTACCCTGAAGAGAATCGTTGAAGGTGAAGAAGAAACATTTGACCACAAGGTTGACCCTACACAGGTCATCCGTTCCTGGATCAAGGTTGGTACTTTCGTCAAGGCTGGCGAAAAGCTGACTGAAGGCCAGGTCAATCCTAAGGAATTAATCGACTTTGCCGGTGTTGAAGCCGTTCAGAATTACATCCTCAAGGAAGTAAAGAAGGTCTATGCCGTTACCGGTATCGACATTTCCGATAAGCACGTTGAAGTCATCATCAAACAGATGCTGAAGAAAGTGATTATCGTCGATCCGGGAGGATCAGAGCTCTGCGTCGGTCAGACGATTTCTCTCAAGAAACTGAATGAACTCAACAATGAACTGCTGATCTCGGGCAAGCAGCCGCCGACTTTCGCGCCGCTGCTGCTTGGTATCTCCAAGTCTTCCGTCGAGACAGATTCCTTCCTGTCGGCTGCATCATTCCAGGAGACCACCAAGGTCCTGACGGATGCGGCAGTCAACGGCAAGGTCGACTCACTCTTCGGTATCAAGGAAAATGTCATTATCGGTAAGCTCATTCCGGCCGGAACGGGTTCGAAGTTCGAAAGAGAAACGACGAACCTGGTCCATCAGAGAGCGGAAGAACTCGATGAGCTCAGAGAAGAAAAACTTCTCGCTGCGCAGGAGGAAGCTTCCCTGCCGGTAGAGATGACCGGTGATCAGGACGACGAGGATGACTTCGCTGATGAAGAGGTCCTCGAAGAAACAGCTGAAAACGAAGAGGAAGAAGCTGAAGCTTAATCAGAACAAGGTGTGTGTCGAAAGATGCACACCTTTTCTTTTTGAAAATTCAGTTTCTTTTCAGATTCTTCCTGTATAATTTCCTTATGAAATTCAAAAATCTGTTTCTGATGATAGTGCTCTTGGGATCTTTATTGTCTTCGACCTGGTATATGGCAAGTCATAAGGAAATCATCGATACCGATCCCTGTGAGGTCGAAAGCAGTTCACTGATCTATCTGGCTGTCAATGAAACATATGATATCGAAGGCGGGGACCTTGAGACCGATGATGAATCGGTCGTTTCCGTTGAGGAAGGAAGGATCGTCGCTCTTTCTGCAGGAAAGGCTCAGGTCAGACAGGACTGCCATACCTATATCGTCTATGTCTCTGATCTTTATACTGCTGCTTATCTGAATATGGAGAAAGACTATCTGCCTGAAAACAGGTATACGGATGAGGAAAACAAGTATCTGGACAGGGTATTGGAATATCTGATCGAAGAAGCAGGCTATCGCAGCAGGGCGGCTGCCGTCGAGGCTGCCAGGTTTTTGACACTGCGTTTTCCGTATAAACTGAACTACTTCTATGAAAACGGCAGACTTGAAGAGGATCACTACGATGTCGACGGAGAGGGCAGATATTATCACAAGGGTCTGTATCTGAGTCCTTACAAACAAAGAGCCATCTCTCAGGATGAAGAGGCACAGTACTGGGGCTCAGAGATCTATGAATGGGAAACGGATACGTATTCGCCCAACGGTCTGGACTGTTCGGGTTTCATCACCTGGGCTTTGTACAATGCGGGCTATGACTGCGGAGATATCGGTGCCGGACCGGCGCCGAATGTCTTCGATCTTTCGGATCTTGGCGAAAAGCGCAGGATCACGGCGGAATCCCTGGATGAGATCAGAAACGGAGACCTCTTAAGTGCCAACGGCCATATCGCGATGCTGATCGGGATGAAGGACGGCGAGTATTACGTCGCCGAATCCAATTACGGCATCGATGTCAGGGTCATCAGCTACACGAAAGAAGAGCTGATCAGGACATCGTTCACCCACTGGGTGGATATGGATGAATTCTACGGTCACAATGACGGAAAGATGAATCTGTTCTGGGAGTGAAAATATTTTCAGAAAGAGTAAAAATATTTCATAAATGATGGCAAATCATTCAGCAGATTATTGAATTAGACTGAAGTTTATATTATGATTTAGAAAAGGCTTGGAAAAGAAGAGTAGCCTGAATGATGTGCTTAGAGAGTCTTTGGCCGGTGGAAAAAGACGTCGGAGTTCAGGTGAACATGGTCTTGGAGCTGCGTTTCCGATATGAGGGGACGACGTGATGCATACGTTACAGTGCTAGGATATGTTTGTATCTGAAGAAGGTGCAGAAATGCATGAATTAAGGTGGTAACACGATTATAAGTCGTCCTTATGGGCGGCTTTTTTGTTTCAAAGCCTCGGATACAAAACAGATGTAATAAGAAGGGAGAACGTTATGAAAAAGATTATTACATTATTACTGGTTTTACTGACATTATGTGCCTGCGGAAGCAAGAAGGATGAAGCACCGGCAGCCGAGGTCAAGAAGATCTCCGTCGCCGCATCTCCGACTCCGCATGCACAGATCCTTGCTGTCGCCAAGGACATCCTGGCTGAGCAGGGCTGGGAACTGGAGATCGTGGAATTTGAGGATTACGTACAGCCGATCGAAGTCGTTGAATCAGGTGAGATCGATGCCAACTACTTCGCTCATGTTCCTTATCTGAATAACTATAATGCCGAACACGGCACAAAGGAAGTCGTCGTAGGCAAGGTGCATTATGAACCGTTCGGAATCTATCCGGGCAAGAAGTCTTCTCTGGCTGAACTGGAAGACGGCGATGAGATCCTGGTACCCAATGACGGAACCAACGAGACGAGAGCTTTGCTGTTATTGCAGGACAACGGCATCCTGACGCTTCCTGAGGGAACGGGTGCTGATACGATCGTGACAGTCAATGATATCGTTTCCTACACTGTCAATGTCAAGATCATCGAAGTGGAAGCTGCCCAGATCTCAAGATCAAGGCAGGATGCAGCACTGGTCATCCTCAACGGCAACTATGCGCTGGCAGCCGGTCTGAACGTTTCCAAGGATGCGATCGCTTATGAGAGCGCCGATTCTTCTGCAGCAAAGACCTATGTCAACGTCGTCGCTGTTAAGGAAGGCAACGAAAACAACGAAGGCATCAAGGCTCTGGTGGAAGTTCTGACTTCTTCAGCGATCACCGATTTCATCAACAAGACATACGAAGGAGCAGTCGTTCCGTTCAATTAATCGGAGTATATATGGATTCAATGATCAAAGTATCACATCTATCCAAAACGTTTGAAAGCAAGTCGGGCAGTGTCGAGGCATTGTCCGACGTGTCTTTTGAGGTGAAGAAAGGTGAGATCTTCGGCATCATCGGTCTTTCCGGTGCCGGCAAGTCGACACTGGTCCGCTGTCTGAATCTGCTGGAAAAGCCCAATGAGGGTTCTGTAGAGATCGACGGCGAGGACATGATGAAGCTGGATGAAAAATCGTTAAGACTCAAGCGCAGGAAGATCGGCATGATCTTCCAGGCTTTCAACCTGCTGATGCAGGCCAACTGTCTGGACAATGTCTGTTTCCCGATGGAGATCGCCGGTGTCAAAAAAAGCGAAGCGAGAAAAAGAGCGCTGGAGTATCTGAAGGTCGTCGGTCTGGAAGAAAAAGCGAAGGCTTATCCTTCCCAGCTTTCCGGCGGTCAGAAACAGAGAGTGGCGATCGCCAGGGTGCTGGCTTCCGATCCGGAAATACTGCTGTGTGATGAGGCGACTTCGGCCCTGGATCCGGAGACGACCAAGTCGATCCTGAATCTGATCAGAGAGATCAACAGGAAGTACAACATCACTGTCGTTCTGATCACGCATGAGATGGCGGTCATCCAGGAGATCTGCAACCGCTGTGTCGTACTGGAGGACGGAAAGCTCGTGGAAGAGAATACCGTTGAGGAACTCTTCCGTCATCCGCGCACCAATGCGGCAAGGCGTCTGATCTTCAATTCGACCAATCAGGTCAAATCGATGTCGGGCGGAAGGCTGCTGCGTATCGCTTTTGAAGAGAAGAACACGACAGAACCGGTCATCGCCAATCTGATCCTGGAATTCAAGACTCCGGTCAATATCCTGGAGTCGAATATTTCCTATATCAACGGCAAGTCGCGCGGACAGATGATGGTGCAGCTGCCGGATGATGAGAAGCTTTCGGAAAAGATGATCAAATATCTGATGGACAGCGGTTCGGTCGTTGTCGAGGAGGTGGATGATTATGAGCTCAGCTGAGATCAGTATGATCATTGCCGGTATCGGACAGACTTTACTGATGGTCTTCAGTTCGACGTTCTTCGGCTATGTCTTCGGACTGCCTCTGGGCGTGCTTCTTTATGTATCTGACAAGGACGGCATCAGACCCAACAGCGTCTTATATCGGGTATTGGATTTCATCGTCAATATCGGCCGCAGCATTCCTTTCATCATCCTGATGATCCTGATCATTCCTTTCACCAGGCTGATCGCCGGCAAGTCCTACGGAACCATCGCCACGATCGTTCCGCTGACGGTATCGGCGATCCCGTTCATCGGCAGGATGGTGGAATCATCTTTGAAGGAAGTCGACAGGGGCGTCATCGAAGCGGCCCAGTCCATGGGCGCTTCCGATCTGCAGATCATCACAAGAGTGCTGTTGAAAGAGGCAAGGCCTTCCCTGATCAACGGGGCGACGATCTGTCTGGGCACGATCGTCGGTTATTCGGCCATGGCCGGAGCCATCGGCGGCGGCGGCCTGGGCGATATCGCGATCCGTTACGGTTATTACCGTTATGAGATGGATATCATGCTGGTGACGGTGATCATCATCGTCATCCTCGTACAGCTGTTCCAGTTTGTCGGAAACAGGCTGTCAAAGAATCTGGATAAGAGAAAGAACTGATGGAGATCAAGATCAGGTCCAAAAGAGGAACGGATATTCCTCTGTCGGTATTTGAATCAGAGAACGGAAACGGTCTGCTTTTATTTGCGCACAGTTTCAAATCCGACCGTTCCGAAAACGGAAGATTCGATAAGACAGCGAAACTGCTGAATGAATACGGATGGAATGCCGTATCTTTGGATTTCCCGGGGAATGGAGAATCGGAGGAAGCCTTTTCCGTCTACAGTCTGCGAAACTGTCTCGATGATATGGAAAGCGCCTATGCGTACATGAAGGAGACTTATCCGCTCGATGAGACAAAGCTGGCGCTTTTAGGCTACAGCATGGGCGGAAGACTGATCTCGCTGTTTTTTGAAAAGCATCACGAATTCAAAAATCTGGTCTTCTGGGCTGCCTGCAATGAGCCCTATACCTGGAACGACCGTTTCCTGGAACAGGATCTGCTGCAGCTGAAAAAGGACTGCCAGGGAAGCGGATATTGCGATTTCTATGATATCTTTGATGATGTTTATGAGCGGATGTCGGAAGACTTCATCGATGATCTGGTGGAACAGGATGCATTGGAGCCTCTGCATCCTTTCAGCGGCAGGGCTCTGATTATTCAGGGCGATGCGGACACGACGATCGATCCGGACAATGCGGAGCTGATCTATGACAGTCTGAAGTTCGCTTAGACCAGAAGGATCTGCTGGATCCATGATGCGGATCACGGTTTCGGACTCTGGGACGGAAGAAGGGAAGACAGCGACAGACTGATCGCCGAGACGGTCCGTTTCCTGAAAGAAGCCTGATCAGAAACTGTGTTGAATCATAGGCCGGATAGTGATACTATAATAAGGTCCATGAAGAGAGACGGAGAGACAAGCTCTGTGAAGTCTCAGCAACCTTTCTGAAGAGAAAAGGTGCTAAAGCTTGAACGATGGGACTTGAAGAAGAAGACCTGTCGTTGACGGGTTTTTCTCTTTTTATGGAGAAAAATAAGGGGGAGAAATATATGAAAAATGATTCTGTAAGAAAGGTCGTTGCGACCGGTATCGGTGCTGCACTGTTCTTTGTGCTTGCGCGTTTCGTTTCAATTCCGAGCGGAATTCCTAACACCAACATCACTTTCCAGTATGCGATCCAGGCTGTCTTCGCAGTCCTCTACGGACCGGTTGTAGGCTGTCTGTCAGGCTTCATCGGACATGTTCTGTGTGATATGTCATGGGGCGGCGTCTGGTGGTCATGGGCTTTTGCGACTGCTGTCTACGGTCTGGTCGTCGGTCTGTTTTCCAAGAAGATCAATGTCAAGGACGGTTATTTCGGCAGAAAGGAAATCGTTACCTTCATTCTTGCCAACGTGGTAGCCAATGTACTGGCATGGGTCATCATCGCTCCGGTCGGTGACATCGTCATCTACAAGGAAGATCCGGGTCTGGTATTCACTCAGGGTATCGTTGCCGGTTTAGGCGACTTCCTGTTTGCCTGTGTCTTAGGCGGCATCCTGCTTTACGGTTACTCCAAGACTGTCGCAAAGTCAGGTTCTCTGGACAAGGAATAATTCAGTTAACGATCATAAAGGGATCTCAACAGAGATCCTTTTTTGATGCAAAGAAAAAGCGGTATCTGATGATACCGCTGTTTTCTGAATCAAGGTATTGGACTTAGTCCTTTTTCGGAGAATTAAATGAAAAAATTATTTACAGTCATATGATAACAGCAGATTGTGAATTGTTGGTGAAAACGGACGATCTTTGATTCATTTTCATCGAAGCATCTTTTCCTATTGTATAATTTTAGATATGGAACCGATCATTTCGTTTAAACATTTCTCATTTCAGTACAACGCACAGAAAAATCCCACTCTGAAGGATATCAATCTGGATATCTATCCGGGTGAGAAGATCCTGATCTGCGGTGCCAGCGGTTCGGGCAAATCCACGCTGGGCAACTGTATCAACGGTCTGATCCCTTATTCCCTGAACGGGACGATGGAAGGCGAGCTTACCGTAGACGGGATCAGGACGAAGGATTCCTCGATCTTTGAGCTTTCGACCAGAGTCGGAACGGTCCTGCAGGATCCGGACGGCCAGTTTGTCGGCCTGACAGTGGCGGAAGATATCGCTTTTGCGCTGGAGAACGACTGCGTCGAGCAGGAGCCGATGAACGCCCAGATCCTTGAGGCAGCAAAGAAGGTCAGCATCGAGAACCGTCTGAAGAATGCGCCATACGATCTTTCCGGCGGTCAGAAGCAGAGAGTTTCGATGGCCGGCGTCATCGTCGATGATGTCAAGATCCTTCTGTTTGATGAGCCCCTGGCCAACCTCGACCCGGCAACGGGAAAAAGCGCGATCGAACTGATCGACCAGATCAAGAAACAGACCGATACCACAGTGCTCATCATCGAACACCGTATCGAGGATGTCCTGTGGGAGAAAGTCGACCGCATCATCCTGATGGATGACGGCATGATCGTTTCCGATTCGAGACCGGAAGATCTTTTACGGTCCGAACTGTTAAGAAAATACGGCATCAGGGAACCCCTGTATCTGACTTCGCTCAAATATGCGGGCATCGATGTGAACAAGGTCGAAAACATCGATCACATCAGGTCTCTGAAGCTGAGTAAAGATGATAAAAAGAAGATCTGTGACTGGTATGAGAAACAATCCAGACCGCAGAAAGTCAACGACAACGATTACATTCTGGAAGTTGAGAACATCGACTTCAGCTACGAGGACAGCGAACAGATCCTCTTTGATATCTCGTTCAGGATCAAAAGAGGTGAAATGCTGGCGATCGTAGGCAAGAACGGTGCCGGCAAGTCGACGTTATGCAAGGTCGTCTGCGGTTTTGAGAAGAATCAGCAGGGAAAGGTCATTTTTGATCATGAGGATATCAGCGATCATTCGATCCGTTCCCGTGCCTCCCATATCGGCTATGTCATGCAGAATCCGAACCAGATGATCTCGCAGCCGATGATCTTTGATGAGGTCGCCATGGGCATCCGCAACACAGGTCTGTCCGAGGAAGAGATACAGAACCGGGTCTATGATACGCTGAAGATCTGCGGTCTTTATGAGTTCCGCAACTGGCCGATCTCGGCACTGAGCTTCGGTCAGAAGAAGAGAGTCACGATCGCTTCGATCCTGGTCATGGGACCGGAAGTCGTCATTCTGGATGAGCCGACAGCCGGTCAGGATTTCCGTCACTATACCGATATCATGGAATTTTTAAAGAAGGTGAATCAGGAAGGCATCACGGTCATCATGGTCACCCATGACATGCATCTGATGCTGGAATATACCGACCGTTCCATCGTCTTTGCCGACGGCATGGTCGTAGCGGATGATTCCGGTTCGGCAGTGCTTTGCGATCAGAAGCTTGTTGAAAAGGCTGCTTTGAAGGAGACTTCTTTATTCCATATCGCAACGCAGGCAGGTATCGACGATCCGGTCGCTTTCGTCGACTGCTTCATCGATTATGACAGAAAGGAGAGGGAGAATGGCAACAAAGGTTCTTAATTATATTCCGAAGAAGAGTTTCATCCATGATCTCTCGGGAACGACGAAACTGGTCATCTTCCTGACTTTCTCTTTCCTGTGCGGTCTGTCTTTTGATACGAGAGTATTACTCTTCCTTTTGCTGCTGTCTTTTGTCGGTTTCTCTTTAAGCAAGATCAGACTTTCCGAGATCAGACTGATGAGCACTTTCTTAGTCATTTTCATCGTGATGAACGCGATACTGCTGTTCATCTTCAATCCGGAGTACGGTCCCGAACTCTATGGATCAAGGACGGTGCTTTTCCATATCGCCGGCAAGTATGACATGACACTGGAGCAGCTCTTCTATCAGTTCAATGTCTCATTAAAATATGTCATCGGTTTCCCGATCGCCATTCTGTTCATCTCAACGACCAATCCCAGTGAGTTTGCTTCATCGCTGTCACAGCTGGGTGTTCCTTACAGGGTCTCCTATTCGGTCTCTCTGGCACTTCGTTACATTCCGGATATCCAGCAGGATTACCATGAGATCGCCCAGTCCCAGGAGGCCAGAGGCGTTGCCTTAGGCAAGGATGTGAAGTTCTTTGACCGCCTCAAGAATTCGGCCAAAATACTGTTGCCGCTGGTCCTGACATCGCTGAACCGCATCGATGATATTTCCAATTCGATGCAGTTAAGAAGCTTCGGCAAGCACAGGAAGAGGACCTGGTATATGAAGAAGAAGATGACGGTTGCCGATTACGGCGTGATCTGTTTCTGTGTCGTATTGTTTGTGGTGGGCATGATCATCACCAATCAGGGAGGCAACAACCTCTATAATCCGTTCGTGTGAGGTGTTTATGAAAAAGATGCTTGTATTTCAGACTGATTTTACTTATAAAGAAGGCGCGGTAGCGGCGATGTACGGCGTGGTCAAAAGCGTTGACTGCGATATCGAGATCATCACGGCGACCCACGAGATCCCGCAGTACGATACCTGGTCTGCATCTTACAGACTGTATCAGTACATCGATTTCTGGCCCAAGGGAACGATCTTTGTATCCGTCGTCGATCCAGGTGTCGGCACTTCCAGAAGAGCCTGTGTGGCAAAAACGAAGAACGGCTATTATATCGTCACACCGGACAACGGTTCCCTGACTCATGTCGATCGTTATTTCGGGATCGAAGAAGTCAGACAGATCGATGAGACAATCAACCGTCTGCACAGGGAAGACAACGGTGCTGTTTCCATCTTCCACGGCAGGGATCTTTTCGGCTATTGTGCAGCAAGGCTTGCTTCGGGGGTCATTTCCTATGAGGAAGTCGGCCCTGCCTATGATGTGAATGAGATCGTCAGACATGAGATCAAGGAAGCCGTGATCCATGATGAGCGCATTGAAGGCATGTTTGAGATCAATGATCCCAATTTCGGCAATCTCTGGACGAATATCACGTTAATAGATTTCCTCAATGCCGGTTTCAAAGCCGGGGATATGGTCCATACCGTCATCACATACAAAGACGAA
>JAEEGJ010031454.1_pt1 | contig 10275 bp, 25 predicted proteins | sample 8958761 | NCBI WGS metagenome assembly JAEEGJ01 (sample SAMN16246546, study PRJNA631951) | gut metagenome | biome: gut microbiome; feature: rumen; material: RS-attached | host: Bos | place: Iran: Karaj | collected 2018-10 | reverse complement strand
CCTGAGCTGCCGACAGGACGACCGCGACCTAATAGCCGTTGGCCATGGCTTCACCACCGTACCGCCCTTGTTTTTCACCTACGCCACACATTTCGGCATCTTCGCCACCACCGACAACGTGGCCCGACGCAAGAACTGTGTGCTGAACTTCCCCGTCCTGGAGTACACCGTCGACACTGTGAACCACGAAGCCCTGACCCAACCGCACACCTTCAAGATTATCAAAAATGAGTGATCATCCCATACCTCCGCACCCGATGACGCTTAGGCAGCTGGCCGCACGATGGCAGGTGAACGAGAAAACCGTAAAACGCTGGATTGAGCCGTTTCTTGACGAGCTCGGCACCGTCAACGGCAAACTGTTCACGCCGCGCCAAGTAAAAATTATATTGGATCACCTTGAATAATGCAAAGATGAATAAAGACCTGTTTTTCAGTAGACAATCGGAAGAGTGGGAAACACCGCACGACTTCTTCAAAATGTTGGATTTTGAGTTTTGCTTCACGCTTGACCCATGTTGCACGCCTCAAACGGCCAAGTGCCCAAAGTTCTATACCAAAGAGGATGACGGCCTCAAACAAGATTGGGGTGGCGAAACGGTGTTTGTCAATCCTCCATACGGTCGAAAGATTGCGGATTTGGTACGCAAAGCCTCGGAAGAATCGCAAAAACCTCATACAAAGGTCGTATTGTTGCTGCCTGTACGCACCGACACGGCCTATTTCCACGATCTTATATTGAATAAAGCCGAAATCCGGTTTGTTCGTGGCCGTTTGTGCTTCGGTGGATCGAAAAACTCGGCACCTTTCCCGTCGATGATAGTAATTTTCCAATAGTACGTTTTTCACAACCTTTTCACATTTTTACATTTGGATCATATTTTAATTTTTTTGATTTTAATTTGTTGATGGCTTTTCCTTCTCCCCGTTGGAAAAGCCTTTTTTCTTCCCCCTCCGAGTGGGGACAAATGGAGGTTGAGGGACAGAGGAATGTTGAATAATCCGCCATAATCCGCCATAATAAGGTAAAATCCGCCACAATCCGCCAAAATTCGGAAACTATGTTTGCAGACCGTTATAGTTTTGCGGCTCAAACATCATAAACCAAAAACCAAATTTACTACCATGTTAGACAAAATTCTGAAATCGAACAAGATCATGGGCCTCGTGGCCATCGCAACGCTCGTTATCGTTGCCTACGTCCTCGTCTACAAGCCCTGGAAGGCTGAACACACCGCCGTCGCCTAAAAAAAACAACAAGAGCCATGAAACTGAACAAGAAAACCATCATCATCCTGATCGTCGTGGCCGTGGTCGCCTGGCTGCTGTGGAAGCGCAAAAAGGAAACCGAGGCTGTCGCCCAGGTAGCTTCGCCATCGACCCCCGACCGCCTCGAAGAGCTGATTGCCGCTGCGGGCCTCACTTCTTTGGAAGCCGAGCTCGTCCGCAAGTTCAATCCAACGGGCGCATACAAGGATTGGATCATCCAAGACGCACTGTCGAAGGGTCTCGACCTTGAATCCGCCTATCTGCTCAACTGCCTGTGGCAATACTACCGCAACAAGGAAAACACCGCTTTCCAGAGCGACGCCTTCGCCACTCGCTACCAAACCATCTACAACAAAGTAAAGGCCATGAACTAAAGGCCGCAAAAACAAGAATCAATAATCAATAATCAAAACCTTACAAAGATGCAAAATACACTTCGTGAGGCCTTAATGGCCCAAGCAACATTCGACATGGTGAACATCAGCGCCATCAATTCCGTGAAGCTGTGCATTCTGCCCGGTGTCTACAACACCATGAAAATGACCCAAGATCAAACCTCCAAAGAGGTCGTGATCAACTACAGCGATCCTGCCGCACTTGTCAACGCTGGCTACAGTGCCGACCAAGTGGCCGACGATTACAAGTTTGACCCCAATGCCATCGTGCGAGTCAACGGTGTTGGCCGCGTCATGTTCCGCGACTTCCTCAACACCGTGCAGCGCGTTGGTGCTACGGTCAACAAGATCATCATCCAAAACAAGACCCAAAGCCAGGACATCTACGACCAACAGATCGAGATTGCCAAGACCGTGATCGGTGCCAAGGGTGGTACTGACTTCATCACGTTGCAGAACTATGTGAACGTGAACGCCTACGACCGCAGCAAGATCACCATCGACCTCAGCGAGGAGCCTCTTGAGCTCACTCCCGAAGTCTTCATGGCCTTGACCATTCCGGCCAGTGCACACTTCTCTATCCAATTCCAATTCAACACCACGGTGAACATTTGATCCGACCAGAGCAAGGATTTTTTCATACAGATTGATTTTTAATTTGTTGATAAGGCGGGCAGGGCGCAAAACCCGCTCGCCTTTTCAAGTAAAACAAGGCAACCATGAATAACGTAATATCAAGACACCGCGCTCCGCTCAACAAGGACGTCCGCCAATATCGCCGCTATAGCAACGGAACGGTCGTCGACACGGGCAGCGTGTTTCAGCAAATCCCCGGCTCCAACGACTACGAGAACATTCCCACCAGTGGCACCAGTTCGTCTGTCAACTGGGGCGGCTTGTTGGGCCAGCTGATCAACGGCACCACCAGCGTGCTCACTTCCATGTTTGGCCGCACAGAGGCCGCACAGCTCAACGCCTATCAAACCATGTATAAGCAGGAACAACGCACCAACACCATACTTTGGGTCGTCATCGGCCTGGTGGTGGCCATGGGCGTGGTGCTCGTGCTCCGCAAAACCAAATAAGCCATGACAACACCAAAGAAAACATATAGCGGCGCCTACAGCCGCCGCCGCTACAGCAACTTATCAACCGCATCGGGTGCATTCGGCACTTCGGGCGTAAATCCGGGAACGCATTCAACAGGATTTGTCCTGAATGCCTACGCCGCCAATCCCGCCATGGGAACGGTGGTCGCCAACGTCGTGTCTACTGTCGCGTCGGGTCAAATTCCCGTTGCCGATTTTGCCGCAGGTGCCAATGCCACGGGCCGCAGCTATGCCGCGGGTACCGTCGTCGAAGTGTGGGCCAAGCCTGTCGCCGGCTATCGTTTCGTCAGTTGGAACAGCGACTTGTCGGGCGTTCGCCAGTCTAATCCGGTCCGCATCACCATGAATAGAGACGTTACGCTCGTTGCCAGCTTCGAGCGCGTCAGCACCAGCTACACGCTGAATGTCGCCTGGGACGGAAGCATGGGTCGCGTCACAGCCAGCGGAAGCGGTATGGACGCAGGAAGAATGAGCGCCGCACCTGGCTCGCAAGTCAGCCTCGAAGCCACGCCCAAAGACGGCTACGTCTTCAAGCGCTGGGAAGGCGTACAGCTTGCAGGCAACGTGCAGGACAACACCTCGCGCCGCATCACCATCACCATGCCAGCCCGCGACCTCAGCCTGACGGCTGTTTTCGCCAAGTCGGCTGACGTTCCCGGTGGCGGTGGTGGCACTCCAGGCGGTGGCACCAGCGATGATCCCGGCCACAACGTCTATGAGACGCCCGCCGTCAATGTCTATCCCGCCAGTTCGGTGAGTCTGGTCGACAGTGCCGTGTCCTTCGTCAAAAAGTGGTGGTGGGCCCTTGCCATTGCGGCATGGCTCTACTACGACAGCAGGAAAGGAGGCCGCTCATGATGACCCAGTCAGGATGCTTTGGCCGCAACAATGCTGTCGACCCCATCGACGACACTCAGGAGGCCGCCCAAACTGTTGAGGAAATCATAGACGGTATGCAGCCCGCGTCGGATCAGTCCGGCGTGGCTGCTCCCACCGTTTTTGCGCTCTCAATGGTGTGGCAGCGTATGCGTATGCTCACCTGGGCAGTGGCGCTAATTGCGCTCTACCTGGTGCTGAAAGAAACGAAATAACCCAAAAACCGGAAAACCATGGGAAAACTGAAGGGAGAAGATCTCCAATTTATCGCAATCAACCTTCAACAGCCTATCAAGACGTTGGCAAGGAAAGATCGTCTTTGGTTTGACTTCGGCAATGCGAATGCCGGACGCCGGGCGCACGATATTATCAAGCGCGTATATGCAGCCGAGTACGTCATTTCAGGCGACGTGGCCAACTATACCGATTTCAACATGAAATTCAAGTCGGAATCGACGGCTGAATGGGTGAAACAGGACATCAACTCCAGCTTGGACGAATACAACGCCTATCACGAAGGTTCGGGCGTTGGTGGAGGCAACAACGAAGGTCCTGGCACCGGTTCTGGTACCGGAGGTTCGGGCACCGGAGGTTCTGGTACCGGAGGTTCTGGTACCGGATTCAAAATGGGCACAACCACCTATATCATCATAGGTGCTGCTGTCATCATTCTTGTTTTGCTGCTATGGGACCGCAAGAAAAAATAATGATCCGTGAGGCCGACCTTGGTCCGGTCATCGCACGTGCCGACCATCAGGACGGAGCCATCGAGGTGAACAGCGCGATTTTCTACAAGCTGCCGCCCATGGTGCAGGAGTTCGTCTTGTGCCACGAAGTGTGTCACCTTCAGTATGGTGAACGCGACGAGGCCCGCACCAACGCGCTGGCCACGCAGCTCTTCCTGAGCCGCGCCACCGGTGCCGGCGACCGAGCCCGACGCGAAAAGTTCGTGTCGTACATGGACGGACGCGACTACTCCAACTTCGCCTGGGAGATGCTGATCGCTCCAGTGGTGAGCTTGGGCATGACCGTCTACGGCATCATCCAAAACTCAAACGCGGGCTGGTACTCGTGGAGCACTGCCGTGCAGCGTGCCAACCTGAATACGATGCTTGCCACCGCCTTCGAGCAAAGCCGCCGCCAGAGCCAACAGAGTGCCGCCGAGCTGTTTTGGGAGCAAATGATGCCCTACACCAATAAAGACAACTCGCTCGACGATTTCCTCAACCGCTCGAAAAACAGTTGGGTGAAGTCCGTCATCCGAGAATACGAAAACAAATACGGATTCGGCTTCCGCGAAGTGACGCCTATCGACCCCACCGCCTTCCCCATAGCGATGCTGGCCGTCGGCCTGCTGGTGGGAGCCGCCGTATATCTCATCATCAAAAAATTCAGGAAATGAAAACGACCGACATACAGAAGTTTTTGAAGAAAAACCAAAAGCCGCTGCTTATCGCATTGGGCGTGTTGGTGGTGGCTGTGGTGGTGTGGATTGTAATAAAAAAACGCCGCAATCCCCAAGGGTTGAAGACGGAAAGCGAGATTGAATCAAGTACAGGCACTAACATCACCTCTTCGCTCGACTTCTACCATCTTGCAGAAAGGCTTTGGAATGCCACAGTGTCTTACAGGTCTTTGCCTATCATTGTGACATGGTGGCCAACCGGAACCAACGAGAAAGAAGTATATGCAGTGCTCGAATGCCTTAACACGCAAGCTGATTACATGATGCTTGAAAACGCCTGGGTCAACTATTACAAACAGAAATCGTGGTATGTGCAGCACATGAACCTGCAAGCCGAAAGTACCGTACCAGCTATATTGCGGTCGGAGCTGGATGCAAATGAGCTCCAACGTTGCCGCGACATTCTCACCGCGAAAGGGATAACACCAGATTTTTAAACAGATAAAAACGTAATGCGATGAAACCGAAAACCAAAAAGACATTGATCATCATGGCCGCCGTGTTGGCCATTGCAGACATCGTTTGGCTGCTTTTCTTCCGTAAGAAGGAGTGGGAGCGCATTCTTGACCGTCTCACCATCGACGAGACCATCAAGGCAGAGATCCGCGCCGAGGCACGCCGCATCGACCAGAATCCGGCTTTGCGCCAGGCTGTGGCCGCCGAAGCCGCCGAAGTCTATGAGACCTACGACCGTTGGCTGATCATGACCGCTGCCATGAATTTGCGCTACCCCGTGCAAAGCAACCAACTGGGCCAAATCATCATCAATCCAAAAGACTGAAGCCATGAACCAGGAACTCACACAGCTTTTGGCCAACTATAAGGACGGCGTGCCGGTGAAGATCGAGCGCTCGTCAATCCTTTTGCTGAGTGCAGCGGCCATCATGGTCGTCGCCATCAGCGCAATGATCGTCAAACTCGTCAAGAAACTTTAATCCAGGTAGGAGGTATGAACCTCAAACCTCAAAACCCGAAGAACCATGCCAAAGAAAAGAACCAAACCGACAAAGGCCTCATCCGTCATCAAGAAAGCCTCGTGCATCTACGACGAGCAGAAGGAGACCTACCAGAAGATGCTGAAGACCAAGTGCCGCCAGGGCAAGAAAGTGACCACCGCGGCCAAGGAGGCCTCCGAAACCTACAAGAAGCTCTACGGAGCCACGCCCACGGCCCGCTGGAAACGAGCCCTGCGCGAGGCCAAACACTCGTAAGGAGACCGAACCATGACCACCTACGAATGGATAACGACGTTCCTCGTGCCGGTCACGGGCATAGTCTCGTGGCTGGCGGGGGCACGTATGCGCAAAAACAGCACAATCAACGCCATGCAGACCACCATCGACATGCTGGTGGAACAAAACGCCGACCTCTACAAGAAAATAATTGACCTGCGCCAGGAAAACACTGACTTGAGGGTAAGCATCAACGCCGGCAACATCGAAATCGAAAGACTGAAGGCCGAAATCGAAAAACTGAAGAAATGAAGAAACTGACCGACATACAGCGCACGGCACTGTGGGCCGGAGGCGTGGTGATGGCCACGCTGGCAGGCGCAGCGGCCTACTGGCTGTGGATCACCTTCAAGGGACGAAAGAAAACCACACCAACCATGAACACTTACCCAAACAACAACGGCAACCCAACCGTCATCCCGTCGATACCGGGAACCGGGAAGACCGCCACAGGGCTTGTGCAATATTGCCGCGCGCAACTCGGACGGCCTTATTGGTATGGCACGAGCGGCCAGATTGCCACTCTTGACCTCTACAACAAGAAGAAAAGGCAATACCCTTCCTATTACACCGATAGCGACTTCACGAGTCAGCTGGGGCAGAAAGTGCACGACTGCATGGGTCTCATCGAGGGATATATGTGGAGCCCAAACCCCGACGCGGATGCCGTGGCAGGCAGCAACGGATTTCCCGACTACACGGCCAACGGGATGCTGTCCGCCGCCACCGAAAAAGGCCTCATCGGGTCGATTCCCGAAATTGCAGGCCTGAGCGTACACAAGCCCGGCCACGTGGGCGTCTACATCGGCAACGGCCAGGTGATCGAGGCCCGAGGCCACAAATACGGCGTCGTGCAAACCCCGCTCCGAGGCCGCGGCTGGGTGAGCTGGGCGAAAATACCAGGAATAAGATATTAACCACAAACCTGAAAACCTATGAAAATCGCCGACATCAAGAAAGCCTTCGAGAAACGAGGCTACAAGCTGAAGCGCCTGCCAAACGGCAAGGTGGCCTTCATCACCCGCCGAGGCAAGCACACAATGACCTTCGACTCCTACGCCGAGGCATACAAGAAAATGTATCTGTCAGGAATGATCAAGTAAAAACCATAAAAACCGAAAAATCATGGCAAACCAAAAAGAAGTAAAACTCAACAACAGCAACCTGCGTTTCTGTGGCACCAAGATGGACACCAACGGAAACGGCTGTTATTTGTTTAAATATCCCAATTCCCGCGTTTTCTCCATTCAGGCGATCAACTTTGGAACGGTAGCCATTTCCGTCTGGTGAAGGAAGCCGGAGAGTTTTTCTCGAAATACGGGCCCAAGCCGGATGATCTCGAAAAGGAAGCCATCGGCTACATTTCCGTTTTCGGTAGCAAGAAACAAAAGGAAGGCCTGAAGATCTTCAAGAAATAAAAAAAACACAAAACCAAAATACCATGGCAACGAAAGAAGACTTGAAAGGAGCGCTCGGAGTCTACGAGAAAAGCCTAAAAAACTGGGAACGAAAGCTGAAATCCTATGAAGGAAAGCTGAAGCATTACCAAACCATGGTAAAGCGAGCGAAACTTGCCATCAAAGAAGACAAAGAGCAAATCCGCTACTATAAAACGAGACTTAAATAAACCAAACAAAAAAATCAAAAGCTATGCCTGTGACGAAGAAAACCAAAGTCGTTGACTGGAACAAAGAATTGAGCAAGGCCACCGGGAAATATGTCAGGGCCATCGACAAGCTCTTCAAAGACTTCGAGAAAGAAGTCCGCGAATCCAGCCGACCTATGCACCTCAACCAACGCAACGACCTTTGGAAAACGAAGTACCAGCCGAAGCTGGACAAGCTTGAGGCCAAAGAAGACGCTGCCTATGGGAAAAGTATTTTGACCCGAAGACCCGCAAGCCCAAACCAGGAATAACATTCAAGAAATGAAAACGAGCCTCAAATTATTCCTCCTTGCCGCGGCCCTCATCGTGATGAGCGGCTGTTCTGCGCAGAAACGCGCCGAAAGGCACATGCGCAAGGCGGTGGCACTGTGCCCCGAGCTGGTGCAAGTGAAAGCGCACCCTATCGACACGGTGCTCACCGCGCCCGGCTATGCCGACTGTACGACCGTGCCCCTGATGGAAGTGTTGCAAGGCAAGACCGTTTATACCCCAACCGACCACGGAACCGTCGTCGTCAAGCTGCGACCCGACAGCACGCTGAAGGTAGGCTTTGTGGCCGCCCCTATGCCCATCCGCTACAAAGACACCATCAACTACGCCCAAGTGGTTGTTCCCGTGAACATGGAAAAGGCAGCCGGAGGAAGTGCCTGGATATGGATAGGCTGCATCCTGTTTGGCATCGTCATCGGTTTTGTCGCGCTCATTTGGATTGCACTGAAAGTAAAGATTCATGAATAACCAATAACACCCAATCGCCATGTTTATCAATTTCGCAGAACTATACGCTTCAGGCGGCACATTCGACCGCCAGGAAGTCAACACGTCGAGCAAAGACGGCACTACCACCATCTATGGCGGCTATTCGCCAATCGCAGACCCCGACGATCCCAACATTGAGGATGCCGTCTGGCTGATCCGCAAGCTCGTCGTCACCGAGTCGGGCGGCACGAAGACAATAGAATGCACCTGGGCCAAGGCCAAATGGAGCGAAAGATCTAACCAAGCAACCATCTACCAATACGGAAAGCCATGAGCCTGACAGTAATCTTCGACCGCATCCTGGGACGACTCCGCGAAACCGACTACGAGAGCGGCGGCGGCGGTAGCGACGTGCCCGATCCTACCTCGCACTTCTCCGTTAGCACCACGCCAACCACCAACCAGAAATATAACGCCGACGAGCAAGCCACTTCGAGCATGACCGTCACCGTCACCCTCAAATTCGACGGGAATCTCGTCGATGCCGACGCCACGCCTACGGGCTGGACCCGTCAATCGCTTGGCGTCTACACAAAGAGCGTTTCGGGCAGCGGCACCGTGGCAGCCCAATCATGGAGCTACACGCCTGGAGGCGTCTACGAGCAGCGCACGGCAGTGAAAAACAGTCCGGCCCGCAGCCTCTCAGCCGTCTATCCTTCCTATTGGGGCATCTATCCCGTTGACCTCGACCAAGCCGACCTCGACGTTACCCCTATTGTGGCCCAGCTTTATGCACAAGACCGCCGCATCACCCAAAACATGCCCACAACCGTCGTCAACGTGCCCAACAACACGCAACAAGACGTATGGCTGTGGATCATCACCAAAGGCAGCGCCACGGCCACGCCTGAGTCGTTCGACATCAGCATGATGGAAAGCCCTGTGAGCGACGTATTCTTCACCTCTCCCATCAATGCCGAACTCGACCTCACTGGCTATAAAGCATACGTTTCGATCAACAAAGCCGACGCCGGTCTTGGCTTCGGCAACGTCAAACTAACCATCAATCTTTAAGCCATGAGTCAACCACTGAACCCGAACACCAACAAAGTGCCGCAGTCACTTTTCCCGCTCAGCCTGAAGCCATCCTCGCCCACCAGCTTCCCGCTGGCGTATGGCGATAATATTTGGGACGTGGTGCAAGAAGGCAGCAGCCTGGCCGAACTCACCGAAGCCATCGGGCAATTCGACCAGCACACCATCAATGAGCTTTTTGCGATGCTGATCATCCAGCTTCAGACGCTTATTCCACCTCCCGAGACGCACACTGAGTTTTCGGACGAGTTTTCAGAAGAATTTGCATAACCAAAAACAACCATAACAATGAATTACAGCAACCTAAGAACCCAAATTTTGGCTTCCATGAAGTACCCGCCTAAGATCACGGCGCAGGCCCTTCAGGAGCAGCTTATCAATATCGTGAACGGCCTCGACCTGGGCGCATTGCTCCTTGGAGTGGCCACGCCCTCGCTGACACCCCACACAGAGGCCAACGGCTTCTATT
>JAEEGJ010031450.1_pt1 | contig 10275 bp, 4 predicted proteins | sample 8958761 | NCBI WGS metagenome assembly JAEEGJ01 (sample SAMN16246546, study PRJNA631951) | gut metagenome | biome: gut microbiome; feature: rumen; material: RS-attached | host: Bos | place: Iran: Karaj | collected 2018-10 | reverse complement strand
TACGTGCAGCAATAGAAATTTCCTTAATAAATTTGGTAAAAATCTTACCACGCTTTGCATCGGCCAAACCCTTTGCATGTTTAATGGTGGCCCATTTACTATGTCCTGACATTAGGAACTCCTTGTAAAATATAGAATACTAATTTTATCTATTAAAAATACCACAAATGAAAAATTTGTTCAATATTATTACTGGTTTTCCAAGTCACCCAGATCTACCTCAAGGTGATCATCTACAACCTTCCAGCTCTTATAATCAGGATTTAGTGCTGCCTGACCATTCTTTGTAGACAAAGATACATCATAATTTGCATGGTTATAAATTGCATTAAAGTCTATTTCGCAACCATCCATTACAAAGTTCACAGAAGCGGTTGGTAAGTTTATGCGCTTATAAGACCACCTAACCTCTGGAGATGCATCAAATATTCCCCAAAGATTTGATGTAGCAGTATTATATTGATATACTGAACCTGAAATTCTATAAGCAGATAAATCAGTGTTTGGTTCTATAGAAATAAAATCATCAGTATCTGTAGTTCCATCATCTGAAAGGTCGGTTAATAGTATAGACATTATTCCACTACCGTTGGTTATTGTACCAGAATTGAAATTGTTTTTCAGAATGATTTCCTGATTTTCCTGTATACCTAAAATACCCGCAATTCCTGAATTCCGATTTGTAACTCCAGAAGTTTTTCCCACACTTCCATGATTACTACAATTCTCAATTGCATGAACAGTACCTGCTGTAGATGTAGTGATATAGCCGGCAATTCCTGCTGCAGAAGATTTGCCTGAAATACTACCATGATTCTTACAGTTTATAATTCTTACAGGACAATCCATTGCCCAGATTCTTCCTATAATTCCACCACTATGTGAGCCTTTTTTTACCTCTCCTCTATTTATACAATTCATAATTAATACAGGCTGACCGTAAGGGGTACTATTATACACTTCTCCGACAATTCCACCAACACCCAGTGAACCTGCACTACCAGAAGAACAAGCTTCTACAGTATTCTTGTTTACACAATTCTTTATAGTTCCATAACGCATTGAATTTACCAATCCACCCATTATAGCAGAACCGGCGCTATAGTTAGCGTCTGGTTTTACCTGAACATTAGACACAACATTTTCTATCAGACCACCAAACATAGTTTCAACAAGATTTCCACATTTTGACTCGCCTTCAAGCTTAAGATTTCTTATTACTCCGTTATCTCCAAGCGCAGAAATTATCGCATGTCCATAATCTGTATGAGTATTATTATTTTGTGTTATAGTATGATTATTTCCATCAAGAACACCATTAAATCTTGCATTAGTAGCCTTCAACGTGTAATTATCTGGCAGTGTAACATTCTGAGTAAGATTAAAGGTAACTCCATTAAATTTATTTTCCGCTGAATAGAAGTTTCTAAGCTTATTAAATTCTGCGGCAGTAGAAATATTCCAGGTACCGGAAGTTGGAGCAGACTCAAGTCCACCGACACAGTTTGTTTCGCTTATTCCGATATCACCATCAATACAATGAACCTGACTTGCAGGAACAGAAGAACGCCAGCTTGTACCCCTGAATACTCCAAGCCACTGAGCCTTATAACCTGTAAAATTAATTGTGCTGAGACTTGAACAGTTATTGAATGCATAATCTCCGATTCCAATCCTTGTGCCAGAACTTAATATTGAGGCAGGCAAGGTAACGCTTTGTAAATTACTACAGCCTGAACAGAAATAAGGTGCAATATATATCATCCATTCAGGGAAGGAAATAGATTGCAGAGCAGTTACAGAAGACATATAGTTTTGAGTTGTATAATCACCAGGCTCCTGGCTGTTAGTAGTTTTACTCAAATCAAGATTAATAGTACAATTAACACCAGAAGCTCTTAATTGTGATTTTAATGAAGTGATTTCACTGCTTGAGATTGGTCCTTCTATACATAGGTTAAGATTTACATTTTCAGACCTGTGTACTTTGAAATAATAAAGTGCAGCACTTAAAGTTCTATTACACTGGAATGAATAATCGAAGCTGCTGCTCTTTCCAAGATAATTTGTACTTACCCTGAGAACATAATCGCCATTATAATTAATTGCGGAAGCTGGAATATCTGCCCTGATATCTGTGCCAAAAACACTTGAAATATTTGCCGCCGGAATATCTGCAACCTTTACACCGGAATTATATATACTGATTTTCAGATTAACCTTTTCTCCGGCAAGAATTTTTTCAGTTAATGCGGTAGATGTATAAAGCTCATCATCTTCAACATTGTAATAAACCGGAACTGTAGACAGTCCATTTGCCATAGTAATTGTTGGATTAATAATAACCTTATACGTTTCTCCCCGGTAAACAGGGGTAGTTCCAAAGGCTGTAAGACCGTCATCGCCCTCTTTTGCGGCAAAGCTCATCTGGAATTCATCTGCACGGGTAAGCAGATTTCCTCCAGTTCCAGAAAGGGCAATTCCCGCCTCTGTTCCGTTCTGAAGAATTACAAAGCCCTTGTCGCTTACAAAATAAGAATTAGGTGCAGCTGTATTATAGGTACTATAGCCCTGTGTAAATGAATACTTATTGCCAACAACCACAGGCTCGTTACTTGAGTCTGTAGTTACGCCAATATGACAGCCGTCTGTAAGAGCTCCTATTACATTTATCTTAGTATCTGCCGCAAGGCATACATTTGCGGCAACAGTTCTTGTATTGTTCTGAATTACAGGATTCTTTTCTATATTCAATATCGAACCGGAAACAACATTAATACCACCATTATTATTACCGGTAATTGAACCACCGCTAAGTGTCAGCTGTGAGCCGGCAGCAAGTGTTATACCGCTCTGACTGCAATTCTCAATGGTAACATCTTTTAAGGAAACCTGGTATGAACCTTGTACCAGAATACCATCACCAGAGGCATTACTTATTGTGATTCCCTCTGCGGCAAATTTAAAATCAGAATCAAGGTTATTGTTCAGGGTAATTGCTGTCAGATTTGCTGAATCATATGCCGGATTCTTTTTAATTAACAGATAACTTGTATTAATATTTCCGGAAAGATTAACTTCTTCATTGAGGTTTCCAGATGCAAGAATTGTAAACATTGACTGTCTGTCTGGACGAGCATTAATATCATCAAGGGCCAGGGCAATTGTGCCATAAGGAGCATTTTCAGAACCGTCTCCATTAATAGAACCTTGGTTTACAAACAATACATTATTCAAGAAGCGGAATTTTACAGTAGAGGTTGCTGAAGTTTCGTAATTAGTAAGACTTGCGTAAGCTTCTACACGATAGGTATTTTGAGGAAGCTGTAATGTCAGCGAACTGGTTGTTGTACCGCTTGTGTAAATAAGGCCTGAACCGGTTTCCTCATAGACCTTATAATAAACAGTAACACCGCTTACTGCATTTCCTTTATGATCCTGAACCGGAGGTTCAATCGTTATGACACCAGTTTCTGTTTCTTCATCAAAAGGAATGCCCGCAACCCCATTTTCTGATATGACACTTCCATTTACATCTTTTATAACAGGTTTAAGTAGTTTAGTAATACTTGTAGATGCTTTTACAGTACTTGAAAGACCTGCTTCATCTATAAGTGTAAGGGTATATTCTTTGTCTATAGCGGCGAAAGCATCACCCGTATCAAAATAAACAGAGTTTCGGTTATGAGCAAAATCTTTCTGATTAATTGAAATATAGGATGAATTCCAGCTTCGTGTAAAACGCGGATCTGAAAAAGAATAAACAGCATGCAGAATACCTTCCGTATCTGCTTCTGTTGTTACAGTTACAGAATACAAAGTTCCATTTATTTTAACAGCCTTAAGGTCTTTATGACGGATAGCGGCATCTTCCTCATTCGGCATATCAAAAGCAAGAACAAAGGAAGAGTCGTTGTTATTCAAAACTGTAGGATTGAGAATTACAGGAGGAATACTGTTACAATAAAGCGTAAGGTTATATTTATCAAAGGTACGGCCACTCATAGGCTCGTACAAACTGATTTCAGAAGAAATATTATGGCCCTCATCTGCGGGAATGAGAAATTGCTGAGGAAGCTTAAGGATAACCATATCCGAAGAAAGCTGATTTATTTCTACCCCATTCCTACTGAAATTTTCTTCAAGCTGAGGAAACAATACCGAAGGAGTCATATTAAAGCGTTTTGGGTTTCGCATATATAGTTCAACAGTAACAGACTCTTCAGAAGAAATGTTAGGATTATTCAGACTGTCTTTATAAGTTGCTACAGAATATGCATGTTTTTCAATCGCCGCTGTTTCTGTATATTTTTCCATAAAATCAGAAACATCATTTTCAAATAACTGACAGGAAAAGAAGGTAAATGAGAAAAGTATAACTGTGAATAAATTCTTTAATTTACTTCTACCCATCGTGGTGATCCATTCGTAAACCTGATTTTCTTATCAATACACTGAATTTCAATATTATGACCTGCCCAGGTATTATTATTCCAGGTTAAGGTAATATTATTATTTATCCAATTACTGCTTTCGCCATCATAGTAAAATTCAACCTGTTCCTGAGATGTATAACCTGTATCGTTTCTTAATTCAAGAACTGAAAGATTCGGACCTAAAAATACTGCTGCATGCATTTGCGTATAGGAGAAAAACCACTGATTTATTGCTACTGTATAGCAATGATATACATCCAGCAGTTTGAAGTTAGGACTATTAGTAAGAGTTGAAGCACTTCCAAAAAAAGGGTATGTTGAAAAAGTTGACTGATCAGGTCCTATTATTATTGATTCCAGTGCAGGATTGCTTCGCAAATAGCAAGCATTTGCATCGTTTGTAAAAGGATAATTATACGTTATTGATTTAAGGTTTCTACACTCATCAAAGGCTCCAGAATAAATGTGCGTAACAGAGGATGGTAAGATTATATTTTCCAGCTCTAAACACCCCCCAAAAGCATTTGCTGGAATCGCAGTTAATCCGCTTGTATGATACAAATCAAGACCAACCCTATAACTGTTAGAAAGAGCAGTGAGTTTATTTTTTAATGCAGAAATATTTACATTGTCAGATCTTAACTGGATTTTTATATGTGTTCCATACTGACCCGCCTCAATAGCCGCAAAAATAGAATCCAGACTAGAATCATCAGCAACCACACCATGAAATAGTTTTCCGTCAGGATCTACAATCCAGTTGCTGTCTCCGTTATATGGCGTAATCTTTATTTTTGAATATTCATTTTGCAAAGTGGTACCCGCTCCCTCAGCAAGAACAAGAATTGCAGTATTTTCTGAATATTCATCTTCACCTGGATGAATGGTTGCTGTAATTCCATCTGAACCTTCCGGAGGATTAAGAGTTCTTTTTATATAAACCTGAGCATCCGGTAAGATTTGCAGCCAGACTTCATTATCAGAATCTATAAAAACACTATCCTGTATATAAACAGGAGCCAGTTCAGAATAGATTCCCTTTCCTTTACAGTCTCCTGTTAATTCATTATTTTGAATTTTTGTTGTCCCGGAAAGTTCTATTCGCCCATCAACTCCGCTCTCAAAGATGGCAATACCGCCGCCAAAATCTACAGCAGAGTTATTTTCAATAATGGTATTTGAAATTATTAGAGGAGCATTAAAGCTGTAAATACCGCCACCACTTCCACCTGAAGTATTATCCTTTATCTGGCAATTGTATAATTCCAGTTTTGCAGCACCTTCTTCTACACGAACTCCACCACCTTCTGCTGAAGAGGAATTGTTAGAAATATTTACAAAAGATAATTTCGCCTTACTACTAGTATCTCCCGCTAAATAAAGGCCATGATTCTCATTATTCTCTATTGTGCCGCCTTCCATTATTAAATCATAAGCAGTGCTTTCAACACCAGGAGAAGACATTATTCCGGGACCAGTATTGTTTTTAATTTTTGAGCCTTGTATTTTTAAAAATCCAGTATTAATAATACCTGTTCTATTATTATCTATAACGACACCAGAATTTAATGTAACCAGGCAATTTTCATCATAAAAAACTTTAAGTCCAGATCCATTTGTAAGCCTGCTGTTTTTTATTAAAAGATCTTTTATAAAAATATTTGTTTTCGCCTGAACTGTTAAAACTGCAGAGACACTCCCTTCACCATCGAGAATATCCTGCGGGTTATCTGTGTCATCCAGACCTGTAAGTCCTTGTATTGTAACTGACGATGCATTTGAAGTCGTTAATGTATCAGGCAAAGTCGAGGCACCTGTAATTGTTCCGCTGACATATATTGTATAATCGCGGGCATTATTTAATGCGACAATTCTGTTAGCGGCGGCAGAGATACTGGCAAGTGGAGAATAAGGACCTCCAGAATTAGTATCAGAAACTGTTACGGCATCCTCTGCTATTCCTACAGGTCTTCCTACATAAATAATTGTGTTACAGAAATTTTCTATTTGAGATGAAGTTAATTCATAGGTTGTAGAAGTTTCCCACAAAGAAGTTGTAAGATTCGCACATACAGAAATAGTCTGCCTGTCACAGTAAAGTACAGCGGCAGAATCCTTAAACCACATGGTTACTTCGTAATCTCCTGCCGGTACAGAACTGCTTTGTATGATTCCTGTTTTGGAAGCTGCATCTCCTGTAAGGGTTACTGAAGTTACAGGCCAGGCAGAATCTTCACAAGTAAGTAGTAAGGTAGAAACTGAACCGGGAACCGTTACCGTAAGTGCTACCTGGCCTGTTCCAGATGAAGTTACCGGCTGAAGACGGAAATCATGATTAAATACAACATCATCTATTGAAAGAGTTTTTTTTGTACTTGCAGACATTATAGTATTAGTACCATCTTTCAATCCGACTGTTATTGTCCACTCTACATCAAGCTCAAGACCCGGAATCATAAAAGTTTTTGTTGTTTCATTTACAGAGCCGTTTACATCTTCCCTGCCACTTGCACTTGCAGTTGCAAAATAAGTTGCTGTTGAAGGAATTGACGGTACCGCAGCACGAGAATTAGTTCCAAAAGGAGTCTGAAAATTTCCGCTAATATCTATTGTATTTGAATTTGCTGTGTGAGAAGAAAGAGGTTCCCGTCCTATAAAATTTTCACAGGATATGATTATATTGAGGAATAAAACTAATAAAAAATAAAAACAATGTTTTAAATGCTTATCTGACCTTTTGAATTTTAAACATTTTATACATTTCATTTTTATTCACTCCTGAATAAACTAAATAATTGTAACATAATAAAAAAACAGTGTCTAACTAAGTTGAAGGCTTTTTAAAACTATTTTTTTTTATTTCACAAATCAAAATTTACCCCTTATAATAGAAGAATCGAAGAGATTAATTCACAACAGCGAGGTGACTATCATGAAAAACATCAGCATTACATTTATAAAAGACGGAAAAGAAATTGCCCAGAAGGCTATTGAATATGGTACCGAGGTTTCGGAAATTCTTGGAACCTATGGTATTCCTACAAGTACAATTTTTGCGGTTACTGTAAACAACGAAATCTGTCCGCTGGACATGCCGCTTACCTACAGCGCAACAATTGAACCGATTATGGCAAACTCCAAGGAAGGCGCTTCGGTTTACCGCCGCTCTCTTTGCCTCCTGCTTGCGACTGCCGCTCATAATCTCTTTCCTAAAGCCCGCCTGCTTGTAGGCCACAGTCTGGGCTACGGTTATTACTACACCCTCGAGGATGCAGATAATATCACAGAAAATGATATTACAGCCCTCAGCGACGAGATGAAAAAACTGGTCGAAAAAGATATTCCTATTACTACAGAGTCTATTCCTTATGCAGAGGCAGCCGAGCTTTTTGAAAAGCTGAACCTTAAGGAAACACGTAAGCAGATTCGCTTTAACTGTACTCCAACAATCAAAATCAATTCGATTGGTGATTTTTCTGATTTGTACTTTGGTCCGCTTGTACTTTCTACAGGCGTTTTGAAAACCTTTGAATTGATGAAGTATGGCGAAGGCTTCCTGCTCCGCTTCCCTAAATCAAGTGATGCAAACAAACTTACTCCTTTTGTGGACGAACCGAAGCTTTTTGAAATCTACAGCAAGTATAAGGAATGGGGAAAACGCATGGACGTTACCTCTGCCGCTTCCCTCAATGAACTTGTAGCAAAGCGCAAGATTAATGACTTTATCGAAATTACAGAAATCTACCAGCAGAAGAATATTTCAAAAATCGCTTCGCAGATTGTTGAAAAAGGAACTGTCCGCGTAGTTCTGATTGCGGGTCCTTCTTCTTCTGGTAAAACTACTTCTGCCAAAAAGCTGGCACTCGAGCTCCAGGCTATGGGCTACCAGCCAAAGGTAATCAGTCTGGACTGCTACTATGTAGGCCACGACAAAACTCCTCTGGACGAAAACGGCAAGCCGGATTACGAATGTCTTGAAGCACTTAACATTGAGCTTTTGAATAATCAGCTTGTAGATCTCTTCAACGGCAAAGAAGTTATTATTCCAAGCTACGACTTCCATACCGGAACTTCATATTTTGAAGACAAGAATAAATTAACACTTTCTGCAAATGAGATTCTGATTCTGGAAGGTATCCACGGTTTGAACGATAAGCTTACACCAAAGGTTGCTCCAGAACTCAAGTTTAAGATTTATCTTTCAGCCTTGACTCAGCTTAACCTTGATGACCACAACCGCATTTCTACAAGTGATAACCGCCTGATCCGCCGCATCGTCCGCGATAACAACTTCCGCGGAAAACCTGCAGCAGGAACAATTGAAATGTGGCCAAGTGTTCGCCGCGGCGAAGAGCTTCACATCTTCCCGTTCCAGAATAATGCGGATGCGGTTTTGAATACAGCGCTTGATTATGAGTTGTCGGTACTTCGTGTTTATGCGGCACCCTTGCTTCGCCAGGTTACTCCGGATCAGAAGGAATACGCCGAGGCCCGCCGCCTGCTCCAGTTCCTGGAAAACTTTGCGACAATTTCGCCAAGCGCAGTACCACCACGCTCAATCATAAGAGAGTTCATCGGCGGCTCTGCGTTTAAGTATTAATAGTATTTTTGACTTCATCGAGGAGTTCTGCCTCCTCGTAATCAGCAGCTTGCTTCCATTCGGCAAGCTGTTTTTCTTTTAACTTTTCGAGGGCGGTTGTTTTTTTCATACATTCGCGCAGAACTTCGCGTTTCTGCTCGGTAACGAGCTTTGCCTGGGCCAGCTGCTTGAGCAGTTCTTCCTTCTGATACTTCAAAAGATTGTTGTACTGGCTCTGAGCCATTACGTCCTGAAAATTGAGATTACCCTTCATCTGGGCTTTTACGGCAGCATAGTTTTCGGCGACCTTTTTGAGGTTTTCATTTATTTCAGTTTCTACGGCAAGGGCCTTGGCTAATTCGCCTTCTGCCTGCTGTTTTTCGAAGTCGCGGAATTCGAGAACTTTCTGAAGTTCAAAAACAAACTTTTTCATTGTGCGGCCGCATCAACAATTTGTGCCGTAGTAGGTATTCCAATTGCAGGAGCCTCAACAAACTCTTCTTCCGGAATCTCAATTCCAGTCAGGGCAGAAAGCTTTTCCAGAGTTTCCTTCATAGGACACGGCTCGTATTCTTCCTGCTTAAGGAATTCTTCGATTGCCATATGCTTATCTATTGCTTCATCGATTTCTGGTGAGTTACCCTTCTGGTAGATGCCGGCTGTAATCATGGTTTCGTTTTCAGAATAAACTGCCATCCAGGAACGCAGGCGGGCAACAGCCTTGCGGGTCTGGGCACCGCTTACACGTTTTGAAAGACGGGAAATAGACTGAAGAACATCAATTGCAGGATAGTGGTAAGCCTGGGCTAACTTACGGTTTAATACAATGTGTCCGTCCAAAGTACCGCGAACCTTATCGGTAATAGGCTCGTTCATATCATCACCATCAACAAGGACAGTATAGAAGGCAGTAATAGACCCCTTCTGATTTGTACCGCTCCTCTCCAGCAGTTTTGGAATCATATCAAATACACTTGGCGGATACCCCTTCTGCGCAGGAGGTTCACCGTTTGCCAAACCAATTTCACGCTGAGCATGAGCAAAACGGGTAACAGAATCCATCATCAGCATAACGTCTTTACCCTGGTCACGGAAATATTCTGCAATAGCTGTACAAACCTGAGCGGCACGAAGACGGCAGATAGAAGGCTCATCGCTGGTAGCCACAACTAACACAGAACGCTTCATACCTTCTTCACCAAGGTCGCGCTTAACGAAGTCCAGAACTTCGCGGCCACGTTCACCAATCAGACCGATTAC
>JAEEGJ010031449.1_pt1 | contig 10275 bp, 10 predicted proteins | sample 8958761 | NCBI WGS metagenome assembly JAEEGJ01 (sample SAMN16246546, study PRJNA631951) | gut metagenome | biome: gut microbiome; feature: rumen; material: RS-attached | host: Bos | place: Iran: Karaj | collected 2018-10 | reverse complement strand
CGAGAAGGATTCTATGGAATTTGTGGACTCCCTGAGCGTCGTCTGGACGAGTGATGGATTCCCGACTGTGATTGTGCCGAACAGTTACACGAAAGAACAGCAAGATGGGATTAAGGAAACCATGAGAGGGATCCTCTTGAAACAGGATTATTATTACCCAATCCGCTGCATCCGTATTGACGATCCGAACCACATGATGGATAGCCAGAAATCGAATATGACGACGTATTACAACAATATGAGACAATTGCCGTATCTGTATCGGTAAAAAGGAGAACCTATGCTTTTCGGTAAAAAACGCTGGATATGCGACGAGGTGGAACAAATGCTGTTGGCGCTCCACCCGGCGTACGACATCCGTGTCAAAATCAAGACTAACGGGAAAACAGTGGATTTCCCGTTCCGCGATAACGAGGGCAAGATGTTCGTGGACCCTTATAGGCGCGATGTCGTCAGTGTGGACGTCGATTACATGCGGGAGGGCTATCCCGTAGAAACATTTTATGTCGGGAAGGACGGACTCGCTGATTGGAGTGTGCCTTACATCAGGGAACGTCTGGATCGGTATGTCTCGCAGTTCCCCAAGATGAGCTGGACAACAAGTTTGAAGCGTTTGGCAAATATGCGCGAAGAACTCCGCACGGCGATCTGCAATAGCATGGGGGTGAATTTCACCCGTTTGGAGGGCGATACTTCGTCGTCTATTGGGGTTGCCTTTAATTGTCTTTCTCTTGAGCAGAGGCGGCGAGTCTGCGATGTCATTTGCAACCTGGATAGCGATGCCATCTCGATTCAGGCTGACTTTTTGCTTGATAACGTGGATGAAAATCGCATTTACGCCACGCTCGATGAACTCGCTCTGTACGATGCCGCGAAAGAAGCGGAACAGTACGGATGTGGGGAAGATGGGCTAGGGTTTTAAGGGTGAATATAGGAGAATGCCGTGGAATTTGACCACGGCTTTTTTTCTTTTTTCCATTATGCGGCCATGAGCAGGCGGCAATCATATTCAAGCCCGCAGTTGATCAACTTCATCATGATGCTGTTCTTGACATTTTTCATGTTGGCGCGTTCGCACCCGATGCGCCTGGCAGCTTCGGCGTCGGAGTATTCACCCGAAAGGCAGAGTTCGTACATGACGTCAAATCTATGGAGCACCTTGGGGTCGTCTGCAAGGCTTTCCCTGATGCGGGCGATGGAATCTTCTTTTTCAGTGTCGCATTCCTGAAAATTGCGTTCCCCGGTGAAGGGGTTCACGTCGCAATTGTCGATGAGTGAATGCGAATCTTCTTCGTCATCGCTGTACTTTGCGTTCTTTTCGGTTTTCTCAAGCTTGCTGCGCTTGGAATTTTTGCGCTTTTCGTCGCGCAGGCGCCATCCCCCGATTTTGGCAAAGTAGGCTTCAAAGGGAACCTTCTTGCTCGGCTCATAATCCTTGACGGCCTTGCGGAACAGCATGTAGGCGTAGCCTGCCAGGCTTTTGCGGCGTTCCTTGGGGGAGCATCCGTTGAGGCTGAAGTCGGAGTCCATCAGGTACGACTTCTTGGCAACGGTGGCGGTGAACTCGTCCCCGTAAATTTCCCAAAGGTCGTGTATTGCCTTTTCGGAGGCTTCTGCGGTCGGGGCTGTCTGGGCGATCGCGATGAGGTTGCAGATTTGGGTGGTTGTGGCTTGGGGTTGGTTGAGACGCATAAGCGTCCTCCTTTTTTTGGGGGTGTTTGCCCGTTGGTGGGCGGTTTCAGCCGAAAAACAAAAAAAAGAGCCCCTTGATTTAAAAAATTATTTTAAATCAAAAGGCTCTTAAAGTCTTTCTATGTCAATCTTTACTACAAAATATTATAAGCTGTCTAGTGGTAACTAGATATTATCTCCCGTCAGGGCGGTGCTGTGCCGAAGAAATAAATGCCAAAAATCTTAATCATTCTCATGTTCCTAAATATAGCATCCACGAATGTCAAAAGCTGACATTCGGCGTGATTCTTTAATTTTTTTTGTAAATGTCCGTTTTGGGGATGACGGAATTACCAGTCCTCTTCTCCGTTTTCCCAGTCTTCCTCGACGTCGGATTTGGGAATTTCGATTTCGCTGAGGAGCTTGCCTTTGGTAGCCTTGATGAAAGCTTCAACATCATCCCAATCGGCGCGCATCACGTAAATCAGGTAACGCAATCCTTCGTAGCATTCAATGCCCTTGTGGTTTTCAAAGAAGTCGGCGTAGCTTTCGCCTTCGTACAGTGTGGCTTTGTTCTGCAGATCGCATAGGTCGCTTTCGTGTTCGTCCTGGTTTACGAACCAGTCAAATACGGATGCCTTAGTCTTGTAGAATGCGGGCATGGCTTCAACTTCTGCAAGGGTGTAGAAAATAGGCTTCCCTTTTGCAGTTTGGGGCTGCAGTTCCAATTCGGCAACGAGGAATCCTGGCTCTGGGCCTCCGCTTAACACTTCTACGCGGGCGTTTACGATTTGGTACTGCTTTTCCTTCGGCATAGAGACTCCTTGTTGAGTTGTTCTATAGTTATATCGTATTCTAATTTGAAAATGTTAACTAGAAAAGTGAATTTTTATCATTATATTTAATACCGAAAAAAACTGAAAAGGGGAGCATGATATGATTGCGAAAATTTTTGCGGTTGGTTCTGTGGCTGCGATGTTCTTGGCTGGCTGCTGCGATAAGCGGGCATCTTGTGAAGACTGTTCCAAATATGAAGATAAGTCCGCGGCGGTCCAGACTGCGACTGTCCCGGCGGAATCTCGGGATGCCGCGACTCTCGCCGAGCAATCCAAGCAAACGGTACTTCCCGAGAGACCTCAAGAATCTCTTTTGCTCTGGAACGATCACGCTCCTGCGAAAGATTCTCTTGAAGCGTTTGTGCGTGCAACGACAGATTCGACTTCTCCAGATTTTATTCCAGCGGAACGCCGCATTGCTGTTTTTGATTGGGATGGCACGCTGTTCCTCGAAACCGCTCCGACGTATTTTGACTGGATGCTTTTTGAACACCGCGTTCTTGACGATTCCACTTACAAGCCTTCGAAAAAGCAGTTGAAGGCGGCTCGCGAGGGCCGCGAAAAGAAAATTTTCCCGGGGCTGAGCGCAGAGCGCGAACGCATGGTGGCCGAGGCTTACAAGGGCATGACGCTTTCGGAATTCGAAGCGTATGTCCGTGCGTTTATGCAAGAACCGCAGCCGGGCTTTACGGGACTCAAGCGTGGCGAGGCTTATTACAAGCCTATGGTCGAAGTGGTGAAATTCTTGACGGCGAACGGCTTCACGGTTTACGTGAGCAGCGGTACGGAACGTTACACGATGCGTCCGGTTGTTGTTGACGGTCTCGGTCTCCCGCCCAAACAAATTATCGGTTCCGATGTGGTCGTGGTGACGAGCAAACAAAAAGGTGCGGACGGTCTTGCGTACACATTCCAGAACGGCGATAATCTTGTACTTGCGGGACAGAGCATTATCAAGAATTTGCAGACGAACAAGGTGACGACTCTCGCGAGTGAAATCGGTTACCAACCGGTACTTGCCTTTGGCAACAGTGGCACGGATGCAAGCCTCTTGAATTATGCAATTTCTAACAACAAGTACAGGGCAATGGGCTTCATGTTGCTTTGCGATGACCTAGAACGCGAATATGGCAACGAGGCGAAAGCCGAGAAAATGCGCACTGCGAGCGAAAAGAACGGATGGATTCCCGTGTCCATGAAAAACGACTGGAAGACCATTTACGGGGACGGTGTTCAGAAGGCGAAATAAAATGCGCAGCATGCGCCGCGCATTTCGCTTGTCGTGCCGAATTTGGCATGCGCTTTGTTACTTCGCTATTTCCACGTAAACACCTTTAGGCAGGTCGGGTAATTCGCCCGACTCTGTTCTTTTGCCGACGGGTTTTCCGAGCGCATTGAAAATCATGTTTCCGGGCTTGCCGCGTCTTGAACTGCGGATATTTGAAATCCTCGTTGTCTTCTGTTCTATCGTGACCGTGATTTCAAAAGTGACCTGCTTGCTTTCGTAAACGACTGCCTGTCGCACGACGAATGAATCTCCGGCTTTGACTTTGTTCGGCATGTGGCCGATTTTTGTGGTCATGGTCGTGAGGTCCATGTTGGAGAATACGATGCTGGTGCCGTTCGGGTCCCAGGCAACGATTTTGCCGTCCTTGTCAAACCAATGGCCTGTGCCTTCGCCGGTGGTGTGGCTGTTTAATGTCCCGTTGGGCTCTACGCCGTAGAATTGGACTTTATCTGCGATTTCGCTTTTCTTGATGTCCAGGATTTTTGCAACGTCATCACCTTTCAAGTCTAGAGTGACGTATGCGTAATTGTTGTCTATCGGGAGTGTCACTTCAAATGCGATTTTCTCGATTTTCATTTCGACGGCGCTGCTTGAACTTTCAGGCTTGGGCGCATTTGACGAACTTGACGCAACCCCTGTTGAACTCGAGGACTCCTGTGCGGTGCAGTTCTCGCCGATGCAGAATGTGAGCGTTTCGCCGGGCGTTCCGATGTCCGTGATTTTTAGTCCCGTCTTGGAACCGTTGTACCAAGTGATGGCGGGGTAGGCTTCATCCGAAAATTCCGGGTAGGTGCCACTCTTGAAAAATGCGTTTGCTTGGCTACCGGGATTTGGCCATTTGTCATCATCGCCATTGAGCGAGGGTTCTGTGTGATTGGCACGAACGATTCTCAGACCGAGTTTGTTCGAAGCGGTATTGCCGTTAATCGAAAAATCATAATGTTGCATCAAAAGCCCGCTACCCCTGAGCACCTTGTCACGGCCCGTGTTGCGTACATAGGACCACACCAATCCTTCCTGGTTTGGTCTTGCGGGGTTCTTGTAACGGTAGCAGACTTCGCCTGGCTTGGTGACTTCGAGGGAGGTTATGTTATTTACATCTTCGCTGGTGATGTCAACAAACGGAATCCATCCCTGGTCTGCACGATAGAAGTCGTTGATGGCGACCGGGTTCCAGTCGTTTGCACGGTTGCCCATGGTGCAGTAGTCGCCGTACCAGTAGAGGTCTGGCCAACCAAAAATCATGTGTCCCGATTCATGCACAAAGACATACAGCGAAAATTTCCCCGGCATGTCCGTCATTTGATGATGCGTGAGGCGAACACCGTCCTTGACCACGTTGCCCGACCATCCTGAGTGCGGCCATATGCCCTTTCCATGTGTATGCCCGGCGCCTGCATACACAATGTTGATGGCTTCGGTGACGCCATCCTTGTCATTGTCGTAGCGAGAAAAATCGACTTGTGAATCAAAGTAGTCGAAGACTTCTTTTACAAGAGTATCAGAAGCCGCGTAATCGGCCCCATTAACGATTCTGGCGGGACTGTCGTACCAAGACTTGGGATGCTTGGCACGGTACCAGCCGAAAACTTCGTTGGTGAGGTCTAGCTGCCCGTTGGAAATGTCCAAATAATAGTCGCGCACGGAACCGTTGCAACCGTCTCGATTGAATCCTTCCTTGTTGAGCCATTCTTCGACTTCGCTCACCGTGACTGGTGCGGGTTGGTCTGAAAAATCGACGAGCAGAGTCAAACTGTAGATTTTGCCCTTGGGGGCGGCATAATGGCTTTGGGTTTGCGTTGCTGCCGATCTCGCCAATGCAAAGCTTGGCCTATTGGCGTTTGTGTTGTTGAATGTCGGTCGAGCCTCTTCGGGCCATTCCTGGACGCGTTTTCCCTGATACACGATGTCGGCAAAAAGCATCGTCGGGAGCAATAATATGCTCGATAATAGGCCGAATATAATTTTGGTTTTCATAAAACATCCCTTTCCCTTTAACTCTTTTATAAATACATTAATTTGCGGCAAAAAGGCGTTTCGTACGAAAAATGCAAGGACTATTAATTTTGCTTATAGCCTATTTTTATTACATTTCCTCCGAATGTAAACATTAACCATAGGATGTTACCAGGGAGCCTTCGATTTCTCTTCGCTGTCTACTTCTAACTTCCTACTTCCTACTAAATAAATATGTCCAAATTCAAACGCATTCTTCTCAAGCTCAGCGGCGAAGCCCTCGCAGGCGAAAAGGGCCACGGCATCGACAACCAGATTCTTTCTGACATGGCGTCCGAAATTGCATCCATCGTCAAGCAGGGCGTGCAAGTCGCTCTCGTGATTGGCGGCGGCAACCTCGTTCGCGGTATTTCCGCTTCTGCTGGCGGCATGAACCGCGCACAGGGCGATGCTATGGGCATGCTCGGCACCGTGATGAACGGCCTCGCCATGCAGGACGCTCTCGACAAGCAGGGCATCGACTCCGTCGTGATGTCCGCTATCCGCATGGAACCGGTTTGCGAATTCTTCGACCGCCGCAAGGCTCTCAAGCTCTTGTCCGCTGGCTCCGTGGTCATCTTCTCCGCCGGTACGGGTAACCCGTTCTTCACGACGGACAGCTGCGCCGCTCTCCGCGCTATCGAAAGCGAATGCGATGTCATCATGAAGGCGACCAAGGTTGACGGCATCTACACGGCCGACCCGGTCAAGGACCCGACGGCAACCCGTTTTGATGACATCTCCTACAAGGAAGTCATTTCCCGCGGCCTCAAGGTCATGGACACTGCAGCCGTTGCTCTCTGCATGGAAAACAACATGCCTATCTTTGTGTTCAAGATGGAAAAGGGCAATCTCACTCGCGCTGCCATCAACGGCGACCTCGGCACGCTTGTCCATTGCTAATTAGGTTATAGAGTGTAGGTATTAGGTCAATACTTACATCCGAGGTAAACCTGTCAAGCTCAGCTTCGGCTGGGCTTTTTGGCATTTTGAATATGCTATCTTTGCTCGGTAAGAAGGTTTATAAGATGACTCGTTTCCCGAAAATATTTTTGCTTGCACTGTTTTTTGTGGGCCACGTGTTGGCTTCAGAAATGGCTGTGAAAATTGGGGATGGGACTGTTGATGAAGCTGTTGCGAAAAATGATTCTGTATGGGTACAGAAGTTTGATGAAAAATTTTCGCTGCGTTTCTTGTGTGACTACACTCTTTGGAGCGTTTGGAACACGGCTTACGGCAATGAAGCTCTTGTGTCTAATTCGCCGGTATCTTTGGGGCTCGGCTTTGCCTATGATGACCTTTTTACGTTGTTTGGAGTCTCGTGGGATATTTCGTGGGATTTCACGATGAGTCTTTTCTTGGGGTCTAACGAAGAAAAATCGAAAATCGACGCTTTTGAAACGGGACTGGATTTATTCCCTGGAAAATTCTGGATTGAAATTTGGCTTTCTTACTATTCCGGTTTTTCGGTAAAGACCGAGCAAGATGGGAAAATGGTCCGTCGGTTTAGCGATCTCAATTTTTTCGAAATGTACGTTTCGGCACTTTGGATGTTGACTTCGAAGGACAAGTTCTCGCCGCGTAGCGCGTACTTTTTGGACCGGCGGCAAACGCATTCGGCGGGTAGCTGGATCTTTGGTGGGCGTTTTCAGGGCAATATAGTCGAAGATCCCGACAGCCTATTGACTTTTTATGAGGGTGAACGTGTTCTGTCGTCCATATGGGGGAATGTCGGATACACGTACACTTGGGTATTTGAAAACGGATTTTTTGGAAATATTTGGCTAGATATCGGGCTAGTCTATGGAATAAACAACGAAGACGAATATACCGTGATGCCGCAACCCGATTTCAAGACGGCTTGGGGGTATGTCGGGCAAAAATGGTCATGGAATATAGTGGTGGAGGCTGAGTACAACGCTTTCTCGTACAAATCGTATTGGGAACAGAAACTCATCGTGAAGGGCGGAATTTTGGTGGTTCGCAGGTTCTAGGGGTATCCCCCTTTTAAAATTTTTACCTATATTTCCCGTGAATAACTAGCAACTAGGAACTAAAAATGTCTGAATATTCTGAAAAGATGGACAAGGCCATCGAGGCCACCGAACGTGAATTTTCCAAGATCCGCGCTGGCCAGGCAAGCCCGGCTATCCTCAATGGCGTACGTATTGACTACTATGGCACTCCGACCCCGATTTCTCAGGTCGCAAAGATTTCCGTGCCGGAACCGCGTATGTTGCTCGTGACTCCGTGGGAAAAACAGCTCGTCGATACTATTGATAAGGCTATCCTCGCTGCAAACATCGGCCTTACCCCGATGAAGGACGGCAACTGCATCCGCGTGACGCTCCCGATCCTCACGACCGAACGCCGCAAGGAACTCGCCAAGATCGCTCGCAAGCATGCCGAAGACGGCCGTGTGGCTATCCGCAACATCCGCCGCGATGCTAACGACGCCCTCAAGAAGAACAAGGAAATCTCCGAGGACGAAGTCAAGAAACAGCAGGACGAAATCCAGAAGGCTACCGACAAGGCCATTGCTGAAATCGACCGTTTGCTTGCCGAAAAGGAAGCAGACATCCTCAAGGTGTAGTCCGGGGTTTGCGTGGCAAATCAGCTTAGACATGTCGCAATCATTATGGACGGCAACGGGCGTTGGGCTCGTAGCCGCGGTTTGGAACGTTTCTTAGGTCACCGCAAGGGGACTGAATCGACAATCGATGCGGTCGAGGTGGGAGTGAACCTCAAGCTCGAACACATGACCTTGTACGTTTTCAGTTCCGAGAACTGGGGCAGACCGTCGAAGGAAGTGGATTACCTGATGAACCTTCTCATTGAGATGGTGGTTAAGGAAATCCCTGACTTGATGGAAAAAAACGTGAAGCTCACGGTCATCGGTAATATGAACCGTATTCCCGAAAAGCCGCGTGCAAGCCTCCAGTCCGCAATTGATAAGACGGCGAACAACACGGGCATGCAGCTGAACCTCGCCATCTCCTATGGCGGTCGTCAGGAAATCGTCGAAGCGACAAAGAGCATTGCTGCCGAAGTGGCGGCAGGCAAACTCTCCCTCGACGAAATCAATGACGAAGTTTTTGCCAAACATTTGTACCTGAAAGGCGCTCCCGATCCGGACCTGATTATCCGCACGGGTGGCGAATTCAGGCTTTCCAACTATCTTTTGTGGCAGGCCGCCTATAGCGAGTTCTATGTGACGAACACGCTCTGGCCTGATTTCACGAAGGAAGAGTTCATGAAGGCGGTCGAGTTCTTTAATACTCGCGAACGCCGTTTTGGGAAGGTTCTTCATGAGTAATTTGACTCAGCGATTGATCACTGCATTTATCGCTATTCCAATCGTTTTTATTTTACTTTGGTTCAACGACTTTAGCCGCATTGGACTGATGTGCTTTTTGAGCGCTGTGGGCGCCTGGGAATGGGCCCGCATGGCATCGAAGATGTACAAGGGTCCGGACATGCGTTACCTCTCGTTTGCATCGTCTTTGGCTTTGACGCTGGCGTGGGCTCTCTCGAAGGGTGGCTATTTTGGACTCCCGGCTGTGCCTTACGTTGTCGGCATGACGTTCCTCGCCATTTTCGCCATTTACATTGGCGTTGCTTACGCAAAAGTCGAAATCGACCACTTGTTCCCGTGGCTTGTGATGCAGCTCGGTGCTCCGCTGTATGTGGGGCTCTGGGGCGGCATGAACGTGCTCATGATGGGCAATGGCCAGGGCTTTGAACATTGCTACCCGTTCATTCTCGTGATGACTGCAGTGTGGCTCTGTGATACGGTCGCTTATTTCTTTGGCAAGTTTGCTGCAGGCAAGGGCCCGTTTGGCCGTCATTTGTTTGCGCCGAGCATCAGCCCCAAAAAGACTTGGGAAGGCTCGATTGCAGGTTCCATCGCAACGATTGCATGGGTTGCGTACTGGGTTAAGTGCAGCGCTTCGCTCAGCTCTTTCGAAATGAATTTCACTTGGACATCGGCAATCGTCATTGGCCTCCTCATTACTGTAGCTGGCCAGGTGGGCGACCTCTTGATGTCTGCTCTCAAGCGCTGGAGCGGCACGAAGGACTCTGGGAATTTGTTTGTCGGGCACGGTGGCGTGCTGGATCGTTGTGACTCGTTCCTCCTAGCAGCACCTGCTCTATACATCTTCATGGACTTCTTGAAGAGCATCGTGTAAAAACAAAAGCGCTACGCAAAAGCATTGAAAAGACCGTAACTGATTCTCTCAGTTACGGTCTTGTTTTTTTGCAAGGTTTAAGTTCTTGATTATCTTTTGGGGGGTGACGGCTTCTTGCCTCCCATGCCGTGCTCCTCCATGTAAATGGCGAGGTAGTCAATAACACCTGAATCTGCGCCTTTGACCGGAACATAGCGCAAGCTGTTGTCTGCCCCGATGATGATGGCAAGCCCGGCGATGTAATTAATCCAGTGGTAATCTTCATGGTACTTCAAGGCGACTTTGCCTTTGGAGC
>JAEEGJ010031448.1_pt1 | contig 10276 bp, 7 predicted proteins | sample 8958761 | NCBI WGS metagenome assembly JAEEGJ01 (sample SAMN16246546, study PRJNA631951) | gut metagenome | biome: gut microbiome; feature: rumen; material: RS-attached | host: Bos | place: Iran: Karaj | collected 2018-10 | reverse complement strand
GAAGAGAGCCACATTGGCAACGTCTTCAGGGGTGCCGCCGCGCCTGAGGGGGATGGTCTTCACCCACTGGTCGCGGACTTCCTGAGGCAGGGCTCCGGTCATCTCAGTGATGATGAAACCCGGCGCTATGGCGTTAGCCCTGATTCCGCGCGGCCCCATCTCCTTTGCGATTGACTTTGTAAGGCCTATGAGACCCGCCTTGGAGGCGGAGTAGTTGCACTGGCCGGCGTTGCCGGACACTCCCACTACGGAAGACATATTGATTATGCTGCCGCCACGCTGCTTTGCCATAACAGGGGTAAGCGCGTGTATGAAGTTGAAAGCGGACTTGAGGTTCACTGTGAGAACCGCATCCCACTGCTTCTCCTCCATACGGAGCATAAGGCCGTCGCGTGTGATGCCGGCGTTGTTCACCAGGATGTCTATGCGGCCGAACTCCTTGAGAATCTCTTCCACAACCTGGTGGGTCTGCTCAAAGTCTGCGGCGTTGGAGGCGTATGCCTTAACCTTGTGGCCGCAGGCCTCGAGTTCCTCTATTGTCTGCTTTGCTACATCGTTTATTTCAAGATCGGTGAACGCTATGTCAGCGCCCTCCTGGGCGAATTTAAGGGCTATCGCCTTACCTATTCCTCTGGCTGCTCCCGTGATAAGGGCAACCTTTCCATCTAAAAGACCCATAATTATTCTTGATTCATTACTGTTTCTATGTCATCGGGGGCAATCGGGAGCCTGTTGGGGCCCAGCCTGCGGGCTCCGTCAGGGGTTACCAGAACGTCGTCTTCCAGGCGGATTCCGCCAAAGTTGTAGTAAGACTCCAGTTTGGAGTAATTGACAACGTCCTTTGCCTTGCCGTCGTTCTTCCATTTCTCTATGAGGGCGGGAATGAAGTAAATACCGGGCTCGTCCGTAACCACGTTGCCCGGAACCAGGCGTCTTGCCATACGGAGGCTGCCCAGGCCAAGCTGGGTGGAGCGCTTCTGGTCAGGATCGTATCCTACATAATCCTCTCCAAGGTCCTCCATATCGTGTACGTCCATTCCCATATTGTGGCCGAGGCCGTGAGGCATAAAAAGGCCGGCAATTCCGTCTGCAACCATCTGGGGGACGTCTCCGCGCACAAGGTCAAGGGCCTTGAGGCTCTCTAGCATATGGGCGGCCACTGCAAGGTGGACGTCCCTGTATGCGGTTCCCGGCTTGGTCAGGGAGAAAGCGAGCTCGTTGCACTCGTAGACTATCTGGTAGATTTCCCTCTGCTTTGTGGTGAATTTTCCTCCGGTGGGATATGTCCTGGTGAAGTCTGAAGCGTAGTGGTTGTTGTTCTCCACTCCGGCATCGATCACCAGAAGCTTGCCGGGCTCTATTACATTGTCGTGAGCGTGGCAGTGGAAGATTTCTCCGTGCTGGGTGAGGATGGTGGGGAAAGAAACGCCCCAGCCCTTGCACAGCGACAGCCCTTCCATATTGCCTACTATCTCCTGCTCTATGACGCCGGGCTTGATGCCCTTCCTTCCAATGGTGTGCATCTGCTGGCCAAGGTCGCAGGCGTTGTCCAGTTCTGCAATCTCAAAGTCTTCCTTGACGAGCCTCATTGAGACTATGGCACGGATGAGCGCCTCTGAAGGCTGGGTGATGCCAAGCTGCTGCATCTTGAGCTTGTTGTAATACCTGTACTGGGGGATGATGTGTATCTTGCGGCCTTTGACGATGGCTTCTGAAACAACCCAGTCCAGCTTGGAGTAGGGGGCGCTGTTCTCTACGCCCACTCCAGCGGCGAGGCTTGCCACGGAAGGCATTGGGCCCATCCAAATGATGTCGTCTACCTCAAAGTCATCGGCAAAGATGGTTTCCTTGCCGCTGTCCAGGTCGATGACCGCGGCAAAGCGCGGCTCGTCAATCCCGAAGTAATACAGCCAGGTGCTGTTCTGGCGCCATTTGTAGCAGTTGTCGCCATACTGCGCCGGAGCCTCCACGTTGCCCAGAAAAAATGCTATTCCGCCTTCTCCTGCCATCTTTGCGGCAAGTTCGCGGCGCCTCTTGAGGTAAATTTCTTTGGAAAACATATCCCTATTCTTTATTCTTTGGTTATCTTTACAAATATACTAAGAAAATGCGATTATGTTAGTTTTGGCAATCCTTGCCGTGGTTGCGGGAGTAGTGGGAATAATAGGAAGCCTGTTCCCGGGCATTCCGGGTCCTCCGCTCAGCTGGATGGGCGTCCTGCTGATGTACTTTTATGGGCGTGCGGGAAAAGGAGATCCCATAAGCACCAAATTGCTCTTGATATGGCTGGCCATAGTGATAGTGGTGGCAGTCGTGGGATACATAATACCTTCCTATACCACAAAACTCACCGGAGGCAGCAAATATGCTTCCAGGGGAGCCATCATAGGCCTGTTTGCAGGACTGTTCATACCGCCTGTGGGAATGATAGTGGGCAGCCTCCTGGGTGCCTTCCTGGCAGATTTCATATTTGAGGACAAGGGCGTGTGGGCGTCTTTCAAGGCTTCCATAGGCGCCTTTGCCGGGTTTATGTGTACCACCGGGCTGAACATAATCTGTTCCGGCCTTATGATGTACTATATCATTGCAGCATTCTAATTAAAACTAAATCATATTATGAAAAAACGGTTGTTGTTTGCCCTGGCAATTGGAGCGCTGTGCTCCTGCGCCAAATCCCAGCCGGGTCTGGTAAAAGTGGAAGGAGGACTAATCCAGGGCGTCGTAAATGAAGAAATGGCAATTTATAAGGGTATCCCGTTTGCCGCACCTCCTGTGGGTGACCTCAGGTGGAAGGCGCCGCAGCCGGTGATTCCCTGGGACGGCGTACGTGACGCCTCACAGTTCTCAAAGGGCCCTATCCAGGGTGGCCGCAATATGGACGAATACAGCGAGGACTGCCTGTACCTTAATATCTGGAGTCCTGCAAAGACGCCAAAGGACAAGATGCCTGTAATGGTATGGATATACGGAGGCGGATTCAGCGGAGGCAACGCCGCACAGTTTGACGGAGCGCCGCTGGCACGCAAGGGCGTGGTGCTGGTCACCATCAACTACCGCGTGGGCTGGCTGGGTTACCTGGCGCTGCCGGAGCTGAGCAAGGAGAATCCTGAGGGTGTTTCCGGAAACTACGGAATCCTGGACCAGATTGCGGCTCTCAAGTGGGTGCAGAACAATATTGAGAAGTTTGGCGGAGACCCCGGCAACGTAACAATTTTTGGCGAATCTGCCGGAGGTATCTCAGTAAGTATGCTGTGTGCTTCTCCGCTGGCCAAGGGGCTGTTCCGCAGTGCAATATCACAGAGCGGCGGATCGTTCGGCCCTTACAGGCCAACTTCCTATCCGGGAGAGAATATGAAACTGTTGAGCGTGGCGGAGAAGGACGGAGAGGCATTTGCCGCGGCAATGGGAGCAAGCTCACTTGCGGACCTGCGCGCGGTTGACGCCTCAAAGTTCGTGGGCGGTCCCGTTACGGGAGGCGCCTGGCCTATAGTGGACGGCTACGTAATCCCTGACGACCAGTACCGTATGTACGAGAACGGAAACTTCAACGACGTTAACATCCTGGTTGGATACAACTCTGACGAGGGCGCAAGCTTCTCACGCGAGAGGGATCCCAAGCTGCACAGGGCTTCCATAGAGCAGAGGTTCGGTCCTTTCACGGACAAGCTGCTGGAGGCATATCCCGTTACGGAAACCACGGTTCCAAAGTCCGGACGCGACCTTATGCGCGACGCCGCATTTGGATGGCATACCTGGATCTGGTGCCGCCTGCAGGCACAGAAGGGCAAGTCCAACGTGTTCCTGTACTACTTTGACCAGCATCCTGACTATCCGGAGGATTCTCCAAGATACGGCCAGGGATCGCCTCACGGCCAGGACATTGCGTTCGTATTCCAGAACCCTGACGAGTCAATGCCCACAAACAAGGCCCTGTCTGACATTATTGGAGACTACTGGACAAACTTTGCAAAGTACGGAGACCCTAACGGAGAAGGACTGCCCCAGTGGCCGGAATTCACACTGGAGAACTCCCAGGCAATGTACCTGAGCGGAGACAAGCCGTTTGCCGGACCTGTCCCTGACGAGAAGTCACTCTGGGTTATGGATTCATACTTCGCCTGGAGAAGGACTCCGGAAGGAGCCGCCTGGGCCAAATAGATTCAAGACGGCATCGCGGATGTTGGCAAGGGCCACATCCCTGCGCATAGCCTCTTCCAATGACTGTCCTCCCGGTTTGACCGGGAGGATTTTTTCAAATCCAAGGGTGGAGAGTGCATCGGGGTCCTTGGCTATGCCGCAGATAGCGACGGCCGGAACGGCCAGGCTGCGGCAGTGCTCCAGCACTGCAAAGCAGGCCTTGCCGTGAAGGCTCTGGGCGTCAAGGCAACCCTCGCCGGTGATGACCAGGTCAGCGCCGGCGGCCAGGGCGTCGAAGCCCAGGGCGGAAAGGACCAGGTGGGCGCCCGGGAGGAGCGGCGCGGCCAGGAATGCGCTTAAAGCACCGCCAACGCCTCCGGCCGCGCCGCTTCCCGGCACCGCCTGGAGGTCCTGGCCTGCCATCCCGCGCACGATGTGCGCGAAATTGCGCAGGCCCCGGTCAAGGGCCTCCACCTGCCGCGGGTCCGCCCCCTTCTGAGGGGCGAAGACCGCAGCGGCACCCTCCGGCCCGTAGAGCGGGTTGTCCACGTCGCACGCAACCCTGAAGCGGGCCTCGCGCAACCGCGCATCGGCATTTGATCCATCTATGGACACGACTCTTTCAAGGGAGGCGCCCTTTGGGCTTAACTCCTTTCCAGCGGCATCAGAGAACCGCCAGCCAAGAGCGTGAAGCATCCCCATTCCTGCGTCATTGGTGGCGCTCCCGCCTATCCCTATCAGGAAATCCCTGCATCCGCGGTCCAGCGCGTCCAGGATCAGTTCTCCCAGTCCCCTGCTGTCCGCATTCATCACATCCAGTTCGTCAGGTTTGAGCAATTCAAGCCCGCTTGCCGCCGCCATTTCTATGACGGCCAACTCCCCTTTCACCGCATAGGCGGCGCTTGTCATCCTTCCAAGCGGCCCGTGTACCTGCGCGCTTACGAGGGCAGCTCCAAGCGCGGGCGCGAGTGCCTGCACCAGCCCTTCTCCTCCGTCGGAGACGGGCAGGCAGCGCACCTCGCACCCAGGCATAGCCTGGGCCAGGGCGGCGCTTACTGCCTCCGCCACTTCCGCCGCAGTAAGCGACCCTTTGAACGAATCCGGTGCTACTATTATTTTCACGACTGTAATTTAGTGATTTTTCTTATCTTTGAGTACCACATAAACAGATAATTCTTATGTCCAGACGATCCCTCCTTCTCCTGATATCGCTTCCGCTGATGCTCCTTGGCATCTGCCAGACTTCATTTGCCCGGAAGATTCCTGTGGTAAACCTTGAAAACCAGGTTGTCCAGAAGTATATGTCCCACGGCACGTACAGCGGGTTCGGCTCGCAGACCAGCTATTTTGACAACAAAGAGGAATTCCCGGAGAGATTCGCCTGGGACAAGCCCACAACCGTTGAAATCAACTGGCAGGGCACGCCTGACGGCACCTACACCGTAATCCTGTCGGAAAGCCGTAAGGCCAGGAAGAAAGGGACCGTGGTCCTCACGGAAACCGTCAAAGGTACCAAGTTCCTTATGACCAACCTCATCCCCCAGAGGTATTACACCTATCAGGTTAAAGACGGTTCCAAGACCGTCCTCAAAGGCACTTTCAAGACGGAAGGCCTTGTACGTATGCTAAACATCAGGGACTGTGTCAACGCCCGTGACATTGGCGGCTGGCCCACCATAGACGGCCGCAGGGTAAAATACGGCCTGCTCTTCCGCACCGGCAGCATTGACGGGGAATACCACGGCGCCTACGGCGACAACTGCGGTGGTGACCGCTGCCGCAATCCCCTCCACCAGGCCGCCCAGAGCCAGATTGGAGACCCCGCCCGCTACACCCTCTACGACGAATCCGTAAAAGCCCTCCAATTCATCGGCATAGATGCCGATATGGACCTCCGCGGCGTCACCAACGAGGGCCTCTGGGGCAACCAGTGTATGACCCATACCCGTTCCCTGGGCCTCACCAAGATTCCCGGAGCAGACTACTGCCAGATAATGACTGACATCGCCCTCCACAATCCATTCGACGACCCCGCCATTGTCCGTGACGTGGCCTGGATTATCCAGGAGCTCAAGAAAGGCCGCCACGTGGCGTTCCACTGCCGTTCCGGCGCAGACCGCACCGGCGGCGTTGCTATGATCATCGAGGCCCTTCTTGGAATGAAAGGCGGCGACATAGCCCTTGATTACGAACTCACATCCCTTTCCTCAGAAGGCACGGGCCAGACCCGCAGCGCCAAGAACGTCCTCACCTCCGGTTACGGATTCTACGGCCGCGGCTTCACAACCCTGGAGGTTGACGAACCGGACCCGGACAAACGCCTCCAGAAACAGGCATACAAATACCTCAACACCGCTTTCCCGGAATACGCAATTTCTGCCGCCGACCTGGATTGGTTTATTAATTATATGCTTGAATAACACCGCTGTATCTCAATTATTTTATTATATTTGAGAAACTAACTGACCGCAGAATATTCCTGAGATGAAAAAACGGTTCCTGCTGATTGCGGCTCTTGCCGCATTCGTCTTCTCGTGTGCACCCCTAAGCCCCACCGATGATAAGGCAACGGATGCCACAGAACAGGTCGTAACCCCCGAACACGAAGAAAAGGAATACGACATAGAGAACCCCGGAACCAGGAAATTCCTGGAAGAAGTGGATTATTCTGACGACCCGGATTACACGGTATCCTACGCATACGATTATTGGAAGACATTCAACGCCAGCGACAAACCCCTCCCCGTGAAGTTCACTTGGAAAGGCATCGCTTCCAGGATATTGCTCTCCACCTCTCCCAATATGGAGAATGCCTTTCCGGCAAGGCAGAATTCCGGTCTGGCAGAGATATATAACCTTGTCCCCGGCGTAAAGTACTACTTCAAGGTCCTGGACTCCAAGAACAACGAACTCAAGAACGGCACCATAACCCCTATTGGTCCGCTGCGTATGATATATGGCATTTCAGACAACGTGCGCGACTTGGGCGGTTGGAAGGCGGATGGAGGACATATAGTCTATGGAAGGCTTTTCAGGGGCGCATATATCTCTTCCCGCATCTCGGATGAAGGGAAAAAGATTTTCCTGAACGACCTTGGCATCTCCGTGGCTCTTGACCTTCGCGGAATTAAGGACAGTGAAGCCAGCGTGGGACCTGTAATCAAGGAAGCCCTGTATCTCAAGCTCCCGGTGGAGAAGAACCTTGGAAGGGGCACCGGCAACACGGAGGAACTCTATCAGCAGGCCATCAGGTCAATCATAGGCTGGCTGGGCCAGGGCAGGAACATCTACTTCCACTGCGCCGGCGGCGCAGACCGCACAGGTTCCCTCGCCTTCCTTATCGAAGCCCTCCTGGGTGTATCTGAAAGCGATATGTCCAAGGATTACGAGCTTACTACGTTTGCCGGATCGAACACCCGTCTGAGGAATTTCAGGGCCACGGAATCTGAGACGCATATCCTATACGAGCTCATCACCCGTGTCCGTGAATTCGGCGATCCGGAGACCCAGGACATCCATCAACTGGTATACAACTGGGCCACAACCCGACACTCGCCAGACGTGGATCCCCTTACCGCTGAAGAAATCGCGCTGCTGCGCCAATACCTAATAGAAAAGAATTGATTATGAAAACACCAGCCCGCTTGATCTTAGGCCTGTGCCTCCTGTATTTCTGCCCTGTGCTCCTGGCGCAGAACGAGGCTTTACCTTACAGAACAGGTCAGTTTGACTCTTCAGAAGAGTCATTGCAGCAATACACGGTTCCTGAGTGGTTCCGCGACGCTAAATTCGGCATCTGGTCCCACTGGGGGCCTCAGGCCGTTCCCCGCGAGGGAGACTGGTACGCAAAGAATATGTACGTGGAGGGCTCAAGGCAGAACAAGTACCACGTGGCCACCTACGGCCATCCGTCCGAGTTCGGATACAAGGACATCGTGGAACTGTGGAAAGCCGAGCGCTGGGACCCTGAAGCACTGATGAAGCTTTATAAGAGGGTAGGCGCCAAGTACTTTGTAAGTATGGGTACCCACCACGACAACTTCTTCCTCTGGGATTCCAAACTGAACAAGTGGAACTCCGTGAACAAAGGTCCGGAGAAAGACGTTGTTGGACTGTGGCAGCAGGCAGCCAAGAAGGAAGGCCTGTACTTTGGCGTTTCCGAGCACCTGGGAGCAAGCTACACCTGGTTCCAGTCCGCCCATAAGGCCGATACCGCAGGAGTCTACGCCGGCGTCCCCTACGACGGCAACGACCCCGTATATGCCGACCTCTATCACCAGAAGGCCGACAAGTCCGATACGGAATGGCTGACAAAGAACCCTGCCTGGCAGGTTGACTGGTACTACAAGATCAAGGAACTTGTGGATATGTATCATCCGGACCTGCTCTATTCAGACAGCGGCTTCCCGTTCGACTACGTTGGAAGATGCCAGGTGGCCAATCTGTACAATTCCGTGACCGATTTCAACGGCAACACCCAGGCAGTATACACCTGCAAGCACGATTCGCAGGGAATGGGCGTCCTTGACGTGGAGAGAGGCGCCGTAGCAGACATCAGCCCAGATCCCTGGCAGACTGACACCTCCATTGGAGACTGGTACTACCGCCGCGGCCAGAGGTATATGACTTCCGACCAGGTCATCCAGATGCTCATAGACGTGGTCAGCAAGAACGGCAACCTCCTGCTGAACATTGTCCAGACTCCGGAAGGTGACCTTGAGGACGATGTGCTCGCAATCCTTGAAGGCATAGGCCGATGGATTGACGACAATGGCCAGGCCATCTACGGCTCCCGTCCCTGGAAGATCTACGGAGAAGGCCCTTCTATGGAGAACCAAGCCAGGGGCACATTTGGAGGCGTAAGGGACGTCCGCGCCTATCAGGCCGGCGACGTGCGCTTCACCACAAAGGACGGAAAGCTTTACGTCTTCTGTATGGAACCAACTGCCGGAAGCCTCAATGTAAAGGCCCTTGGCAAATCATCTCCTTACTATCAGCAGATATCCTCCATCAGGATGCTCGGCAGCAAGGAAAAGGTAAAGTGGACCCAGGGTGCGGACGCGCTTGAGATAAAGAGCCCCGCCAGCCACCCTGAGTACGCGGCAACAGTATACGAAGTTCTCTTTAAATAACGATATTATGAAAAAACTTATCCTTCTTGCAGCCGCCGTATTGTTCTCGGCCGGCCTGCTCAATGCCCAGACACTGGGTAAGGATGCACGCTACTGCAACCCTCTTCCTATGGAAATAGGACAGGGCAGCGCTTCCGGAGACGTAAGCGTCTTCCAATGGGAAGGCAAATACTACATGTTCTGCACAGGTGGCGGCGCCTGGGTTTCTTCCGATATGCTCAACTGGGAATACCACTATGTTGCCGGTGTCCCCGTTGCTCCTGACGTTTGCCCCTACAACGGCAAATTCTATATGACCGGTAACAGTATGAACGTATGGGTGGCCGACAATCCCCTTGGACCGTACACGGTACTGGGCCAGTGGAAAGGCACCCCTGACCGCGAGCACGGCTGGAGCCAGGGTTTTGACCCGCACATCTATGTAGATGAGAACAACCAGCCTTACCTGTTCTGGCCGGGAATGGCAATCAGCGGTATCTATTCCGTCAAGCTTGATCCCAATGACATCACCCAGTTCGTAGGCCCCATCACCCATCATTTCAGCTTCGACCCTGACCACGTATGGGAGCGCCAGGGAGAGCAGAACGAGTTCCCCGATGTGGCCTGGATAGAGGGACCGTGGATCTACAAGCACAACGGAACCTATTACCTGCAGTACTCTGCATCAGGAACCCAGTGGAGAACCTATGCCGAGGGTTACTACAAGTCAAAGAACGTACAGGGACCTTATGAGTACGCCTCCAACAACCCCTTGCTCCGCCGCACTGAAGGCATAGTTACCGGACCTGCGCACGGAAGTATGGTTACAGGACCGGACGGCAACATCTGGCAGTTCTATACAGTGGTTCTCCGCAGCGGCGGACGCCGCATCGGTATGGACCGAGTTACCGTTGATAAGGACGGCAACCTTGTCTGCAACGTTACCGACACTCCCCAGTGGGCTCCTGGTGTAGTAAAGGATCCTACAAAGGGAGATTCCGGATCCTTGATCGTATCCATAGGCAAGA
>JAEEGJ010031447.1_pt1 | contig 10276 bp, 10 predicted proteins | sample 8958761 | NCBI WGS metagenome assembly JAEEGJ01 (sample SAMN16246546, study PRJNA631951) | gut metagenome | biome: gut microbiome; feature: rumen; material: RS-attached | host: Bos | place: Iran: Karaj | collected 2018-10 | reverse complement strand
GCGATATCTCTAAGTACCTGCATTCCTTCATTTGACATGAAGTTGTACCAAAACTTGTTGTTCTTCTCTGCTTCGTAAGCTGCCTTGTCATCTGCATTCCAAAGGTTCTTGTCAAGAGCTTCCTGGATAACAGCGTTAAGGATGGGCTTGGGAAGTGAAGCGGGATCTGCAAGAGAGCTGTCAACAACGATTTCCTTCTCTTTTGCAAGAGTATCTGCGGAAATCTCATCCTTCTTTACATATGAAGGATTCATAGCTGCGATCTGCATAGCAAGGTTCTTAGCACACTCAACCGTTGCATCATTGTAAGGAGCATCTACATCAAGAAGGATAGCGATCTTTCCACCCATATGGATGTACTTAACGATGAATCCGTCTGTAGTATACTTAACAAAACGACGAACCTTAAGGTTCTCGCCGATAACTGCAACCTGAGCTGCACGAGCCTCATCAACAGTCTTAGATGTATCGAACTTCCATGTCTCTGCAAGGAATGCATCGATATCTGCTGCGTTTGTCTCAGCTGCCTGTTCTGCTACCTGCTCAACATAAGCTCTGAACTTCTCGTTCTTTGCAACGAAGTCTGTCTCTGAGTTAACCTCTACGATTGAACCTGTCTTGTTATCAGCTGAAATGAAGCAGTCGCAAACACCTTCTGCTGCGATACGGCTCGCCTTCTTCTCTGCCTGAGCAAGACCACGTTTACGTAAATACTCTATAGCCTCATCGAAATTTCCGTCACACTCTGTAAGAGCTTTCTTACAGTCCATCATACCTGAGCCGGTCATTTCTCTTAATTCCTTAACCATTGCTGCTGTAATAGCTGCCATTTATTTTTCCTCCTGATTCTGTATATTTCAAGATCCTTCGTCGCTTACGCTCCTCAGGATGACAAAGATTTTAGTCATTCTGCGAATATTCGTCACTCTATGCTTATTGGTCGTTCTACACTTAAGTGTCATTCTGAGCGAAGCGAAGAATCTTTATGTCACAAATACCTTATGCTTCTGCTTCCTCAGCATCAGCCTCTGCGCTCTCTGCCTCAGCATCAGCTGCTACAGCGTCAGCACCCTGATTAGCTTCGATAACAGCGTCAGCCATCTTAGCAACGATAAGCTTTACTGCACGGATAGCGTCATCATTTCCGGGGATGACATAATCAAGTTCCTCAGGATCACAGTTTGTATCTGCGATACCGATAAGCGGAATACCAAGAGAATGTGCCTCATCAACACAGATCTTCTCCTTCTTGGGATCTACTACGAAGATACAATCGGGAATAGTAGGCATCTCCTTGATACCGGAAAGGTTCTTCTCTAACTTCTCCCATTCCTTCTTGATCTGGATAACTTCCTTCTTGGGAAGTACATCAAATGTTCCGTCCTCTGACATCTTCTCGATTGCCTTAAGTCTTGCAATACGTGTCTTGATGGTCTTGAAGTTGGTAAGCATACCGCCTAACCATCTCTCGTTTACATAGTACATTCCGCAACGCTCTGCCTCTGACTTGATAGCATCCTGAGCCTGCTTCTTTGTTCCTACGAAAAGAACTTTGCCGCCGTTTGCAACGATATCTTTTACTGCGTAGTAAGCTTCATCAACTTTGCCTACAGACTTCTGAAGGTCGATGATATAGATACCGTTTCTTTCTGTGTAGATGTACTCTGCCATCTTAGGGTTCCAGCGTCTTGTCTGATGTCCGAAATGAACACCTGCTTCTAAGAGCTGCTTCATTGAGATTACACTCATGTTTTTTTCCTCCATTTGGTTAATTTTAGCCCGTATCTGCGACAAAATTGTAGGAAACCTACAAATATTGCACCAAGCACAGGGCATTAATATAGTATTACGCACCTTTAGTGCATAACCTTTGAAAGGATATCATAATTTTTTTCATTTTGCAAGTATTTTTTTGAGGTTTTGCAAATTTTTTCAAAAAACCATTTATAAAGTTCCTTAAATCTGGCATCATGAGCGCAAGAAAAGGATCTTATCCATTACGAATTGTGAAATACCCCGGTAAGGTCATCCTTATCATATACAAGCTTCAATGTAAAAAACTCATCATTCTTAAACATTGCATCAAACATTGCCTTATCGCCTTCCCAGATAGGAAGTGAATAAACATCGGACTTAGGCACCCAGATCAGTTCACCCTCATCACAATCAGTCAGCGTCGGATCAGTCTCTCCGGTATACTCCGCCTCAAACAGATGGATGTACTCATCCCCGTATGTCGGGTTAATAAACGTGATGACAGCCCGCATCTTGAGATTGCTTAGATCTTCCTTCTTTATGCCGGTCTCTTCTTCTATTTCCCTTATTATACCTTCGGTCGGAGACTCACCCTTCTCAAGATGTCCGCCGATGCCTAAAAACTTTCCTGTATTAAGGTCATTTCCGCCCTTATGTATAAAAAGGAGCTCATCGCCCCTTCTTATATAACATTCTGTAGTTATAACAAACTTTTCCATTATGATAACGGCCTCTCCGCATGTGATGTATTACGATTCTTGATCTTCAGAGCATTTATAGTCCTGGCGATGGAAAGCTGAGTCTTCATAAAATCCATCCTGGCCTTCTTCTCATCCGCTTCTATGCGTGCCTCTTCCTCTTTTCTCCTCTTGGATTCAGCCTCCCAGTCCTCAGGTGAAGCCGCCATATCGCAGAGGAGTCTCGCATCATTTTTCGAGATATCAAACATACCCTTTGAAACCATGCATTTTTTCTTCTCACCCGATGGCAGTGTAAATTCCACCAGACCGTCACCGATTACCGCGGTCATCGCAGGATGATGTGCCATGATACCGATCATACCGTCACTGATCGGCAGGACCAGGGACAGGCAGTCACCCTTATAAAACGGTGTCTCCGGTGATAAAATCTCCAAATGAAATGTATCCATATATATTCCTTATCTGCTAAAGTAAAATATCCTTTAACTCTCCGTCTTAGCCATCTCAGCAGCCTTAGCCTTCACATCATCAATGGTTCCAACATTAAAGAACGCTGCTTCGGGATATTCATCCATCTCTCCGTCAAGGATAGCCTTAAATCCTCTCAAGGTTTCTTCAAGCGGCACATAAACTCCGGTCACGCCGGTAAACTTTTCAGCCACACTAAAGGGCTGGGACAGGAAACGCTGGATCTTTCTGGCTCTGTAAACCACCAGCTTATCCTCATCACCCAGTTCATCCATACCCAGGATGGCGATGATATCCTGCAGCTCCTTATAGTGCTGCAGAGTCTCCTGAGTGCGGCGGGCGATATCGTAATGCTCCTCACCCACAGTCTCGGGCTCAAGGATCCTTGAAGATGACTCCAGCGGATCAACCGCAGGGTAGATACCCATCTCGGCAACCTTACGGCTCAAAACAGTGGTGGCATCAAGATGTGCAAATGTAGTAGCAGGAGCCGGATCCGTCAGGTCATCAGCCGGTACATAAACAGCCTGTACAGAAGTAACCGATCCGTTTACGGTAGATGCTATTCTCTCCTCAAGCTCTCCTAGCTCGTTTGCCAAGGTAGGCTGATATCCAACCGCAGAAGGCATACGTCCGAGCAATGTCGAAACCTCACTGCCCGCCTGGATAAAACGGAAAATATTGTCTATGAACAATAAAACCTCTTTATGAGTCACATCCCTGAAATGCTCAGCCATCCTAAGTCCGGTAAGAGCCACTCTCATACGTACTCCGGGAGCCTCATTCATCTGTCCGAAAACAAGTGCGGTTTTCTCGATAACACCGCTCTCCTGCATCTCAGTCCACAGATCGTTACCCTCACGGCTACGTTCACCTACTCCGGTAAATACCGAGTATCCTCCGTGCTCTGTGGCGATATTATGTATCAGCTCCTGTATAAGCACTGTTTTCCCGACACCGGCTCCGCCAAAAAGACCTATCTTTCCACCCTTTGCATATGGTGCCAGCAGATCTATAACCTTGATACCGGTCTCCAGCATCTCTTCGGTATTCTTTCTGATAGCATAATTGGGAGCAGGCTGGTAAATGCTTGCCCTTTCCTTATCCTCAGGGATAGGATCCTTGCCGTCTATGGTATTGCCGAGAGCATCAAAAAGCCTGCCCAGTACACATTCACCGACCGGTACAGAAACAGGAGCTCCGGTAGCTATACATTCCATACCTCTGTGCAGTCCCTCCGAAGGTCCCAGCATGATACAGCGTACCATACCGCCGCTAATGTGCTGGGCAACCTCCATGTTTCTCCTGCCGTCAGCCATATTTACATAGAGCTCATCCCTGAGCTTCGGAAGCTCACCTCTGGCAAACAGGACATCCACTACAGGTCCGTTAACACCCTCGATGGTACCCTTTATCACCTTTTTCTCATTCTCTTCTTTTATTGCTTCTTTATTCTCGGACATAATTCCTCCCGATTTTGATTATGATTTCTTCTTTCTCAATGCCTTGCCACCCGATGCCAGCTCCGTCATCTCCCTTGTGATGGCAGCCTGACGGATACCGTTGTACTCAAGTCTCAGCCTCTTTAAAATATCCTCGGCGTTATCACCGGCGGTCTTCATCGCAGACATCCTCGCATCCTGCTCACTGCAGTAGCTGTCCACCAGAGCGCTGTAAATAAAACCGGTCAGCAGGCTGGGTACTATTCCATCCAAAACAGTTTTCGGATCAGGATAGTATTCCTTACCAAAAGGAAGCTCAAATTCATTTGAATCATAAAACTCAGTCCTGTCAAGAGGTAGCAGGGATCTCACCTTGCATTCCTCAGGCTTACCAGCCATATAGTGAGTATAAATGATATCTATTTCATCCACGATATCGTTATCATAATATCTGAGCAGTTCATTTGTTATCTGCTTTGCCTTCCATATGGTAGGGAAGGATGCGGAATATCTGAAATCCTCAGCCTTTTTATATTTTTTATTGAGGAAATAATTCCAGCCATACTCTCCGACGTTAAAGAGTATCATATCCTCATGGGCTTTCAGCTGTTCCTCAGCCATCTTTATGGCAACATGATTGTAACTGCCCGAAAGTCCCTTATCAGAAGTGATAAGTAGCAATGCACGTCCGACTATACCCTCAGGGTCCTGATTTCTGAAATATCTGTCGGTATTCTCAGGCATATAGTGCAAAAGCTCTCCTATTTCCTCCCTGACAGCGATGAAAAACGGAGTGGTTTTCTCTATCTCACGCCTTGCTTTCCTCATCTTTACGGAGGAAATCATATACATAGCATCCGTAACCTTTTTCGTTTCAGAAATACTGTTAATTCTTGTCTTTATTTCCGCAGCACCTGACATGATATCCTCCTTTCTTTCATATGTAAATTTATACTTACATCCCTACTTTGAGACCTTATCCTTAAAGAAAGTCTTCGCAGCCTTCAGCACCTTCTTCTGTAATTCTTCGGAATAAACCTTTTTGTGCTCGATGCTCAGGCACAGTGTAGCATTCTCTTTAGCAAACCAGTCAAGCAGCTCCCTTGCCACCTTGGGTATCTCTTTTGCCGGAGTATCCAGGAAAAGTTTCTCCCTGGCACACATAAGCAGTATTACCTGTTCGTGTAAAGTAAGAGGTGACTGGTTAGGCTGCTTAAGCAGCTGCATAAGGCCTGCACCGTATTTTAACTGCAAAACAGTCTGGTCATCCAGATCACTGCCAAACTGAGAGAATACCTGCATTTCACGATATTGTGCCAAGTCAAGTCTCAGCGTACCTACCGACTTCTTCATGACATTGGTCTGCGCTGCAGAGCCTACACGGGATACAGAAAGACCTACATTTACTGCAGGGCGCTGTCCTGAGTAAAACAGTTCGTTATCCAGGAATATCTGTCCGTCGGTAATCGAAATGATATTTGTCGGAATATATGCAGATACATCACCTGCCTGGGTCTCAACTATAGGCAGAGCGGTCATGCTGCCGCCACCCATCTCGTCAGACAGCTGTGCCGAACGCTCCAACAACCTTGAATGGAGATAGAATACATCTCCGGGATATGCCTCACGTCCGGGTGCTCTTTCAAGCAGCAGGCTTATGGTCCTGTATGCCACAGCATGCTTTGACAGGTCATCATATATGATCAGAGTATCTCTGCCATGATACATGAAATACTCAGCTACAGCACATCCTGCATAAGGAGCTATATATTGCAGCGAGGCCGAATCACTTGCAGGCGATGATACGATAACCGTATAATCCATCGCACCGTTTTTCTTTAAAGTATTAACCACCTTTGCCACAGAACTTGCCTTCTGACTGATGGCAACATAAACACAGACTACATCCTTGCCCTTCTGGTTAAGGATCGTATCCACTGCCACGGACGTCTTTCCCGTCTGGCGGTCGCCGATGATCAGCTCACGCTGTCCACGGCCTATCGGGAACATTGAATCTATAGCAAGTATACCTGTCTCCAAAGGAGAACATACCGATTTTCTGTCAATGATACCGGGTGCCGGTCTCTCTATAGGGTAGTACTTTTTGGCACCTATATCCGGACCGCCGTCTATGGGCTTGCCCAGAGGATCGATCATCCTGCCCAGGATCTTATTACTGATAGGGATACCGGCAGTACGGCCTGTACGCACAACTCTCTGTCCTTCGGTAATCTCTGAGGCATCACCGAATAATACTACACCGGTAGTACCATTCGTTCTTATGTCCTGTACCATGCCCTTTACACCGCACTCAAAAAGGACAATCTCGCCATATTCCACTTCCTTCAGTCCGACGATAACCGCTATGCCGTCTCCGACCGTCAGTACCTCGCCCACCTGCTGGAAGCCCAGATTCAGTTTAAAGCCCTTTATATCATCCTTTATCAGTGAGATGATATTGTTGATCTTCTTTTCTTTAGGAAGCTTCTGGATAGAACGCCTCAGCTGTCTGATCCTGCCCAGAGTGGTCCAGTCGTAATTATCGTCTCCGACAAAGATATTGAAACCATCTGCTGCTCCCGGATCATGCTTTATAACTATCTCAACAGCATCTGCTCCATACTTAGCCTGCATTATCTCAGAGATAGCCTTCTGCTGTGCCTCATCGGGCGGTACCATGCATCGGATTTCCACCTTTAAAGGCTGATCTTCCTCAGATTCTCCATTCACATTGTCCTGTCCGGCAGTATCGTTATTTCCCGACGCACCTGCCTCAGTACCTTCATCTGAAAGAGAACTTTTTCTCTTAGCCTTCTCTGCTTCTTCTGCTTCCTCGGCCAATTTCAGTAAGTTTTCAAAATTTTCTTCACTCATTGCGCATCCCTTACCATACTCTTAATAAACTCGTCGTAAAGCTCATGCGTCCTATCAGGAGTCGCATTGTTCTCAAGCAGCTTCTGGGTAGCTTCAACTACCAGCTCACCAATTTCAGTCTGAGCCGAATCAAGGATATGCTCCTTACGGTCCTCAGCCTGTGCCTCAGCCTCCGAGATAATAGCAGCTGCTTTCTCCTGTGCATTATTAATATATTCCTTCGCTGCGGTAGCGGTCTCATTCTTGGCATTGAGCCTCATCTCTTCTATCTCAGCATCAACAGAAGAAAGGCGTTTTTCATATTCAGCCTTAAGGCTCTCATTTTTCTCCATACCCTCAGCGATCTCTTTTTCCTTATCTTCAAAATACTTCTTTCTCTCTGCCATAAACTTCTTTACCGGCCTGAAAAGCAGAAGCGTAAGCCCGCCCGCCAGTATCACGAAGTTCAGCATATGGAGAAGTATCTGAACAAAATCAATATTAAGTGGCATCCTATTTACCTTCCTATAAACTTACAGTACGAATATGATCAGAATAGCAATAACCAGCGCATAAATGATAGCGGTCTCTATAAATACCATACCAAGCATCATGGTTGAATTGATCTTGCCTGCGATCTCAGGCTGACGAGCCATGGACTCAGCACTCTTTGCAACTGCGATACCCATACCGATAGCACCTGCTGCCGCAGCCAAACCTACAACGATAGCTGCTGCCATAGCCTTACTGCCTGTACTGTCAGCTGCTGCCTCAACAACCTCTGTTCCCTCGGCTGCGGATACATCCACATTTCCGGTTAAAGCTAAAACGCATGTAAATACAAGTAAAAATGCCATAACGCTCATTAAAATAGTTAATCTGTTCTTTTTCATTTTTATTTTCCGCCTTTTTTAATATTCTATGGCTTCCCCTCGAGGGGAAGCTGTCACCCGCAGGGTGACTGATGAGGTGTCTTAAACCTCTTTAAGTATGTTTCTTCCTCGGCTCCACAGCTTCACCGTAGAAGGTCGAAGCAAGCGTCGCCAAAACGTAAGTCTGTATCAGCGCATGCAGTGCGGTAAACAGCACTCCGACCAATACCGGCAGCACAAAACTCAGGAATACATAATGATAAACAAGCTCTGTAACCAAAAGTCCGCTAAGCAAAGCTCCGAACAATCGGAAACTCATGGATATCGGCAGTGAGAAATCCTTTAGGACTTTCAGGCCTCCCACAGGTCCGTTGCATATGATACCCGAAAGCAATATCACCGCATATGTCATAAAGCCCATGGCTATCGCCGCATTTATATCCGCTATAGGTGCCGGCAAAGCTATCGAAAGCCCCTCCGTAGTCACCCCTTGTAGCCCAAACAGCTCAAACAAAGTACTAAAGAATATGTACACACCGGCACTAAAAATGTAAGCTGCTATAAAACCGGTCTTATGAGGACTGTTGGCATGAGCCATGTCATCAAAGAACTCCACCAGTTTTTCTATCACAATCTGGAACTTACCCGGTATGTATTTGAATTTCGGTATTGCAAATATCCTTATCAGCAGAGCGGCTAACAGCAGTACCGCAGTCACCACGTATGCCGATATAAGTGCCGGATTCACATCCAGTATGCCAAACAGGCTTATCTTATTCTTGTCATGCAGAACACCGTCCTTCATGACCTCCTTTATACTCTCCGCCTCTCCCGGCGGCTCCTTTAGGGCAATTATCAGCCCCAGCAGGGTAAATATCAGGGCGAGCCAGACGACTATAAATATGGCTCTCCGTTTTGAAATCTTCTTTTTCATAATCCTATCCTTCTATCTATAGTATAGACTTCTTTCTCACAATATAAAAGGCAGGTATAAAAACCTGCCGAATATTATACACCTATTCTTTAAAAAATGCCACAAAAATTTATTTGACTCGAAAAACACAAAACAAATTATTCGAAAAATTCAAAATAAAACACTCGAATTTTCTAAAATAACTATCGCCGTAACTATTCTATGATTTATTTACAGCACGCATCCCTTTTGTAATATAACGTTTGCATACTGGCTGGTCTCCGAAGTAGCAATCACACAGTAAGCCTTCTTAGATTCCTCATAAAATGCAAAACGCTCTAACTTCTGGATAACAGAGGTCCCACGAGGTTCTGCCTTCTCTATCATACTTTCATAGGTCTTCCAGATGGATACATCCGCATTATCCCCGGGCACTCTCTCCATCAGGCTCACAGGCTTTTCAATATACTGGTCAAGAGGGAAAACAGTCAGTATCGCCTCCAATATCTCAGGTACACCATGTCCGTCCATCCTCAGCACTATCCCATTCTTTCCCATGGTCTCAGCTGGGAAATTACCATCTGCAATAACTATTGTGTCACTATGTCCCATCTCACATAAAACCTTTAAAAGCTCCGGTGAGAGCATGGGTGAAATACCTTTTAACATATAGCCTCCTTTATCTATATTGATACCACGTTTAAAAATTCATTTCCCCTATTACAAGCAAGCTTGCATAGGTGATATAAATTTTCTCGCTTGGTATCATAACATGTTTTCTATCTCAGGTAAAGGTTGTAAACCTTCAAACCCATAAAACCTTACTGCGTTTTCACCTAAGAACAGTCTCTTCTCTTTCTCTGTCATCTTAGGTGTATCAAGTATAAATCTTACTGCACTCTTGTATGTGATATCCGTCATAGTCCTGGGATAATCGCTGCCCCACATCAGTTTTTCCATACCGCAGATATCTCTTGCCTCTAATATCGCATCAATTGCCGAAGGATACGGATAAAACTCCTTATGGAACAGCCATGTAAGACCGCCGCTCTCAATATACACATTTTTATTCTTGGCAAGTTCTATCTGTTTCTGCCAGCCCGGAGTTGTTACCATGCCAAAATGCCCTATCGCTATCCTTAGGTCAGGACACTCATCTATCACCTTCTGCAGACTCTCCACCTGCTCATCCCCGTCAGCCATATCAATGGAAATATATTTGCCCGCCGCTTCCACCTTTTTAAATATATCAATATGAGCAGTCAGGTCCTT
>JAEEGJ010031445.1_pt1 | contig 10276 bp, 10 predicted proteins | sample 8958761 | NCBI WGS metagenome assembly JAEEGJ01 (sample SAMN16246546, study PRJNA631951) | gut metagenome | biome: gut microbiome; feature: rumen; material: RS-attached | host: Bos | place: Iran: Karaj | collected 2018-10 | reverse complement strand
TCCATGAATTCATGACCGGACGCGACATCAACATCATGATGAAAAACATCTACAAAAACTGGGATGAAGAAGCCTTCTTTGATTACCTTATAAAATTCTCGCTTCCTTCAAAGAAGAAATGCGGTGCTTTTTCCAGAGGTATGAGAATGAAGCTGCAGATCGCCGTAGCTCTTTCCCACCATGCGAAGCTTCTTGTGATGGATGAGCCCACCAGCGGACTCGATCCGATCGTAAGAAATGAGATGATAAATATATTCAGGGAGTTCGTTGTGGAAGAGGACCACACGATCCTTCTGTCATCGCATATCACCGCTGATCTCGAAAAAATAGCCGATGAAGTTGTCTTTATCGACGGAGGCAGGATTGTCCTTGCCGGCAATAAGGATGAGATCATGGAAAAGCATGCCATCTTAAAGTGCAGAAAAGATGATGTATCGAAGGTGAGCGAATCACTTATAGTACATTGCGAAGTGAGCGATTACGGTGCGGAAATACTTGTTAATGACAGACATTCCGCAGAAAAATTATATCCCGAAATGGTCATGGAAAATGCGGCGCTTGAAGATATCATGCTCCACTATATCAATGCAAAAAATGAAAGATAACGGTGAGGTAATGCCATGAAAGGTTTGATCATCAAGGACATTATGTGCCTGAAAAAACAGCTCACCACTTTCGTTTATGTCATTTCAGGAGTGGTGATAATATCGATTCTTTATGTACTGAGCAGCCGCTTCGGCAATCTTGCGGAAGTCGGAAGAACGCTGCTTGATGAAAAAAATAATATGTCTGAGATTGATGTTAAGAATCTGGGTTCGATGGTTCTTATCATGTCCATGCTTATTCCTGTGGTCAGCGTCGGAGATATGCTGAATGTATTCATTGCAGACGGAAAGGCGGGTTTTTTCAAAGTATCCGCATCTCTTCCCGTTTCCCTGAAAAAAAGAATGCTGTCAAGGTTTCTGACCATCTATGCGTTGTTCGCCATAGGAGCTTTTGTGGATATAATTCTTGCTCTGGTACTGAGCGCACTTACCGATATCATGAGCTTCGGAAGCTTTCTTGGGATAATTGTTTCTTCGGCATCCGTATTAAGCATCTACAGTGCTCTGATGATCCTTTACTGTGTGATCCTCGGATACGGCAGGGAACAGTATGCGCAGGTTTTCGCGATTCTTACGATCGCTTGCGCTTTTGTGATCATAAAGTTTAAAAGCGTGAAATTTGTGGTCATACATGTACTCGGTGACGGTGTCGGTTTTGATTCTTCCACATTCTGGAAGCCTTTGGATTATTTCCGCGAAAAGGGATATGTTTTTCTGCTGATCGCACTTTTGGTAAGCATTTTTTCCTATAGCCTTTCTTTAAACATTGCCGAAAGAAAGAGAGGTGTAATCTGATGGGAGGATTATTATATAAGGATTTTGTTTCGATCAGGGGAAAAAAGCTGGTCGCAGGTTTATCTGTACTGACTCTGCTGCTTATTGTGATAAAACTGATCGTTGCAGGTGTCGAAACGCCGATCGGATTTATGGCAGAAAACGATAACGGTGAAGTCTTTTCATTCCTGGATTATGTTGTATCAATGCCGGCTCAGATGCTGCCTATCATGATGATCGGCTTTATTTCAAACTGGGTTCCGAACGTGCTGAAAAATGACGAGAAGAGCAAGATACACTCATATTTGGCTGCGATGCCTTTTTCCGGACACACATACATCACTGAAAAATATGTATTTATAGGCATATGCATTTATACTGCCTTTTCTCTCTGCATGGCATGGAATGTCATATCAATGGCATTTTTGCCGGAAGGTGCCCTTTTGAATATTTTGATGCTCTATTCGTCGGTGTTGATCGAGTTTTTCTCCCTGGCATTTATCGGCGCATCCATAGAATTTCCGGTTTTTGTTGCCTTCGGAAAAGAAAAAGGACAGATGATCAAAACTGCAATTCTGGAAGTGATCGCATGTTTTGTGGCGGCGTATCTTTTCTTCGGAGATCTGAGTGTCTTTGAAAAGCTGGATATAGATCTGATCATAGCCTGGGCTGAAACCCATGTTTTTGCACTGATGCTCATGTCGGTGATCTCACCTTTACTGACTCTTTCGATCTATTACATATCGTTCCGCATTTCGGCGCGGATATATGAGAGAAAGGAGAGGGATTATGAGTGAAGTTAAGACATTGAATACCGAACCGGCAGGTATAAAAGAAGGTGTACGTGAATATAGTGATACTCACAGGTTGCTGATCTATCTTGGATTATCCTTTGTTCTTACTTTTATATGGTATTTTATCTCAAATCCTGACAGATCAACCTGGGAAGACATGGGGCAGATGAGACAGTCTTTCGTCGCACTCGGAATGATGTTCCCTGTCATATGCCATGTACTTACAAGAATCATCACGCGGGAAGGATTTAAATTCAGCGGTGATGATAATTCATATTTCGGTATCTCGCTCAGAGGCGGTAAATGGGTGTTTTTTATCTTGGCTGTTCTGTTTCCGTTTTTTTACACCGAAGTTTCAAATCTGATCTCGCTTGCGCTGTCGCCTGCAATGTTTGATCCGGAGTATTATGTCAGTCTGGAAATAGAAAAAAGAATGCTGATACTTTATCCGGTAGCGGCAATTGTATCAGGCATCGTGGGATCCTTTGCCGCTTTCGGTGAAGAGGGCGGATGGCGCGGATATATGATGCCCAAGCTCATTAAGATAATGGGACGCGGAAAAGCACTTATCGTCGGTGGAGTGATATGGGGACTCTGGCATGCCCCGCTCACCTGCATCGGACACAATTTCGGAACGGATTATCCGGGATTTCCTTATGTCGGTATCGTGAAGATGTGCATCATGTGCACCCTTATGGGTATTATCCTTACATACATTACAGAAAAGAGCGGCTCGGTATGGCCTGCCGCGATCATGCATGCGGTAAATAATTCCGGCCCATCGATACTTGCGGGATACATCAACCCGGATCTGGCACCGGATACCTTCCTCGGAAGGAACGCAGGTTTTATCGGACTGATCATCGCAATGATCATTGTGACAGTTCCGATACTGATCATTTGGAATAAAAAGAAATGAAAAAAGTGAGCCGGGGGAACCTCCTCCGGCTCACTTCAACTTTATAAGAGATTATTTACAGTACGCCTTCACATACGGGACATTTTCCGCCGACCGGTGTGATGGTTGCATCACAGTAAGGGCATTTGATAGGGGAGATAGGTATTGCCCCTCCGGTTGTGTCCGTATCGGAAACGGGTCTCTGCATGGGCTGCTGAGGAACACCCTGATTCATCATCGGCTGTCCGGCAAATCCCTGCTGCATACCCTGCTGGGGGAATCCCTGACCCATCATCGGCTGGCCTGTTAATCCCTGCTGACCAAATCCCTGACCCATAATGGGTTGTCCTGCGGCTCCCTGGGTCATAAACATTCCGGCTGCTCCGGGCTGCATCGCAGCTGCCTTCATTGCCTTGGCATTTGCTTCAGCCATTGCTGCGGCCATGGCTTCCGGCGACATATTCGCAGCGGGATTAACTGCCTGTGTCATTCCTGCGTTCGCCCATCCGGTTACCATACTCTTGATATTGTCGCCGATGCTGATGCATTCATTGTATTTATTGATGTTCATATTGGCACGAAGGCCCGCATTGGTATTTAACTTCCAGCCGGCATTTCCGCCGGCAGTCATGCAGGTGTTGCCTGTATCAACGGAGAAACTGTTGATCTTGAACTTCATGTCGTCAAAGTAAGGATTGTTTACTCTGATGGTCGCATAGAAGTCGTATGAATATTTATATCTGGGAGGAACGTAGCTGACGGATTTGCCGTCAACGGTCCTCTTTTCCTCTGTTCTGTTTTCTCTGATATCAAGGTCGCAGGCTACTGCATCCGCAAAATCGAGAATATCGGGATTTCCGCCGGAAAGATCCTTATCCGAAGCTACGGTGAACCTGTTTGCGTTAATATCAACAAACAGCTTCTGGCTTCCGAGTCCGTATGACTGAGTTGAATGAAATGCGCTGACTTTGCTCTGGTTTGCTTCCCTGTATGCCAGCTGCTGCTTGATCTGCTCGACGGTGGAATGTCTTCTTTCATCGAACCAGGGCGAAAGCTTATTTGCACAGTTTTTGCAGAGATTTCCGTCTTCAAGCTTGCGGTTTCCAAGAAGCTTTATTTCCTCGCCGCATACATCACAGTTCTTTTTTTCAAACATTTTCCCCAAGATACCCATAGTTATTCTCCTTACGAAATCAAGATGTGATATGACTGCAAATGACCGAAAAGCACTTTCATTATATCATCATTTCCGCGTTTTGCGGGATTTGTATGCAGGACGGCTTTCTGCGCATAAATACCGTGATAATATGGCAAAAAAGTGATAAAATATAAAAACAGTGAAACATGTTCGAAACATGGGTGACGGTTTCCGAGTTTCATTGGACAGATGAAACGTGGGAACTGTTTTTTATTCCCTAAATCAGGAGTATTTATGGTCATTCAAAAGGCGGGAATAGATGCCGGAAAGGCATTCGACTGGGGCAGGACATCCGAGGAGTATGCCAGATACAGGGACATCTATCCCGAGGAATTCTATAGAAGGCTGACCGACCGCGGACTCTGCATAAAGGGTCAGAAGGTCCTTGATCTCGGAACGGGCACGGGAGTTCTTCCCAGAAATATGTATAAATACGGTGCCGGGTGGACCGGACGCGATATTTCCCCCGAGCAGATAGAGCAGGCAAAGCGCCTTGCCGCGGAAGCAGGGATGGACATAGATTTTGCCGCATCTGCCACAGAGAATATTTCTTTTCCGGACGAAACTTTCGACGTGATCACCGCATGCCAGTGCTACTGGTATTTTGACCACGAGAAGGTTGTACCCAAGCTCGCAGATATGCTTAAGCCCGGAGGAAAGCTCGTTTACCTGTATATGGCCTGGAAGCCTTTTGAGGATGAGATTGCGGGCAAGAGCGAGCAGATAATCCTTAAGTATTCTCCCAAATGGACCGGTGCAGGCGAAAAGAAACACGAGCTCTGGATCCCGGATGTCTATTTCGAGCGTTTTGACAAGGAAGACCATGAAGAATATGACCTGGATGTTCACTTTACCAGGCAGGCATGGCACGGCCGAATGAAGGCCTCAAGAGGTGTCGGCGCTTCGCTTTCACCCGAAGAGATCGCAAGGTGGGAAGAAGAGCATATGAAGATGCTTGAAGAGAACGCACCCGAAGAATTCGATATCAAACATTTCGGTGCCATCACCGTTTTGAGAAAGAAATGATATGAAGGTATCGTCATTCCTGCATTTTGCGGGATTCGGAATAAAGACAATAATGTTTCGCAGGAAAGATCCGATTCTCGGCACGGTCATCCTTACGGATAAATGCAATCTTCACTGCAAGCACTGCTCCGTAAACAATATCACTGCTGTCATCCATCCCTATGAGCAGATAAAAGGCGAGATGAAAGAGCTTTTTGATATGGGCATCAGGATCCTCTTTTTCTGCGGCGGTGAGACCTTCATGTGGAAGGATTCGGGTAAGAACCTCAGAGACCTCGTGATCGAGGCCAAGGAGATGGGCTTTCTGATAGTAAATGTCGTTACAAACGGCACTTTTCCCATAGATCTTCCTGAGGCGGACCTTATACTTCTTTCCCTCGACGGGGATAAAGAACGCCATAATATGGTCAGGGGCGATACTTATGATACAATAATGGGGAACATCGCTTCCGCCACCTCGGACAATATCTGTTTCTATATGGCGATAAATCAGATCAACAAGGATCACGTCCGTGATGTGTGCATCACGGCAAGGGATACGAAGAATGTGCGTGCGGTTTCGTTCAACTTCCACACACCCTATCCCGACACGAGGGAGCTGGCTCTTTCAAAAGAAGAAAAGAAAGAGTGCTGCGATGTCATAAAGCAGATGATGAAGGAGAAATGCCCGGTATTTAATCTTAAGAGCGCATTTCCCTATCTGATAAACAATTCGTTTCCGACACCGTGCCACCAGTGCGTGGTCATAGAAAACGGCAAGGTGTCGACATGCGGAAGATGTATAGATGTTCCGGGGCTCTGCGACGAATGCGGGTATTTCTTTGTTGCGGAATATACACTTCTGTTCAAGGGGAAATTTAGGATAGTCTTCGATATGCTCGAGACTTATCTTAAATATATTTAAGACCTAGGGGGTACCACTATGAATCTGAAAACCGATCTTGCACGTATCTGGCTCACACGTTCACTGAAACCTTTTGTTTTCAAGAATGAGTATGATGAGAACTTAAGATTCCACGGGATTGACGAACTCGGCCTGTACGTTCACATTCCTTTCTGCAAGCATGTCTGCGACTTCTGCCCTTATTGCAAGACAAGATTCGATCAGGAAACCTGTGACAGGTATATCGATGCTCTGATCAGCGAGATACATATCGTAGGACGCCAGTCCCCCAATAAGAGAAAAGTCACAAGTCTGTATTTCGGTGGCGGAACCCCTGCGCTTGCAATTGACAGACTCGGCGAAATAATTCTTGAGATCCGTAAGCACTTTGAGATAACCGAGGGAATGGGAATCGAACTCCATCCTGACAATGTCAAGGTATCCGTGCTCAGGAAACTGAAGGAACTCGGATTTACCAAGATCTGCATCGGAGTTCAGTCATTCCTTCCCAAGTATCAGGAGATCCTCGGAAGAAAGGCCGTTGATAAGGATGCGCTTGCTTATGTTCTTGAGCAGGTTCCTTTTGATACCGTATCGATGGATTTCATTTTCGCACTTCCGGACCAGACCTTTGATGATCTTAAGTCCGATATCGATGATGCATTCGCACTCGGTGCAAACCATGTTGCGGTATATCCCTTCATAGATTTTACTTTTACCCCCAGCGGAGTCGAAGGCGCTGCAAACAAGGAAAAGAGAAAGCTTCTCGACAGACTGACCATGTACTGCAAGGAGAAGGGCTATAAACGCGATTCCATCTGGACATTCTCCAATTCCGAGGATGCACATTATTCATCTATGACCAGGGACAATTTCCTCGGCTTCGGCGTTTCCGCGACAACGCTTCTTAAGGATCAGTTCAAGATCAATACCTTCGATATCGATGCTTATTGCAAGAGAGTAGATGAGAAGAAGCTTCCCACCGCACTTACGCTCAGATTCACACAGAGACAGAGGATGGTCTACTATCTTTTCTGGACTGCGTACAGCACCAATGTCGATCCCGAAAGATTCAGGAAGTTCTTCGGAGTTCCTCTCAAGAAGAAATACGGCTTCGAGCTGATGATCGCGAGATTCCTCGGATTCTGCAAGCTTCAGAACGGTATCTACAAGATGACTTTAAAGGGTGCATTCTATTATCACTACTTTGAGAATTTCTACACCCTTGCTTATATCGATAAGATGTGGAGCGTACTGAGAAAAGAACCCTTCCCCAAGAAGATCGAGCTTAAATGATCGGGTAACAGGAGCTAAAGAATATGATCAGTTTTAAATGTAAGAACTGCGGCGGCGAGATGTCCGTTGATTCAAGCGGAAGCCTGATCTGTGAATATTGCGGATCCAAAGAGTTTTTCAAGGATGTGGATCTTACACAGTATAAGGAATTCAGATCACAGATGCTGAATTATCTCCGCGGTGTCCATGATGCGAAGGCAGACGGAAAAGAGCGCGAGGAAATGCTCTGGGGTCATGCCGAGGAGAAGATTTTGAAGTCCGCCGAAGGTGACGATATCACGATCCGTTATCTTTATACCTACGAAGAGGATGCGGCCACTGTATATCTTACAAGGAACAATGCGATCTTCGTCTACAGCTCGAGCGAGGCATCCATAGCGTATAAGGCTCTTGCTGCTATAGAACGTCTTTCTTTTCCGCCTGCGGATGTTAAGGGCCTGGCAGACTGTTTCCCCAAGCTTAACGGAAAGTACGAGCTTGCCGGCGGCGGTGTGATGCTCGCATTCGCAAGAAGTGATAATCTGTTCCCACTTCCGATGTTCGGAAGTCTTGCTCCCGAGCACGTGGCATGGCTCATCTCAAGACTTGAAAATATCTGTTGCGTTCTGGAATACAGCGATCTTGTTCACGGAGGAATATCCGAAGATTCCGTGTGGATCAATCCTTTCAACCATCATGCGGTCCTTATGGGACACTGGCATACTGTGTTAAGTAAATCTCCTTCAAATGAAAGGTTGGATCTGTATGATCTTCGAAAGACCGCTGTAAGGATCCTGGGAATGCACAAAAACGAAGCGCCGAAGGAACTTATGAACTTCCTTGAAGGTAAGCCCGAGGCGGACGCGTTTGCCGATTTTGAAAAATGGGACAAAGTGATCGAGACCGGATTCGGCGGAAGACGCTTTGCCAAGATGGATGTTAATTTCTGATCACAGGAGGACAAAATGGGAAGAGGAAGTTATAACGCTGCCGATTGGAACAAGCTTAAGAACAGCAGGAATATTGCATCGGCAAAGAGTGAAAAAGAGATCTTCAAGAGCAAAAAATGCGATCAGAGATTTGATCCCAAGTATATACAGAAAAGAGAGGCAAGGGATTCCGAGGACCATCCCGAGTCACTTCCCATCATTATCGGACTTGATGTGACCGCATCCATGGGATATCTTGCGGAGAAGGTTGCAAAGGAAGCACTCAACGAGACAATGATGAAGCTGTACTCCACCAATGCGGTCAAGGATCCCGCTCTTATGTTTGCCGCATACGGTGACGGCAATGACGAATCTCCCCTTCAGGTTACACAGTTTGAATCGGATATCCGTATCGCCGAGCAGCTCCTTGATCTGTGGCTTGAGGACGGCGGACAGGGATACGTAGTCAACAACTTGCTCTGGTACTTTGCCGCAAAGCATACCGTTCTTGATAATTACGAAAAGAGAAAAAAGAAGGGCTTCATCTTCACGATCGGCGATTCTGCCGACTGCAGGGGTGACGATGAGAAGGAAGCACTCAAATATGTTTACAAGAGGGTATTCGGCGAAGAAGTGGATATGGATGTCGATGAGATGCTTTCCGCTGCCGAGGAAAAATTTGAAGTATTCCATATCTTCCTGGATGATAATTACCGCAAGGCACCTATCCTTGTAAAGCTTCTTCCCGGTCACACCATGAGTCTCAGACCTGATGATGTTGACAGCCTTCCCGAACTCATCATCAGCACCATGCAGATAGTAAACGGAATGAAGCTTGAGGATGCGGTAGGTCAGTGGCCCGAACTCAAGAGGCCTGTTCTGAAGAAAGCACTCAGCGAGCTTAAGATAAAGGGTAAGAAGGGACTTGTCTTTTGAGCGGAAAACCGATACGCGCGATAATCGGAAAAGGATTCGGCGATGAGGGAAAGGGACTTGCCGTGAATTACTTCAGCGGCAAGGTTCCCGGTACCGTCGTCATAAAACATAACGGAGGAGCCCAGGCCGGGCACACGGTGGAACCTGAAGGGAAAAGGTTTGTGTTCCACCAGCTGTCGGCGGGCTCTTTTTGTAATGCGGATACATTCTGGGCGGACAGCTATTATCCGGACCTGTATAAGCTCGGGGAGGAGATTGATGAATTCCGAAGTGTTAGCGGAATATGTCCGAAGATATTCTGTGACTCGGAAACGAATGTAACCTTGATCGAGGATGTCCTCATAAATATGCTTCTCGAACTGTCCCGCGGTGAAGGAAGGCACGGAAGCTGCGGTATGGGTATCAATGAGTGTGACCTCAGGACCGGTGCGGGATTTGGGATCACGGTAAAAGAGATTCTTTCTTTGCCTGCATCCGATGTTATAAAAAGAGTAGATGATATACGTGAAAGCTACGGAAAGAAGAGACTTGAAGAACTCGGATTGGGTAAGCCCGCTGTGAACTCTTCCGAGATGACGGAGCTTTATGATGCACTTTCTTCAAAGACGGTTATCGAAAATGCGGTTGAAGAGATGATGCGTAATGCGGATAAATATGTAACACTTTGCGATGACACCGGTAAGCTTTTAAGAAACTATGACCAGATCATCTTTGAAAGCGGACAGGGGCTTTTGCTTGATTCGGAAAATACCGAATATGCTCCCCACGTCACCGCATCGAGAACCGGGCTTTTCCATCCCTGCAGGATACTTTCAAAATACGGAATGAAACTCAGTGAAGCGGTCTATGTTACAAGAAGCTATGTCACCAGACACGGTGCGGGGAGTCTTCCTTATGAGTGTTCTGCTCCGGAACTCGGGATCACTTCTCCCGATGAGACCAATATACACAATTCATG
>JAEEGJ010031442.1_pt1 | contig 10277 bp, 8 predicted proteins | sample 8958761 | NCBI WGS metagenome assembly JAEEGJ01 (sample SAMN16246546, study PRJNA631951) | gut metagenome | biome: gut microbiome; feature: rumen; material: RS-attached | host: Bos | place: Iran: Karaj | collected 2018-10 | reverse complement strand
TTCCGGCATCATGGTTGAGAACACGGAAACCCGCTCCCAACAGGACAACCGCCAAAGGGCCCTCCTTATCTTGAAATCCCGCCTCTACGACATCGAACTCAAGAAGCGCCAGGAAAAGCAGGCGGAACTGGAAGGCCAGAAGAAGCGCATAGAGTGGGGCTCCCAGATAAGAAACTATGTCCTCCACCCGTACAAACTGGTGAAGGACTTAAGGACAGGTTACTCCACGGCGGACACACAGGGCGTCCTGGACGGAGACCTCAACGAGTTCATGAAAACTTACCTGATGGGTAAGGGCGCCGCAGTAACGGATGCGGACGATTTAGATTAAACGAATTCCCTCTTTTTCCATTTCCGCAAGGGCATCCACATGACCCTTGGCATCTACGTATGCCAGGCAGTCCTTGAGGACGTACACCTTGAATCCGGCCTTCAAAAGGTCTTCTGCAGTGTTGCGCACGCAGTATTCCGTTGCAATACCGCAAACAACCACGTTCTTGATATCCATGAGTTCCAGAACTTCCTGGAGGCTCTGGCCGGCGGGATTGAGGCCTTCGAAACCGCTGTACTGCTCCTTGGAAGGATCCTCTCCCTTGAAGAAGGTAAGATCTTCCGAGGCATAGGGCTTAAGCTCTTCGCATATTTCCGCGCCGCGGGTACCCTGGACGCAGTGAACGGGCCAGGGGCCGCCCTGCTCCGCGAATGAGCAATGGTTTGCAGGATGATGGTCACGGATAAAGAGAATGGGATAGATGCTGCGGACGCCGGTGTCGTCCGGGTCCGTGGCCGCGGTCTCTTTCTCAATGAACTTAAGTGTGTTTGCAATGGCGGCATCTGCGCCCTGGCATGCCAGGGATCCGTCAATGAAATCGTAGATCATGTCTACTACAACAAGTGCGCTGTCTTTCATAATACAAAGATAGCAAAAAATAAAGACATTCGGAACCGCATCGTCTAGCCCAAAACGTGGTTGATGTCCCTTTTTTTGGACCATCAGCTGCATTTTGGGCCTTTTTTGCGGTTGATGGGCCAATTTTTGGGACATCAGCCGCACTTTGCCAGTTTGCTTGTTAGCTTGAGTGCAAGTTTTTATTATATTTGCAGTTATGAGAGTGAAACTTGCATTCCTGGCTTTCCTGCTTGCCCTGGTGTATTCCTGCACCGGGGAGGACGTGCCTGAGGAAACATACGGGACTTCCCTCACGGACTTCAGGGTGCTTGTGGATGGTAAAGAATACCAGCCTATAGACACTACGGGCAGTCAGATTACGGTTTTTGTGCCGGGCGGAACAGATGTGAGACACATCACGGCCATGTTCCAGGACGATGCTTTCTCCGTCACGGTTAAAGGCACCAAGCAAGTAAGCGGAGAGACCGTGAACGATTTCACTGATTACAAAAAGGGCGTCGTCTACCGCCTCGAGTCCGGTGACGGCAAATCAAAGAACTATACAGTAAGGGTCCTTGCAACCAAGCTGCCGGTAGTGTCTGTTGTCACATCCACGCCCGGTACCATCAAGGACAAGGTGAATTGGCGGGACGCCACAATCAGGATAGGCAATACGGACGGCACCTTCACTGAACTGGGAAAGACCGGTATCCGCGGCAGGGGCAACTGGACCTGGGACAAATACCCCAAAAAGCCCTATGCTCTCAAGCTGGACAGCAAAAAGGCCGTTTTGGGAATGCCGGCCCACAAGCGCTGGGTGCTTCTGGCGCTGTACCGCGGATTCATAGGCAATGCCCTCATGTTCGAGGCCACGCGTCGCGCCCCGGCCCTTGACTGGGCCCCCAGGGGCTGCTTCGTGGAACTGGTCCTAAACGGCAAGTTCATGGGGATGTACTACCTCTGCGAGCATATCAAAATAGATAAGAACAGGGTGAATATCTCCAAGCTTGAGACCACGGACGTCAACTATCCTGAGGTGTCCGGCGGTTACCTTCTGGAGTACGACGAGCTCTATGACGAGGACTACAAGTTCATGTCTTCCGGATTCAACCTTCCGGTACAGCTCAAATCTCCTGACGATGACGTCCCGGACCAGCAATTCGGCTACATCCGTGACTTCATAAACGACATGGAAGCGGAGATCCTCAAGATTGGCTCCGGGGAGGAAAGCCATTACCGGGACTATATGGACATCGACACCTTCGCTGAGTACTGGATGGTCCTGGAGACAGTTGGCAACTATGAGGCCTACAAGCCCCGGAGCGTTAAGATGTACAAGGGCCGTGACGGAGTTGACAGCCCGGCAGGTACTGTGAGCAAACTCAAGGCCGGTCCGCTGTGGGACCAGGAGCTGTTCCAGGTGGAGAAGAGGTTCAATTCCAAGGACATGTACTACTACAAGTACTTGTTCAAGGATCCCGTCTTTGTGGAGACCGTCAAGTCAAGATGGCCCGCATACAGGGACAACATCCTTGGGAACGATACCTACAATAGCTTTGTAAATTACCTGAACGATATGGTAACCCTCATCCGTGAGAGCGCCAACCGGGACACCAATCTCTGGAGCAATGAATACTTCACCCTCAGCGGCGAAGTGTCCCCCGTAAAGAGCAAGTTCGTTTCCAAGATTAACTGGATGGACAGCCAGATTTCAGGGATGTGATATCCGGCAGTATTGTTTTTTATCAGCGAAATTACTATTTTTGCTTATTGAAGCAATTACAGTTATGAGAATACCTGAATCAGAACTTATCATCAACTCTGACGGCTCCGTTTTCCACATTCATCTCAAGCCGGAAGAACTTGCAGACAACGTGATCATGGTGGGAGACCCCTCCCGCGTGGACATGATCGGCGAATACCTTACGGACATTGAGTTCCGCCACGAATCCCGTGAATTCGTGTCCATCACCGGCAAGCGCAACGGAAAGCGCATCACCGCCCTTTCCCACGGCATAGGCCCGGACAACATTGACATTGTGATGACGGAACTGGACGCCCTTGCAAACGTGGACTTCAAGACCCGCGAGGTAAAGCCCGTGCACAAGGCCCTGAACATCCTCCGCATTGGCACCTCCGGCGCCCTGCATGCAGATATTCCCCTGGGAAGCTACGTCCTTGCACACATCAGCGTGGGCTTCGACGGCGTCATGAACTGGTATGGCAACCGTGAAAAGGTCACCATCCCGGAGGTGGAAAGCGCCTTCAAGAAGCACATGGGCTGGCTTGACGTTCTGCCTTCACCTTACTTTGTAAAGGCTTCTCCCAAGATTATCAACCTCATGAAGGACGTAACCGTAAAGGGTGTCACCATCTCCGCAAACGGTTTCTATGGCCCTCAGGGCCGCGTGGTACGCGTACCGCTGGCAATGCCCAACATGCTTCAGGACATTGAGAGCTTCCGCTTCTCCACCGGCGGTGAAGATTATCGCATCACCAACTTCGAGATGGAGAGTTCTCCTCTTGCCGGCCTTGCAGCACACCTTGGCCACAACGCCTCCACGGTATGCTGCATCATAGCCAACCGCTACCTCAAGAGCTCCAATCCGGACTACAAACCCGCCATCCGCAAGCTTGTGGAACTTGCAGTGGATAGAATGTCAACGCTTTAAAAGAGTGAAGAATAGTATATTATTGCGTAACGTGCTCCTTCTGGCGGCCGTTACGCTTTTTTCTTGCAGCAGGGAACCGGAGTACGACGCCTGGGCCGCAGGTGAAACCGCAGAGATATCCGTGCTGGAAAAGGCCGGAAAGAAAGAGTATGTGCAGGCGGAGCCTATAGTGCGCGGAAGTCTACTCAGGGTCTCCACCGGCAAATCCGAGACTGTAGACGGCATAAAGTATCTCTTCGCCTCCTGCGGGGACAGGAAGATCCTGGTCCCGGAAGCCTCCCTGTCCTCCAGCCTTGAGGAAACCGTCCGCGAGAAGGAACTCTGGGTCCAGACCGGGGCCTCTCTCATTGACGATACCTTATCGTCCCACATTGGCGCCTTTGCCCGCAAGGGGAACAGTCTGGAGGTACTGGGGCACGACCGCCTGCTCCCAGACGGCCGCGTACACCGCTACAACGTGCGCATGGGCAAGGCGGAAGGCTGGATCTTCGGCAAGTACGCCGTCCTCACGGAAGAGGAGGCCAAGGAACGCTTCTCCCAGTTTGACGAAGCCCACGCCGCCGTGCGCAATTCCTTCAAGGGCGGAGAGGCCTCCGGCTGCGAATTCCGCCCCTATGAGAAGCCCGTCTTCAAGGACAGGCCCATGCCGTACCCGGTGAACGCCTTCTACCTCACCATCTCCCCGGTGGGCCTCCGCCGCATAGACGACTACATAGCCCTGGCGGACAGTACCCGCATAAACGCTTTCGTAATAGATATAAAGGACGATCAGTGCCCCGGCTACAAGGCCGAGGCCATGGAGAAGCACTCCCCCACCAACTTCAGGCACGCAGGCTCCACTAAGGAGGCCCTGTACAAGGAAGTTGTGGAAAAACTCCACGCAAAGGGATATTACGTAATAGGCCGCATCACCTGCTTCAAGGACGGCTACTACGCCCAGGACCATACCTCGTCGGCAATAAGCATGAAGGCCGATGGAAAGCCCTTTCTCCACAACGACACCTACTGGCCCAGCGCCTACGCCCGCGACGTTTGGCAGTTCAACGTGGAGCTGGCCAAGGAATCGGTCCGGAAGTTCGGGCTGGACGAGATCAACTTCGACTACGTCCGCTTCCCGGACAAGCTCATAAGCCTTGACGACCAGATAGACTACCGCAACCGCTACGGCGAGTCCAAGGTCCAGGCCATCCAGAACTTTGTCCGATACGCCTGCGACGAGCTCCATGAGCTTGGCGTCTACGTCTCCGTGGACGTCTTCGGAGAATCCGCCAATCCCGGCTACACCACCGCCTACGGCCAGTACTGGCCCGCCATTTCCACCATTGCCGATGCCATCTGCGCAATGCCGTATCCGGACCATTTCGCAGACCACTACTATGGCATCTCCAAGCCCTGGAACCATCCGTACGAGATTCTGAAGGCCTGGGGCAAACGCGTCCAGGGCCGCCAGGAAGTGACCGCAACGCCCGCCAGGGTACGCACCTGGATACAGGCATATCACGTGATGAGATGGGTAGACCCCAACGGCCTTGACAACACCCCCAATTTCATCGAGCGCCAGATACGCGGCCTTTACGACGCCGGCCTCACAGGCGGCTTCAACACATGGCTGGCATCCGGCAACATTGCCGTCTACCGCTCCCAGAAAGAGGCCTATGCGCTGGACTACCCGTCCCTGCCGCCCATAGACAGCCTCAACACCTTCATCACAAAATAGAATAAAGACCCGGTCCTGAACGAACCGGGTCTTATTCTTTAAAGAGTCAGACTCTCTTATCTGTAGACGTTGTACTGGCTGTACAGCGAGCCGTACATCTGGCCAAGGACTTCCAGGAAAGGCTGGCCGTCAAAGACGGTGGTGCGGTAAACCGTGTTGTCCACCAGGAAGTACTCGATACCGTTCATGACGATGATCTCGTAGTCGTCGGGCAGGGAGGTCACCAGGGCACCTGCAGGAGGGACGATGGTGGAGTATGCACCGGAAGCGCTCACTGTGTAGAATACGCCGTCCTGGTAGAAGTAGTCGGACCCTGCATATGCGTAGCTCTGTACAAGGCCAAGCTTGTTGGCAAGCTCGTAAGAGGTAAGAGCACGGGTGCTGTTGAGAGCGTAGTTTGCGTAGCGTGCGGCCTCGCGGGCGTTGTGCTGTGCAATGATGAGGTTCTGGCGCGCGATGGTGTTGTAATAGTCAAACACTGCGTTGAAGGTACGGTAGGTGTCGCAGTAGAATGCGAACCTCACTGCCCTGAACAGAGCCCTGTTGACTGCAACATCCAGAGGTGTGCCGAAAGGAGGACGGCAGATTACGTAAGAGCTTCCGAAAGGACGGTAGTAGACTCCGTTGTATACGTAATAGTCGATGCCCCAATGGCTGATATGACGCCAGCTGGGAGGTATGCTGTGGATCCTGTACCCGTAATAGTGAGGATGGTCTCCCCAGAAGTATCCGGGACGGTCCCAAGGCATGGGATCACGGTGACGGGGTGCTACGCGGTACATGTCGTGGCGCTCGTCCACGCGGTAGTCGTTTGCATAGCGGTAGTTGTAACCGTCGTCACGATAGGTTTCTCCCTTGGGCTGTGCATCTGCCGCAGCGGTGCTGGCGGTAGTGAGGCCGGCCCTGGTGACGTTGGAAGAACGCACGGCTGAAGAAGCCTGTGAAGAGGAAGAGCTGGAGCGAGTTGCGCTGGAGCTGCTGCGGGTGGCAGAAGAGCTGCTGCTTGAGCGTACCGCGCTGCCGGAAGAGCTGCCGGAGCTGCTGCGAGTTGCAGAGGAACTGCTGCGGGTAGCAGAAGAGCTGCTGCTGGAACGGGTAGCTGAACCGGAAGAGCTGCTACTGCTGCTGGAGCGAACTGCACTGCCGCTGCTGGAAGAGCTGCTGGAAGAGCGGGTAGAACTGCTGGAGCTGCTGGAGCGGGTGGCACTCGAGGTACTGGTTCCGGAGCTCTTGCGGGTGTCCTGGGTAGAGACAGAGCTGCTTCTGGAAGGGCTGCTTGAAGAAGAGCTGCTGGAGCTGCGGGACACGGAAGAAGAACTGCGGGTTGCGCTGGAGCTGCTTCCAGAAGAGGAAGAACGGGTAGAGCTCTGTGAAGAGCTGCTTGAGCGGGTTGCGGAGCCGCTGCTGGATCTGGTCTGTGCGGCCATATCGGGAGCCGTGAGCATGGCCATTGCCATTAAGACAGAAGCGGCGTAAGTCATTAACTTTCTCATAGCATCCAAGTTTTAAGTGTTACTGATATAAATAATAATTTTGTGAAACCGTCCTGAAGCTTTCTGCATCCTTGTTCCAATAATCAACGATATCTTCTACTTTGAGACGCTTTCCGAAAGCTATTCTTACATAATCCGTACCACAGATAATATCCAGCATCCTGGTTTTCTTCATAGGATAGGGGCTGTGATCCGGATAAAGCTCGTGAACTGCCTGAAGCACATAGAATTGCGTCAGTGTTATTGTGGCGGCGGCGTAGTCCGTGAAAAAGAACTCCACGCCGTGTACAAGCTTGCCGGCAAGGGAGCCGGAGAGGGGCTTATAATGGATTGTACGGAAGGCCGTACCGGGTATCTTGTAGCTGTCCAGCCGGGCCTTGAGCGCATCGGCATCTATCCATTCCGCGGCAAAGGTCTGGAAGGGGATGGTGTATCCAACGCCTATGTTCAGGTGGCCGAATTCACCGCCTATCCCGCAGGCCGGGTAGCATATTGCAGAGTGGATGGAGGGGATGTTGGGAGAAGGGAGAACCCAGGGAAGGCCGGTGTCCTGATAAAGCATGTCCCTGTGCCAGCCCCGCATGGGTATGACGTTGAGCTTGCATTTCAGATGTGGTTCCTTGCCGTTCTGACCGCGGTTCAGGCCTTCCTCGTTGATCAGGCCGGCGAGTTCTCCAACGGTGAGGCCATAGACAAAGGGAATCCTGAACTCACTTACAAAAGAATGGAAATCCGGCTCTACCAGAGGGCCTTCCACCTTGATGCCGCCAAGCGGATTGGGACGGTCCAGGACCAGCACTTCTATGCCTGCCTTTGCACAGGCACGCATCACCAGGCCAAGCGTGGAAATAAATGTGTAGCAGCGGGTTCCGACGTCCTGGATGTCATAGACCATGACGTCGATGCCCTTGAGCATCTCCTGGGTGGGCTCGCGGGTTGAGCCGTAAAGGGAATACACCGGAAGGCCGGTGGCGGGGTCAGTGCCCCCCTCGACCTTATCCCCGGCATAGGCATCGCCGCGGACACCGTGCTCCGGGCCGAAGAGCGCCACCAGGTTCACCTGAGGGGCTTTGTAAAGGATGTCGATTGTGGAGCGCAGGTTCCTGTCCACGCCGCTGGGATTGGTTACAAGGCCTACTCTCTTGCCAAGGAGTTCCTCGAAGCCATAGCTTTCCAGAACTTCGATGCCGGTCATCACGGGTTCACTCACCGGCTGGGCGTTGGCGCAGGCAGCAACTGCCAGAGAGGCTAGTATGAATAGTATCCGTTTCATACAAGTGCGAATATTCTTTGAAGTGACTCCGGCTCCCCGGAGAAGTATAGGTCTACGGAAAACGGGCCCTCACCTGTCTCTATGCCTCTTTCTTCCAACACCCTGAGTGTCTGGCGGGCAACTGCCGGAGCGGGGTCTATAACCTGCACACCGGGGCCGGCGATGCGCTCGATGACCGGACGGAGGAATGGATAGTGGGTGCAGCCAAGGACTATGGTGTCTGCTCCTTCATCAAGGAGGGGCTGGAGAGATTGCCTGACTACGGATTCCGCCTCAGGACCGTCCAGGATGCCGTTTTCCACAAGTTCCACAAAGCCCTTGCCCACGTGCTCCACTATACGGACATCGTCCTCATAGAGGCCGCGGGTGGTGAGATACTTGGAACCCTTGAGGGTGCCGGCGGTGGCAAGGACGCCTACAACGCCGGTTTTTGTTCCCAGCGCTGCGGGCTTCACTGCAGGCTCCATGCCAATGAACGGGACGTCCGGGTACTCTGCCCTCAGGGTGGCGATGGCGGCCGCGGTAGCGGTGTTGCAGGCGACCACGATTATATCGGCCCCCATTCCAAGGAGGATGTCCGTTATGGCGCGGGCGCGGTCCTGGATGTACTCTGCGGTCTTTTCGCCGTAGGGGCAGTGGGCGTTGTCGCTGAAATAAACATAGCGCTCCAGGGGAAGCAGTTTTACCAGCTCCCTGTAGACGGAAAGGCCTCCGCTTCCGGAATCGAATATGCCTATCGTTGCCATTACTCTGTCTCTCCCCAGGTTTCGTCCACGGCGGCGCGCACCTCGCGGGCGTCGGTGTCAGTTATTCCACGGTACAGACGGTTCTGCTCCAGGGAACTGACGTCGTAGTCCGGATGGGCGTCTGCGTGGTGGTGTATTTCCGAAGGGGCCGCCGTGTCCAGCCAGGTCACCAGCGACGGCGTGCCCGTTATGTGATGGTCCTGATGGCCCGTGGGCTCATTTGTCTCCTTCAGGGAACGCAAGGTTTCCGTACGGATCTTTATGGCTTTCTCCTGCAGGGACCCGTCCGAGGATGCGCTCAGGACACCCACGATATAGTCTTCCAGGCCGATTATGTTCACCGCCTGCACCTTGCCTCCGGAAACTACGAATCTGAGGGCTCCTGCGTAGCGGAGTTCATCGGCGCCATATATAATGAAGGAAGGCTCTGCGAAGAGAGTGGAGATGGTGGGGGCCTCGAAAAGGAGGCAGTCGTAGAGGACGCCGTTATAGTCTATCTTGCCCTCCCGGTACGATACTTTCTGCGGGCCGGCGCCGTCGGAAATGATCTCAAAGCCTATTTCCTTGCCGGAGGCTATGCCCACATCAATCTTGGGCTGGGTACGGACCAGGCGCCATAGGAGGCGTTTTTCATCGGCCTCCGGAAGAGAGACTTCATCGAAAATCTCCGTGAGGGTACCGGCGTCCAGGCGGTCGAAGTCCTCTTCCCTTGGGACTACTACGAAGCCTGCCATGTCCGCGGCGCCGGGGCTGATTGCGAAGCTGCCGTCCTGGAAGTGATGGGAACGGGAGGCGCCCCTGAGCGTGACAAAAGCCCTGTACTCCCCTTCCGAGCACCACGCAAAGGCGTTGAAACGGGGCTCCGTCTCCTCTGCGAAAAGGTTCATGCAGTCCAGCAGGCGGTAGAACATCTTGGCCATGGACTTGGAGGTCTGGGCACGGAGCATGAATATGCCGCGGGCAAACTTCTTATAGTGATATAGCTCCGCGTCACGGACGCTGTCTATGAACTCCACCTCTGACGATGCCTTGGGGTCCCTCAGGATGCGTTCCGCAGCCCTTTCCAAAGGCATGTAGCCCTTTGGGCATGCCTGAAAATGGGCATGGCCCGGAACCGAAGTTCCGCTGTTGGGGCTGTTGTAGAATACTATGTAGTTTTCCAGGCTTTTGGCAAGGTCCAGCATGTCCGGGAAACGGTGCCATATAGTCTGAGGAACGTGGACGTCACGGGTTATGACAAGATGATTGGGGAAAATGGGAGCGCGGTTTACGAGGACGTTGTATCTTCGGCCCTTGCGGCCTTCGAACGGCAGTTTGTGCTGTTTTTCAAGATAATTTTCCTCGCACAGGGGGCAGCCGTGGTCGAAGATTGGAAGGCGTCCGGGATTGGACTGGAGCGTGACCAGAATGCCTCCAAGGGGCAGCTGGCGCGTACGGGCTGTCTTGAGCGCCCTGTACTTTGCGGCTACCTGCGGCCACACCGACAG
>JAEEGJ010031435.1_pt1 | contig 10279 bp, 9 predicted proteins | sample 8958761 | NCBI WGS metagenome assembly JAEEGJ01 (sample SAMN16246546, study PRJNA631951) | gut metagenome | biome: gut microbiome; feature: rumen; material: RS-attached | host: Bos | place: Iran: Karaj | collected 2018-10 | reverse complement strand
CTCCGCGCGCAGCCATACGACCGGTATGAACTTGTCGTTGCTCAGGGTAACGTCCACGTCCAGGGTGTCCCCCGGGAAACCGCAGACCACGCGGGTGCCGGTCTTAACGTCCAGTTTCTTCAGCGAAGACCTTGTCCACAGCCACGATATGAGGCACAGCAGAAAAGCCCCCGCAAGCACCGCGAACAGGAGATCTATGCCGAAATATGCCGAAAGCAGAGCCAGCGCCGCAAGAACAGTCAGCCCCGCCGGATTTACGAAATTACTTTTTACCTGCTGCATCGAAACGCTCCGAGCCTTCGGGCGGGACCGGAGTGCTCTTCAGAATGTCCGAAAGAACGTCTTCCGCGCCGCGCTTAGCGTACTGCGCGGCCCTGGAAAGCCTTACCCTGTGCGACAGCACCGGCAGGAATATCTGCGAAATGTCCTCCGGGGTAACGTAGTCCCTGCCGTTCATCGCGGCAAGCGACTTTCCGCCCTGATACAGGCAGATGGAAGCCCTGGGCGAAGCGCCGCTCTCAAGATCCTTGTCTGCCCTGGTAGCCTGGACCAGGTCCACTATGTACTGCTTTACGAACTCGCTTACGTAGACGCCGCGTATCTCTTCGCGCATCTGCATAAGCTGCTCCGGACCGGTGACCGCGTTAACGACGGACAGATCCACCTCGTCGCCCAGCGACGACAGGATGCGTTTCTCCTCGTCCTTGTCGGGGAATCCCAGCGACAGCCTTACGAAGAACCTGTCCATCTGCGCCCACGGCAGCATGAAGGTGCTCTCGCGCTCCACGGGGTTCTGCGTGGCGAGCACGAAGAAAGGCTTGGGCAGCGCGTAGGTATCGTTGTCTATTGTCACCTGCTCTTCCTCCATGGCCTCCAGAAGCGCCGACTGCGTCCTGGGGATGGCGCGGTTTATCTCGTCCGCAAGCAGTATGTTCGTGAAGATCGGGCCTTTTACGTGACGGAACTCCGCGCTCTTCTGGTCGTAGACCGTCATGCCCGTTATGTCCGAAGGCATAAGGTCCGGGGTGAACTGTATGCGGCGGAACCCGCAGCCCAAAGCCCGTGAGAGCGTCTTTACAAGCGTCGTCTTACCGCTGCCGGGCAGGTCGTCCAGCAGAACGTGGCCGCCGACGAAGACCGCCATTAGTATCAGCGAAATCTGATCGTCCTTGCCGACGAATATCTTCGAAGTCTCTTCTTTAATGATTCCGGTGCATTCCTTGATGGTCATTGTGATCCTCCGGTCGTCCTCTCCGCGCGTTACAGATACATATTATCTCAATATAATATTATATATGTTCCGGCCGGTCATTAAAAGCCAAACATCGATATGTTGGCACAGGCTGCGCTTATGTGTTATAATTCCTCAAATCAGGAATATGCAGAAAAAAGGAGACGGAAATGAGAAAACTGTTTTTCGCGTATCTATTCATTTTCATAAACATATACATCAACATCGGAGCCTGCAAGCTGGGAATAACGCCGACTTTCGTTGGATACATCATCCTCATTGCCGCGCTGCGCGAACTTGAAAGCGAAAGTACGGAATTCCCCAGGCTGAAGCCTTTCGCGTCCGCGATGGCGGTCTACACCGGTATCTGCTGGGTGCTTGACATCTTCGGGATAGGGACCACCAGCACGGCCGGAACGGTAATAATGCTGATCCTGTCGCTGATAAGCTTCGTCGTCGGTCTGTACATGCTTTACTGCGTTATCGAAGGCATCGCGGACATGGAGGACAGTTACGGCGCGGATCTGGGTGTCGCCGGGCTCAGGTCTGTCTTCAAGGTAATGGTAGTGGCGGAGATCGCGGCCTTCGTACTGATGCTGATACCGCCGGTGTCGCTGATCGCGATGATCGTAGTACTGGTCGCGACCATCATGCTGCTCGTACGCCTTAACGCAACGTCCAAGGCCTACGAGGATCTTAAGTGGAGAAATGTCGGATAAGATGAACCTTCTTTCGCAGTACAAGGGACTGCGCAAAGAGATATATGTGCTCTTTTTCGGGCGCATAGTTACGAATCTGGGGGCCATGATATGGCCCATGCTGACCCTGATAATGAGTCAGAAGCTGGGAATGGACGCAAGTACCATTGCTTTTGTAATGGTTCTGGCGGGCATCGTAATGGTCCCGGCCAACATGTACGGCGGCAAGCTCGCCGACAAGTACAACAAGAAGAAGATAATCGTAACTTTCGACATAGTTTCAGTCGTCTGCTTCGTCGTCTGCGGCCTCATACCGCTGTCGGTCTACACGATAGGACTGTTCTTCATAGCAGGCATAGGCCAGAATCTGGAAGGACCTTCCTACAACGCCCTGCTCGCCGATCTTTCCACCACCGCGGACCGCGAAAAAGCTTATTCCCTGATGTATCTGGGCGGCAATCTGGGTCTGGTGCTCTCGCCGACCATAGCCGGACTGCTGTTCAAGAACTACCTGTGGCTTTCGTTCATAATAAGCGGCGTTGCCATAGGCATGTCCACCCTTCTGATAGCGTTTAAGATAAAGGACATCACCCCGGAAAAGGATAACTCGGAAGGATCCGTCTACCAGCAGTCCAGGAGCGACGTCAGCATAATAACGGTGCTGAAGGAGAACAAGGTAGTGGTGCTGTTCTGCGTGACCATAGCGCTGTACTACGCAGCCTACCACCAGTACGGATACCTGATGCCTCTGGACATGGGACGCGTGCACGGGGACACCGGAGCGGCGCTGTACGGCACCGTATCCAGCCTCAACTGCATAGTCGTCGTAATCGTTACGCCCATCATCACCAGGATATTCAAAAAGATAATCAACACCAGAAAGATCCTGATAGGACAGGCGCTGGTGCTTATCGGATACGTTACGTTCCTTACGTTCCTGGGGCGCATCGCGTTCTATTACATCGCGATGCTGCTGTTCACCTGGGGCGAGATATTCACGACCATTTCCGAAGGTCCTTATACCTCCACCCGCATGCCGGCGAGCCACCGCGGACGGATCAACGGCTTCAACTCTCTGCTCAATTTCGTACTCCAGAGCGCCAGCCAGCTGTCTGTGGGAGCGCTGTACGACAACTACGGTTCCACCGCGGCGTGGATCCTTGTGATAGGCATGGTGCTCGCCGCGATGGCGCTTACCGTGATCCTGATACGCCTGGACCGCAAGGCCTACCCGAAGCTCTACGCGAGCGGACAGAGCGAACAGAATGAACAGTAGGAACCACCCTTTGATCATAAGCGATCCTGCCGGATATCTCGCGTCGTCCAGACCCGGACAGAAGGCAGAAAAGCTGCGCTCCGTCTGCGTAGACGGCAGCAGAGTCCCCGCGTACGTTATAAACGACCTGAACGGCTGCGGAGTGAACGGCGCGGCATGCCTGGCGGCTTTCGCTTCCGGCGGCGCGATGACCTTCGGCGAAGCTCTGAACATCTGCAAAAGCATAGCGCTAAACGGATACTCCCGCGTAAGGGACGGCGCCGTGGATCTATATACCAGTCTGGGAAAGGAAGCTCCGTTCATAAGGAAATGCCTTAAGGCCTCCTCCTTGCCTTTCGGAGCGCGGAGCAGCCTGTTCGTAAAGAGCCGCGCCGTCAGAGAGATACTCGCCGGCAGGCCCGTGCTGCTGAACATAGGGATATCGAAACAATACAGGGACCACACCGTTACGGCCTACGGATTCGAGGAATGGTCCGTGGGAGACCGCGGCAGAAAAGCCCTGTTCTTCAGGATACGGGACGGCTACTCCATGGAGGACCGGTGGCTGGAATACAAAGGGATCCTGGGCATCTCGGTCACCTACCTGAAGCCGACAGAATAAAGATCGACACACAAAAAGAGAGGCAGATGCCTCTCTTCTGTATTTTATTAAGGCTGCTGCTTATTTCTTTTTGCGGGTTATGAAGTACACCGCAGCTCCGCCTATCACCAAACCTGCCGCCGCGCAGACGTAAGGCAGATATGAAGCGGACTTATTCTCCCCTCCTTTATTGGGATCGACAGGATCGGTATTCTGGTTTGGATCCGGTGTCATATTCTGATTCGGATCAGGAGTCGCGTTCTGGTTTGGATCCGGAGTCGGGTCCGGATGCGGCGCCTCCTTTGCCTTTACGGTTATCTCAAAAGTATCTGAAACTCCCTCGTAGGATAATATTATGATCTGAGTTCCGGGATTGTTATAGTCCGGCTGTGTAGCTGTAATCTTCTCTCCGTCGTTCAGATCGAAGAATCCGAGGTTGGTAAGCACCCTCACCTTCAGGCCCTTAAGATCAAGCGCCTCTCCGTCCTTATACTCCAGTTTGTTCGGCATTTCCATTATCTCGATGGCCTGGACGGTCTCGACTTCCGGAGGCTCCGGCTCGTTGGAAAAGATCTCGACTTTGATCAGCCTGCTGTACGCAGGAGCCGACTGCCGACCGTCTCTGTTGTTCCAAACTCCGCAGCAATAATACGTTACACCCGTATTATTATCATTGAATTTGTATTCTTTACCTTCGGCACCGATGATCGCCTTGATCGTAGATATATCGTTCGCCGTGGTACTGTACCACTGATATGTAAGCGTTCCGCCGTCAGTGGTCTCGGCATCGACCCAAAGCGGAACCTCTTTCCCGGTCTCCAGATGGCAGTCGGGAACCGTAGCGGTAATTACGGGCATCGCAGGTTCCGGGTCGAAGAACTCCACTCTGATGAGTCTGCTGTATACCGGATCCGACTGCCTGTTGTTGATGTTGTTCCAGACACCGCAGCAGTAATACGCAACTTCCGCGTAGTCCTGTTTAAGATCCAGATCGCTGCTGTTAGCGCATGTTATAGCCTTTATTGTGGTGATATCGTTGACGTTGGTCTTGTACCACTGATATGTCAGAGTTCCCTGCTCCCCGACAGTCGCGTGGCACCATACTCCGGTCTCGCTGCCCACCTTCATGTGGACGTCCGGCCCGGTGCTGTCGATGACAGGGGTCAGTGGCGAGATCCAGACCATGATCAGTCTGGAGTACACGGGTTCCGACTGCGCTCCGTTTATGTTGTTCCAGACACCACAGCAAAAATATGTTATCCCGCCTTTGGTCGCCTTATAACTGTACTCTTTGCTTGTGGCGCTGTCTATTGCGCGGATGGTAGTGATATCGTCTACCGTGGTGCTGTACCATTGGTACGTCAGAGTTCCGCCGTCCTTGGATTCAGCATCCACCCAAAGATGAACTTCGTCTCCGACATTCAGGTAGCAGTAGGGTCCGTTACCGGTGATCTCCGGTTTCTGCGGACCGCCGGCCGCAAATGCCGGGCAAAGACATCCGGCAACTAAGATCAGAACAAGAAACAATGCAGAGAACTTTTTCATGACGCTGTCTCCTTTCATACGGATCTATACCTTAACAAGTATATTATACAAAACACCTTCGGCGAAAAACAATCATCACATTCCGGACCGCAAAATATAAAGAGACAGCGTTCGTTCCGCTGTCTCTTGTGTTCACTGATGCTGCGCCGCACCGCTCCTGGCCGAAAGCAGAGTGTTAAGGCACCGCCGTGCCTCCCCTGCCTGTTCCGAAGTAACGGCATCCGGATCGCCGTAACGCGCGGCGATGTAGATCTCCCGAAGCGTCTTGTTCTCCGGAAGGCCGGAGAAATCCTCCGAAAGATCCAGCACGTCCCGGGAAGTATCGGAAGGACCAAGCCTTGCATGCCGCGAAAAGACTTGCTCCAGATAGACACGGTATATCTTGCGGATCTGTCTTACGTTGGCGGAAAGCGCGGTATCCGCGGATCTGCGGTGCATGAACCCTTCGAAAGGTATCCTTTCTATGCGCTCGTGAGCGCGTCCGGACTTTACAGGATCGGAGCGCTTGCTGCGCAGCAGCCTTACGGCTATGATCACCAGGAAAACGATCAGGACCACTATCAGTATCCAGAACAAAGTATTGCTGGAGACGCTCACATGCGGGTCCTCCCCGTCTATGGGCTCAGTCTCGATGTCCTCCTTAACGGCATTAGGATCTATGATAGGCGTTTCCGCGGGAAGTCCTCCCTCTTCATCCGGGAGCCGGGAAATGTCCGGCGTTTCCTTCTGCGGGAACAGCAGGCTGTACAGATAGGCCAGAACACGGGTAAGCTGCTTGAAAAGATAAGTTATGACCGGGACCGCTCCGCTGAAAAGAAGTACCGCAGCTGTAAGCAGTACCGGCAGAGCCACTACGAAGGCGGTGTCCATTGCCCTGAGCCTGCCGGTGGCCCCGAAACCAAGCCTCATTCCGCGCAGCGAAGCAACGGCAAGAACAAAGAAGAATAATCCGTACTCTTCTCCTCCCAGAAGCTTGCTGCCGTACCAGGCTTCGTTGCTGAAGCGGAATATTATGAGGAGACCTGTAAGGATGAGCGCCATTATCAGCATAAGCTTTATGCGCCGCCTGTAGACGTCCAGGTATTCCTCGAAGTTTCCTATGGTCATGTAGATCACATAGTAAGCCCATGCTGCCGCGTGGACCAGAAATACCGGCCGGAACGGGCTCATAAGGAAGCTGAGACCGGGAATAAGCGAAATGACGAAACGCAGCGGAGCGCTTTTTATGCGCACTGTCAGGAATCCCAAAGCAAAGGACGACGCCAGAAGCACGCCTATCTGCAGAGCCCACGGTGACGTAATGTTAGTTATTACGCCGTAGACCTTGCCGCCGCTGGACGCGTAGTACGCCACGGTAAGAGACAGAAGCGCAAGAGCATAGAAATAGAAAGACATGTCCGCGCAAACGCGTACAGGAGCGTAAAGAGCCGATATGCTGATGTTCTTTTCCGCGATCTTCATAGGATGCTCGCTCCGTTCCCGTCCGGGACCATTACCACCGGACGTGTCTCGGCATGGCTGCCGAGGTAATCTATTACGGAAGCCGTCTCCGGACTTACGGAAGGCGTAATGACGATATAGCAGCAGTTGCTGCGTCTGCGGTCCACGCAGTTTTCGACTACGCTCTCGAACGACATGAATCCGGCCGGCCTGGCTATTCCGATCCTGCGGAGGATGAAGAACAGGTGCTCCCTGCCTATCCCCTCGCGGATGGAGAACAAGTCTCCGTTGGACATCATGGCGTACGGGATCTTTGCGTCCTCCAGCTGCTCGCATACAGTGCGCACGATCTTAAGGCACTCTTCCATCTGCGGACGCATGGTGCTGACCATGTTTACAAGGATCATGGCGATGCGGTCCGTGGTGAAGTCGTTCTGACGCACCATCAGCCTGCCAACCTTTGCAGTCTGGTTCCAGGAGATCTGCTTCATTGGCTCGCGGCCTGTATAGTCCCTGTAGCCGAGCAGCATGGTGGGGTCGTCTATTATGAAACGCCTTACGGAAATGTCGCCTATCTCCCCTCCCGGGAAATCCAGATCCTCCTCCGGACACTTTTCTGAAGTGCATATTATCTTTTTGGTGATCTGTCCGTTGTAGATTATCGGGGACAGACCCAGGAAGTCTCCGGTCTCCAGGAAATACTTGCCAAGATCGTGGATGCCGCGCCTGCTGAGCGAAATGTGCAGCTTCCCGCTGAACCTGCTGCGGGCAGGCAGGAAAAAGCTGTGCTTTACGTTAGTGCCGGTCTCGTGGCGGGTTACGTGGACCCTTATGAATTCCTTGTCTTCCCGTACGGAAGCGTCGGGTTCCAGGTACAGCGAAAGACCCACGAACAGAAGCGGGATCCTGTGGGGGTTCGTGACAGTGTAATACAAAGTCGCGGTCTCCTGCGGTTCTACGAGCGTGGTGTCCACGTCGAAATCCACCTGCAGAGGACGTCTGTTGCCCCACAGACTTACGACCTCTATTACGATCAATATAACCATAAGAAGTAATATGATTATTGTGATCATATCTTTTCCAGCGGTACCTCTATGCTTTCTATAAGGTCTTCCATGGCGCGGGTGTTGTCGTGGTGCCTGCTGCTTATAAGCATTATGCGGTGCGGAAGCACGCAGAGAGCTTCCTTCTTGACGTCTTCGGGGATCACGTAGTCGCGGCCCTGCATGGCTGCGTAGATCTGGCTGGCACGGTAGAGCGCAAGCGATCCGCGCGTAGATACGCCGTTGGCGATCTTCTCGTCCGTGCGGGTGCGCTCGACTATGTCCATGATGTATCCGGCTATGTCGTCGCTTACACGGACATCGGAGAAGCTTGCGCGAAGAGCCGCTATCTCTTCCGCGCTGATGACCGGTTCTATGTCCTCCAGAAGCTGCTTGGTATCCGGGCGGCGCAGCACGGATATCTCCTGGCCGCGGGTCATGTAGCCAAGTTTAAGACGCATGAAGAAACGGTCCATCTGCGCTTCGGGCAGCGGGAACGTTCCGTAGGATTCTATGGGGTTCTGCGTAGCCATTACCATGTACGGCTCTTTCATTTTGTAGCTGGTGCCGTCCACTGAAATCTGCTTTTCTTCCATTACTTCCAGCAGAGCGGACTGGCTGCGCGGCGTAGCGCGGTTGATCTCGTCCGCAAGTATTATCTGCGCGAACAGCGGACCCGGGCGGAACTCGAACTCGCCTGTCTTCTGGTTGAAGAAGTTGATGCCTGTAAGGTCCGAAGGCAGAAGGTCCGGGGTAAACTGTATGCGGCGGAACTCTCCGCCTATGCTGCGGGAAAACGCGCGCAGCAGCATGGTCTTGCCTGTTCCGGGAACGTCTTCCAGCAGTACGTGGCCGGAGGCTATGAGGCAGACTGCAAGCTGCTCGATCACGTCGTCCTTGCCGACTATGATGCGTCCGCAGTTCTTTATTATGTCTTCCTTGAATTTAACGAATGCTTTTGTATCCATGTCGATTCTCCCTTGATCCGCTGTCCTCCGCAGCATTGCGTCCGATGCGGTTCTGCATTTTATTTATTATATGAAAATAGCCCTTGCGCGTCAACAAGGCAGCTCCGTGTCCGGACGCCGACTTGAAGTGTTTTGAGTATCAATGATCCATCTGTGCTTTTATTTGATGACGAACGTTGCGGTATACACGGTATCTTCCGGGCACGGGATGTCCGGATCGCAAATCTGAAGCGAAACGTTCAGGCCGCACTCCTGCGCCGCCAGATCTAAGTGGCAGAGCGCTATGCCCATGTCTATCTTCTGAACGTCCCAGCCGTCCGGGGTAACGTAGCCTTTGCTGCGCTTTTCGTAGAAGTGGGCCTTATCGCCGCATACGACCACGCGCCAGGGCTGCTTGTTGACAGCCGAAGGGGCAAGACGCACCGCGCGGAGCACCGTAGCAAGTTCACCGGCATTGTTTTCGGTCAGCGGCTGATCAAAGCTGCCGTCAAAAAACAGTTCGCTGAAATCGAGTCTGCTGTCGGCCTTGACACCCTTGCGCATCATGGCCTCCCGCAGGGACAGCTTATTCGCCGGATATCCTACCGGGCTGACACAGGGCATCACCTCGCCGTCGGAAAGGGCCATGGCCTGCTCGAATGCGCTGCGGTTCATGGTGCCCGCAATCCAGGTGGTTCCGATTCCGAGTGACTGGGCATACAGGACCACTTTTTCGAAGGAGTAGCCGAAGGCCTCCTCCGCCTGGGGGACTTTCCGCAGCTTTCCCGCCAGATAGAGATCTGTTCCCACAATGACCGGACTGGAGAGTCCGTATTTCTTTGCGTCCAAAAGCTTCCATGTGATGGGGATGTCATAGGGGTTCTCGACTTTCTCCGCGAATGCAAGGAGCTTCTGACTGTCCTCGGGACGGAGTGCAGTCCCGTCGAAGGTGCGGACGCTCCGCCTTGCGCGGATTGCTTCCAGAAAGTTCATTCCGCAATTCCTTCCGGCCAGAGCTTCAGATCTTCCTCCGAGATGGTTCCGCCGATCCGTTTTCCCGCATCCACGCTGCAGCCCTCTCCCACGATGGACTGGATCCGTTCCGCGGTCTTGCCGATTCCGCTGCCGCCGGAGGTGCAGAAGGGGATCAGCTTCTTCCCGGTGAAGTCGTAGCCGTCCAGGAAGGTATCCACAACGCTGGGCTCACGGCCCCACCAGATGGGGAAGCCGACAAATACAACATCATACTGCGACATATCCGCGACTTTGCCTGCAACAGGCGGGCGGCAGTCGGGGTCTGCCATTTCGACCGTGCTGCGGGACTCCCTGTTCCGCCAGTCCAGATCCTCCGCGGTATAGAGCTTCTCCGGACGGATTTCAAAGAGATCCGCACCTTCCGCGCGGGCAAGTTCCTCCGCAATTTTCGCGGTGACTCCGCTTGCGGAAAAATAGGCAACTAACATTTTACTCATGACAGGTTCCTCCTTCTGGTTCATTATGGCTTTGCGGTTCTGCTTCT
>JAEEGJ010031434.1_pt1 | contig 10279 bp, 7 predicted proteins | sample 8958761 | NCBI WGS metagenome assembly JAEEGJ01 (sample SAMN16246546, study PRJNA631951) | gut metagenome | biome: gut microbiome; feature: rumen; material: RS-attached | host: Bos | place: Iran: Karaj | collected 2018-10 | reverse complement strand
TTACAAAAAGTGGAATGTGTGAGGTTTACTATGAATAAGTATACAATCGATACCCAGGAAAACAGGAATTTTCTGCAGGAAAATGTAAAATCACTCTTGGAGTTTGGTAAGAATTTCCCATCACCCGGCGGCTCCAGCTACTATCTCGGAGATGACGGTACTCCGTGGACTGACAGAAACAGGGAAACATGGATCACATCCAGGATGATCCACGTATACAGTATCGGGAAAATGCTGAGATTCCGCGGATGCGGGGAGCTGGCACAAAAAGGACTTGAAGGACTTACCGGTGAGCTTAGGGATAAGAAAAACGGCGGCTGGTTTGCGGGAGTAACCAAGGATGGAGCACCTCTTGAAAATAAGCAATGCTATGCACATGCATTTGTAATACTTGCTTCCTCTTCAGCATATCTTGCAGGTATACCGGGAGCAAAGGAATTGTTAGATGATGCGATAGCACTGTATGACGAGCGTTTCTGGGATGAGGAAGAAGGACTCTCTGTAGATACATGGAATACAGAGTTTACAAAGCTTGACAGTTATAGAGGCTTAAACGCAAATATGCATACCGTAGAAGCATTTTTGGCAGTAGCTGATGCCCTGAAGGATGAGAAATACAGAGTCCGTGCAGGCAGGATAATCAACAGAGTTTTAGAATGGGCAAAAGAAAATGATTACAGACTTCCCGAGCATTTTACATCAGAGTGGAAGGCAGAATTAGAGCTTAATAAGGATAAGCCCGATGATCCATTTAAGCCTTACGGTGCTACTCCGGGACACGGTATAGAGTGGGCCAGACTTATCATTCAGTGGGCAAAATCAACGGAAAGCCTCACAAACGAAGAAAGAGAAAAGTACATTAAAACAGCATGCTCATTATATGAAAGAGCAGTAGCAGATGCGTGGAATGCAGACGGTGCAGAAGGCATAGTTTACACAACAGATTGGACAGGAAAGCCCGTAGTACATGACAGGATGCATTGGACACTGGCAGAGGCTATAAACACCTCGGCGGTATTATACAGAGTAACAGGCAAAAAGAAATACAGCGAAGACTACAGCATGTTCTTGAAGTACCTTGATGAAGTGGTACTTGACCACGAGACCGGATCCTGGTACCACCAGCTGGACGAGAAAAACCAGCTCAAAGGTACAGTATGGCCAGGAAAGTCGGACCTATATCACGCATTCCAGTCCATGTTGATACCGTATAACAATGTGAGCATATCCATAGCGAAAGCAGTTAAAAGCAGTTTATAAATATAGTCTAAAAAAATGAAGGGAGGGTGTTTATGAGTGACGAAGAACTCTATCGGCACTATTTATCATTAAAAGATAATAATGCATTAAAAACCCTCCTTGAAAGACACCGCGAAGAACTGGTATTTTTCCTGTATCGTATATTGAAAGATATGGAGGATGCCGAGGATATAATGCTTGATGCCTATGCCGTGGCAGCCTCCGGTACCTCAAAGTTTTCCGAAAAAAGCAGCTTTAAAACCTGGCTTTTTGCAATAGGAAGAGAAGAGCTGATAGATTATAGAAGGAAATAGAAAATACACTTTTTGTGAAAATATACTAAAAAATGTGTCGAAATTTTGTGCAGTATTACTTTGATTAAAAATGAGTAAAAGATGAAATAAAAGGTACTAATAAGTAAGAAACATTTGATAATTGAATTTCTGTGGGAAGGAGGGATAAACCAGTGGGGTATGACATTGATGAGTCTATGAGGCTGATCCAGATCAGAAGCAGAGAAATCATCTATCGCAAGAAGAGGAGAAATATATATTACCTTGCCACATTAGCAACGGCAGTATTTATTGCTTTTGTTGTTACGATATATAGTTTGACGGGCTTTGGACAGGTAAGCGTGGGAAGCTCAGCATACGGTGCTTATATGCTTTCGGAAGAGGCCGGCGGTTATATAGTCATCGGTGTTATTTGCTTCGTATTGGCTGTGATTTTAACGCTTATATACGTAAAATATGCCGATAAGGCTAAGAAAAAAGGATTTCGTAAGGGGGGAGGGCAGAAAGATTCGGATAATCTGTAATTTTATATGCTAATGTGTAGTGTTGGAAAGAGAAGTAAAAAAATGATAATGGAGGTTAGCATGATATGAAAAAGAAAGTAGCATTTATAACATCATTTATGTTATGTGTTTCTATGGTTTTAACCAGCTTTTCTTATTTGAGCCTTGACTTTGTTAAAGTCAAAGCTGATCCCGATTTCAGTGTAGAGATAAATGTAAACAATAATGAAATAGGGTGGGCCGGTGCAAGCAATATACTAGGAGGTGACCCATTACAATTACAAGGAGGCAGCACGGGTCAAACAATATATCTATATGCTGGTGTTTATGAAGATTGCAGTGCTGATTATCGCTTCAAAGAATGGCAAATAACTGAGGGAAGTGGTGAGATTGCGAATCCATACCAAAATGAAACAACATTTGTTTTTGGTACAGGAAACGCTAAAATACAAGCGTTTTTTGAAGAAAAAAAGGATCTTAATGCGACAGCGACAATAGAAGATTGGATTTATGGGGAAGGTGAAATTTCACCGATAATTAAAGATTCAGATGGGAATCCTTGGGACAATGGATATGAATATTGCTATTATACCAGTCAAGCTTGTGAAGAGACAGATATGGTAAATGTAGCAGGAAATGAAAACCCTAATATACCTAAGGAACTTGGGCTTTATTATGTAAAAATCATTTTATATCCTGCTGCTAATGATGATGAACACAAGGAACAGGAGATAGTACTGCCATTTTATATAAAGAATAAAATATCTATAACAGCTCAAAATAAAACAACTACATATACCAATGGTGTTTCATATGATGTATCACAGATGTTTACTATACCGGATAATGCTGGAAGTGCAACCTATGAAGTTGTTACAGGTAATGAAGCCGGAACAGGAGCAGGGACTATAACAGAAAATACTTCTACATTAAACATCACAAAAGCCGGAACAATAAAAGTAAAGGTAAAGACGACCGGAAGTGATAATGATCTGATAGCCCCGGCAGAGGCCGTAGCAGTTCTTACTGTAAATCAGGCAACAATCACTGAAAATATGCTTTCTCTTGACCAATCATCATTTGATCATGTTGCTGGAACAACCTGTATACCTGTACTTACAGTTAAAGATGGAGATTACGAACTTATTGTAGGGACTGATTATGAAATAGTAACAGCCGAGTCTACAACAAGTGCTGATGCCGTTGGTAGTTATACCATTAAGATAAACGGTAAAGGTAACTATGCCGGATCAGCAAGTATTGGCTGGACTATAAATGACAATACTGCACCTGTTATAACAGGAGTTGTTAACGAAAGCACTAATTATGGAGAAGTTAATATATCCGTAAGTGATGCCTACCTTTCAAGTGTTACGATTAAAGAAGAATCTGATGAGCAGGCTACTAATATTACGGTAACAAATGGCGCTGCTTCACAGAAAGTAACTGAACTGGGCAACTATACAGTAACTGCAACAGATAATGCCGGTAATGAAACAACGTATATTTTCACCATTGCTCAGGAAGAAATAATCATAGCTACAACTACCAATAATACTACTACATATGCTCCATCTGCAACATTTGATGTAGCCGGTTTATTTGATATTCCGGAGAATGCAGGAACGGCTACATATAGTATTGTTGAAAATGATACTGATACCGGTGTCGGAACGTTGGGTGAAGACGGAAAATCCTTAACTATTAATAAAGCCGGAACTATAACGATTGAAGTAACCACGGTGGGAAGTAAATATGTTGCACCTGCAGAAAAGACAGCAGTTTTGACTGTAAACAAAGCAACTCTTAAGGATGATATGCTTTCCCTGGATTATTCATCCTTTGAATATGTTATCGGGACAACATGTAGACCTCAGCTTACAGTTAAGGACGGAGATAAGAAACTTACTGAAGGAACTGATTATGAGATAGTAACAGATGAATCAACTACAAATGCAGATGAAATTGGCAACTATACCATAAAGATAAACGGCAAAGGCAATTATACCGGACCTGCAAGTGTTTCTTGGAAAATAGAAAAAAAGGATACTACAGCGCCTACTATAGCAGGGGTGGAAAATAATACTATTTATAATAAAGCAGTAGAAATAAAAGTAACGGATACATATCTTTCAAGTGTTACAATTAAGAAGGATTCTGATGAGTTGGCAACCGATATTACTGTGTCAGAAGGTACAGCATCAAAAACAGTAACTGATTTGGGCAGCTATACGATAACAGCAACTGATAAGGCAGGCAATGAAGTAACCTGTAATTTTACAATTGCCAAGAAAGAAATAACCATAGCTGCAAAAACAAGTAATAATATTATTACTTATGATCCTAATTCAGTAATCAATGTATCTAATCTGTTTAATATACCTGAGAATGCCGGAAAAGCTACTTACAGTATTGTTGCCGGTGATAAGGGAGGTACCGGAGCCGGAGCATTAGCTGCAGATGGATATTCACTAACTGTAACCAGGGCCGGGATCATAATTATAAAGGTTAATACCGCCGGAAGTGACTATGTAGCAGGTGCTGAGCAAACTAATACCCTTACTATAAACAAGGCAGAAGGAAGCGTAAAGATAGATGTTAAAGATGTTAAGTATGGTGAGAACATCAATCTTACAGTCAGCAGCGAAACCAATACCGGAGAATACGAAGTAAAATATGCTGAAAAAGGTGAAACAACTGATACTGCATTAAAAGAGACACCTAAAGAGGTTGGTGCTTATACAGTTACCGTAACATATCCCGGGAATGATCTGTATAAGGAAGTTGTGGAGAGTGTAAAATTTGAGATAACTCCCGCAACTCTTACAATAACAGCAGAAAACATAAGTAAAAAGGTTGGGTCGGATGATCCTGATCTGACATACTCTGTAGAAGGCTTAAAATATGGTGAAAAAGCAGCAGAAGTATTAACGGGAAAACTTTCCAGAAAAGGAGATGAAAAAGCCGGGGAATATTCTATCCTACAGGGAGATCTCAAAGCAAATAAGAACTATACAATATCATTTACAGAGGCAATTTTTACGATTAAGCCTAAAGACGTTTTCAAAATTTCTGTGGATTTATCGGATAAAGATGCAGGTACCATTGACGGAGCCAAAGAATATGAGGAAGAATCAACAGTTAAATTGACTGCTACGGCTAACAGCGGATATAAGTTTGTTAAGTGGCAGGAAAATGGAACTGATATAGAAACAAAAGATGAATTCGAATTTAAAGCTTCTTCTAATAGAAATTTATTGGCTGTTTTTGAAGAAAAGAAAGATTTAACAAATCTAACTCTTTCTGCTAATTCAGGAACATACGGTGATAGCGATGTTGGAAAGACAACATTATCCGGAAATGAAGGAAATGGCGATGTGTCAACAGTATATTATACTGATAAAGATTGCTTGAAAAAAACCAATTCCAATAATGGTGCAGAAACTGAAGGTGGAGTACCAAAGAGTGTTGGAAAGTATTATGTTGTAGTTACAGTTATTGAAACAGAAAATTATAAATCAAAATCTGTAAGTGCTTCATTTGAAATAAATCAGAAAAATGAAGGATCAGGATCAGGGTCAGGATCAGGATTAGGAACCGGTAGTGGTACAGTCACTTCAACAGGCCTGTCTTTTAATAAAACCAATATTACTCTTTATGTGAAAGATAATGTTGGATCCTCTGCGGGTCTTATAGCAAATCTGATCCCAAGTGATGTTAGTAATAAGAATATTAACTGGAGTGTTTCGGATGAAGAAATCGTAAGTTTGAGTGCCAATAGTAGTACTAGCGGCAGTCAAATAACAATAACAGCTAAAAAAACGGGAACAGTTACTATTACAGCAACTGCTGCCGATAACAGCAGTAATCAAAATAAGATAAATGTAACTGTAAAAGATGGAAGTATAGTCGAAGTATGGTATGCACCGAAGGTGAAATGGACCGTGAAGTTCCCGGGAAAATTTACGAAGGGTACCGAGGCTCCTGAGCTGGAGTACACGATTACTTATACTTCTGCAAACACCAATGAAACCAAGACTTCGGATCCTATTAAGGTAACGGCTACTTCTACGAACAACTTCTCTGCAGGTTCTGCAGACTTGAAAGTGACCTTTGTGGCAACGGCAGATCTGAAAGATTACTTTGAAGATAAGGAAGGGACGAAGCCTGCTCAGAGCGTAGAACTTAGCAAGACCTACAAGTTTAAAGAAGGTAATGACGTGAGCGGCATTGGAACTCAGAGCGGTTCTTCCGAATCCGAACCCGAAGACAATGTAGCCTATAACCTTTTCTATGATTGCGAGATCATCATTCCTATTCCGGATGGTGCTGATCCGACCAAGGGAACCGGTAAGTGGACAAGCTTCTATAAAGTTGAATCCGATGGTAAGGTAACCGTGACCGGCGATCGTAAGAAAGCCGCAAGCGCAGCCAACAGCCTGATCACAATGCCTGTCTTTGACGGCGAGACCCAGGTTGGTGAGTACAGCTACCAGCTGCCGGTAAGCTATGTGAAGCCGAAGCTGAAGCTGAGTGCTACTAAGGCAACCATCAAGAAGGGTGAAGAGCAGACCGTATCGACCGTAGTTCTGGAGAAGAAGAGCAACGGTATGTTCGAACCCATCGACGTAACGGAACAGAAGGAAGGCGTAGCATACTATACTGCCACCAAGGGAACTGCAACAGTGGAAGAAGGCGACAATGCCGGAGAGCTGTTCATTACCGCAAGTGATGCAACCAAGGGTAAGATCGCGATCCAGCTGGATAACTGGACGGATAAGGTAGAACTTGCCTTCAGCGTCAGCGCAGTTGCAAAAGATGTCCTTACCGTAAGTGCTAAGAGCAAAGTAATGAACGTAGCCGGTGGTGACGATGCAGCTGTAACGATCCTGCTCAACAACAAGGAGATCGAGAGCGACAGCAACGTGACCGTGACCATGCCTAAGGGCTTTGATCAGTCCGGTATCGAAGTGGAAGGTATCGAAGAAGGTAAGGTAACCAGCAGCGAGCTGAAGTTCAGCTACAAGGATGGAGCAACCGTGAAGAAGGGTAACTACACCTTCAAGTTCGCATGCGGCAAGGCGAAGGCTAACTTCAAGCTGACCGTAAGCGATGCTGCACTGGCTGAAAAGGCTGTATCCCTGAAAGTGAAGACCAAGCTTGACTTGGTAAGCGGACAGAAGATGGTGATCGAGCCTACCCTGAAGGGTATCAACGGTGAGATCAGCGACATCGCTCTGGATGCTGCAAATGCAGAACTGTTCGATATCGAGTACAATGACGAACTGAACCAGATCTACATCTCCGCGAAGGATATCACGAAGGTGAACAGCACCACGAAGTACACCTTTGTTATCACCCTGACCGTAGGTGGCAAGGAGTGCACAGCAACCCTGAAGAACCAGAAGCTGCAGGCAAAGAATCCGGCCGTGAAGATCGCGAAGCTGACTCTGCCGAAGGCTCAGGCGTCTACAGCGGATGCAGCAGTGAACGTATCTGCAACCTACAAGCTGGGCGGCAAGACCTTCAGTGTGGCACCTGCAGCTGTGAAGTTCACCAAAGGAACCGCAGTAGAAGGTGAAGAAGGCTGGTTCATCGACAGCAAGACCAACGCAAAGGTATTCTACAATGCTGAAGAAGGAGTCATCGAAGTGAAGGCCGGAGCTACTGCCATCAAGAGCGGCAGCATCGCGGTAGAAGTAAGCTTCACAGGCTCTACGAAGGTAGTGAAGAAGTCCCTGTCCATCAAAGTGAAATAAGGACAAGGTTCACAGCAACAAAGTAACAAAGTAACACAGCCGCCCCGGGGAAACCCGGGGCGGTATTTTGTTAAAAAAAGAAGCATTGACAAGCGTGCTATATAGAGTATAATAAATATGGGTACTATCGCAGAAGCGGCAGGCGGTCTGCCTTTCAGACGTACGAATCCGTACGGGCTTCCCGACATTTTGGAGGTGATGCCAATGAGGAGGACGACAAAAGAGAGGACAGCGAATTTGTTGAATTTGATCGGTGCCGTAGCAGCGGTGGCAAATGCGTTGATCGCATTGGCAAATCTGCTCTACGACATAGTGAAAAATAGAAAACAAAAGAGCAACCGCCCCGACCAAGGTTAACGGTTGCTCAATGTAGCTAGAAACCAAGGCGGACCGCCATCTGCGGTAGTGCCTTTATACACACATATTATCATGTTAGCCGGAATCTGTCAAACAGCTTGCGGATGAGCGGTCTCTGTGATATATAAAATATGAAGAAATAAAGAGGAGATATGTGATCATGAAAAGAAAAAACATCAGAAACCAAGCACTCTTACCCGGGCTTCTTTGCCTGCTGCTGGCGGTCACGCCGCTGCTTGGCGCCTGCGGGGATGATACCGGCAGGGACTTGAGGGCAGAGAGGGAGCAGAGAGAAGACAACAAGGAAAACGCGAAGCCCACTAAGAAAGAGGAACCGGAAGATAAGGAAGAGCCCCGGACAGAGCCGGAAACAACGGAAGCCCCGGAGAAGCCGGAGCCCACCGAAGAGCCGGAACCCACTGAAGAGCCTGAACCGGAGGACATCACCGGCCGGATCGAAGCGGAGCTGATGAGCTATGCGACGGAAGATGTGGACGGAAACAAGATGACCCTCGGCGATCTGATCCGTAAAAACGATGTGACCATGCTCAATGTGTGGGGCACCTTCTGCGGCCCCTGTATCAACGAGATGCCGGGCCTGCAAGCCTGTGCGGATAAATATGCGGACCGTGGTTTCGGTATCGTGGGGCTGACCTGCGATCTCACCGACTGTGACGGAAACGTGGATCCCTCCATGATCGCGGAGGCAAAGGATATCGCGAGGAGCACGGGAGTGAAATATCCGCTGGTGGTGGAGACGGAGGACATGATGCTCCTCTTTGATACCGGTTATGTGCCCACCACCTTCTTTGTGGACAGTTGCGGAAATATCCTGAATGATGAACCGATGATCGGTTCCCTTTCCGAAGCGGAATGGGAGAGCACCATCGAAACATACTTAAGTCAGGTGGGCCGATGAAAGAGGAGCATGACGCTGCAGGCAGCAAAAATGCAAGACCCGGGATGCGGAAGCTGTTGACGCTGATCCTTCTGCTTCTGTCCGTTGCGGCCTTTATCTTCGGCATCGTACGGGGAGAACCCAAGACGGTCTACCGCAAGGGCGCCAACATCTGCATGGAGTGTATCGGCCTTGGCTAAGCATCTTCGGAAAATCGTACAGGCGGGCTGGGGAGCGATCCAGAACGGATGGTTTCGCGGCCTTTTTGCGGGAGGAAAGATCTACACGGGGCCCCTTAAGCATGTCTGCGTACCGGGGATGAACTGCTATTCCTGTCCCATGGCCCTGGGATCCTGCCCCATCGGCGCCATGCAGTCGGTCTTTGACGGGCGCCGCAGGAGCTTTTCTTTCTATGTGGTGGGCTTTCTTTCGGCCATCGCTCTTTTTGCCGGACGATTTGTCTGCGGCTGGCTCTGTCTTTTCGGCCTGATCCAGGAACTGCTCTACAAGATCCCCACGCCGAAGCTGAAGGTACCGGAGAAAGCCGACAGGGCTCTCCGCTACTTAAAATACGCCGTCCTGCTTATTCTGGTGGTGGCGCTTCCTTTAATATACCGCGGCAGCTACGGGGAGGGTGTGCCCTTTTTCTGTAAATATGTCTGTCCTGTGGGTACCCTGGAAGGCGGGGTTCCCCTGGCGCTGATGAATGAGGGCGTGCGTGCCACTTTGGGCGGCCTCTTTTACTGGAAGCTGGCGATCCTGATCCTCTGTATCCTGGCCTCCATATTCATCTACCGGCCTTTCTGTAAATATCTCTGCCCCCTGGGGGCATTTTACGCGCTCTTCCAGAAAGTCAGTATCTGCCGCCTGCATCTCGACCGGGATGCCTGCGTGCATTGCGGTCTTTGCGCGAAGGCCTGCGGCATGAACGTGGATCCGAGCAAAAAGCCGGACAGCGCCGAATGCATACGCTGCGGGGAATGCGTTCATGTCTGTCCGAAGGGAGCGCTGTCCCTGGGTATAAAAGCTTCCTCAAAAGCTTCGGAAAAACAGAGCTCATCATAACCCAGGCCTTTCCTGTGATATTTGGATCAGCCGGAGATGAAAGGATATGCATTTCTGCAAAACCCGGTAATGATACTTGTTTTCTGAAAATGAGAGTTAAGACGGAGGATCGTGAGAAAAGAATCATTGCAGGATAGCTTCGTGAAGCTTCGTGAAGCGGCCATT
>JAEEGJ010031430.1_pt1 | contig 10280 bp, 7 predicted proteins | sample 8958761 | NCBI WGS metagenome assembly JAEEGJ01 (sample SAMN16246546, study PRJNA631951) | gut metagenome | biome: gut microbiome; feature: rumen; material: RS-attached | host: Bos | place: Iran: Karaj | collected 2018-10 | reverse complement strand
TTGTGCTGATGGTAGGAATGGAGGCTTCGTGCGGTACACGCGAACTTGGCAAGAAGTGTGGAATCGACGGTGAATATGGCTTTGTAAAGACATCAAGTCCACATCTTAACGACAACGAAACTGCCGAGAAAGGTCTGTTCGTTGCAGGTTCGTGCAAGCGTCCGATGACAATCAACGATGTGCTGAACGATGCAAGGTCGGCGGCATGCATAGTGATGGAATATTTGAGGTAAAATTCTCTTTAGACATGACGAAATAAGCGGAAATGAGTGCCATTCCCGCTTATTTCATTTATTGTTGAGTTGTTTTTATTTTGCCAGCCAGTTTGCAGGATTCAGTGTTGCACTGCCTTTCCATATTTCAAGATGCAGAACAGTCTTGTTTTCTGAGTCGTCGGTGTAAATCTTTCCGATTGCCTGTTTTGCCTTTATCTTATCGCCAACAGAAACATACACCTTTTCGAGGTGCGTGTAAACGCTCAAGTATTCACCATGCCTAATTATCACAGCATTTTGCGTTCCTGGAATAGAAAATACCTTTCTGACTTCGCCATCAAATACTGCACGGGCATCGGAACCGGTGGTCGTGGAGATATCAATACCTTTGTTGTCGATTTCTACATTTGCAATAACGGGGTGGGGCTGTTTTCCGAATCTTGAAACGATAACACCGCGCTGAACTGGCCATGGAAGTTTGCCAGCATTGCTACCAAAATTGTCGCTGACAATTTTTTCGTCTGGAGTAAGTTCATATTTGCCAGAGTTGGCCTTGCCTTTCGATGCCGACGACTTCTTAACTTCCTCTGCAATCAACTTTTCGATAGCTGTCTGTAATTGTTGCTTTTGCTTGTTCTTTTCGGCAAGTTGTTTCTTAAGGTCAGCTTCTTTGCCTTTTAGCTTGGCAAGAGCGTTCTCCTGTTGTTTTTTTGCGTTTTCAAGATTTTTTGCTTCAACTTTTTCCTCGTCAAGAAGTTTTTGGTGTTCGGTCTTTTGTACCATAAGTTTTTCCTTTTGTCTTTCGAGGAAAGCTTTTATTGCGTTTATTGCAATGAGTTGTCGTTTACGGTAGTCGGCAAGTTGCTGCATGTATTTCAGTCGCAGGTACGACTGGTTGAAATCTTTTGATGACAGCAGGAACATTATTTCGTTGTTCTTGTTCTGGTTTTTCCATGCAACTTGTAGCATTCTGGCATACGATGATTTCAGATTCTCCAGATCCTCGGTCATCATCGCTATTACAGATTCGGTTTCCTTGATTTTATCCGAGACAAGTTTTATTTCCATATTTATGTCGGAAATGAGTTCCTTTCGCGATGAAATCTGGCTGCCAAGCAGGGCGAGGTTGTTTTCCGACTCCTTCTGGTTCTTGCGAGTTTCCTCGAGAAGTTTGTTGGTGTAGTTTATTTCATTTATGGTTTTCTTCTTTTTCTTTTCAAGGTCGGCTTTTGTCTGTGCCACCGTACACAATGGCAACAGAAAAGCTAAGAAAAGGAACAATATTTTAGCGGTTATCTTCATTAAGGTTTATTTTTGTGTATTTAGCTGGTATCTTAAACGGGAATGTCAGTTCATCATCGATTGCAAAATCGTTTATCGTGAATTTCATTGTAGCACTGGAGTTGCCATATTCAACATATATATTCATATTTTGCGGGAATAATTGTTCCCCATAACGAGTAAACTTGTCATATTCCACAAATGCGTTTCTTCCATCCTCCAGGTCTTCGAGATATAGATTCTTAACCTTAAAAGTACCTGGCACAACCTTCATGGTTTGAATAACAGATCCGTGCCTTTCCGCGTAGTTGCCGTTAGGTCTTTTTTGCTTTTTGGGAGCGACAGTAGTCGATACGCAATAATATACCGAGTCGATGCAAGAATTGTAATCGTTATAAGCTTTTGCTGTATCGTTGTCGGACTGGTAGCGGAAAAATTCGTTGAGCAGTATCGACTGCAAGTCCTTGTACGAAAGTTCAACTCTTGCGAAATCCTCAAGCACGGAAATATCTTCGGCATAGTACTCGTTTTTTAAACGATTCATCACCATTACCGAATCCTTTGAAATCAGCACCCTGAAGCCTTCGATGTTGAACGAGCGTAGGCTAATCCACATGAGGCTGTCGCGGCAAACACGCAGACTGCCACTAAATGAATCTGGTGCATCTCCATTTGCGGAATATTCGCAAGAAAACTTGTACGATGCTTTTGAGTAGGTTGGAGCATTTGCGGTTACATTCTCTATGATCTTGGCAGAACGCAAATTCTCCTTCTTTTCGTTTGTGCCAACATTTGCAGTCCGGCATGCCCATAGGCAAACCGACAGCATCAACACCAATATCAAGTTTCTCTTTGCCAATTTATTTCAACGATTTCGTTCTAATTTTCTCTTCTAATGTACTATCTTCTGGGTCTAGCTCCAATGCCTTTTCCCAGTCGGACAAAGCCTCGTCCTTTTGTCCAAGACTAAACTTTATGTCGCCACGATGCTCGTAGTATACAGCATTCGAATTGTCCTTTGCTATAGCATCGTTCATGAATTTTAAGGCCTCGTCAAGTTTGCCGTTCTTGTAAAGCACCCACGCGTGAGTATCAAGGAAAGTAGCGCTCATCGAGTTTAGTTCTACAAGATGGGTACTCATTTCCAATGCCTTGTCAAGATTTTCGCCACGCACGGCAAGGTTGTAGCTGTAATTGTTCAGCACCGACTCGAAATCGGCATCCTTGAACAGAATGTATTCGTACACAGAATCGGCCTTGTGGTATTCCTTCAATGCGTGATAAGCATCGCCCTGCATACTTAGCAAGTCAATCATAACCTGCTGGTTGTCGACTGAGAGCATTGAGGCGTAGTCTACTGCCTCAACAACTTCGCGGAATTCCTTTTTCAGATATGCCGCAACTACATAGAATTGGTAAACCGAAAGCACATTGGGGAAGAGTTCCGATGCTTCCTTACTGTGTTCGTAGAGTTTGTCGTAGTCCTGCAAATGATAGTCGATGTTCATCAGGTGTTCCCAAATCTCAAACGATGACTTGTCCTCTGCCACTATGTCCGACAAATTTTGCTGTACCGACTTGTAGTCGTTGTTCATCATGGCGATGTCGGCTTTGAGTGCACTCAGTGCAATGTCGCTTGGGTATTGCTTTTCGACTATGGAAGCCAGTCTTTTTATCTGAACTTTAATGTAATCGTCTGTTCTCGCAATAGGAAGCAACTGGTTTAAAATTTGCATTTTGAGTTCGTATGTTAGACTTTCGTCCTCGCAGTTGAAAGCCTTTTCCAGCATTGCAAAATAATTGTAGTACTGAGCATCGGTTGCCCTATGATATTCGGCAAGCGACAGATATACAAGGCCTTCGTCGATATTCATCTTTTCGAGTTCGGCAAATTCCGTTTTAGCTAAGTCAAGTTTCTTGTTTTGGAAATAAGCCTCGGCAAGCATAGCCTTGTAGCGGAGGTTGTTAGGGTAGGCATCGCGCAGACGCTTCATTTCCTCGAACGATTTGTTCATGTTGCCCATCTTCTCGTACATCATTTCCTTCTGGACAGAAACAATATCGGTAATTCCAAACTGCTTTTCGGCTTCATCGAGGACCTTTATGGCATCCTTGGGCTTATTTAGGGTTTGATAGACCTTTGCTAGTTCGTAGTAGTTTTCGATGTCGTTCGGGTTCGATGCTATAAGCTTGCGGTAGAGAGGAATGGTCTTTTCGTGCTGGTTACTGTACTCGTATGTGTAAATCAGCATGTCGATATATGCAATGTTGTTGGTCTTGTCGTACTGTACGGCTTTTTCGGCGTAGGTTTGTGCTGCCTGATAGTCGCCGGTGGCGAACAGGATTGTTGCAATCTCGTAGTACGCTGAAGGCTGAGTGTTGTCAATAGACAGGGCTCGTGTGTAGTTGCGAATGGCGGCATCGTAGTCGCCAAGGTTCTTGTTCTTGTTGCCCTCGAGGAAGTAAAAGCTGAAATTGAAGTCGAATGCCTTCTTCTCTGTTGTAGGCTTCTTTTCCGTTTTCTTGGCTTTTTTCTGCGGATAGCACACCAATACTGTTAGTATCAGCGACAAGAGAAGCAATATCTTGCGAAAAGTCATCATCCTACTTGAGTTCTAATGTATTGTAGTCGCCAATGCTAAGGTCGTACGACTTGCCCGAAAGCTTTGTATGGCTGCCAATCATCGAGTTGTGGATATTCATGTTTTCGATTGTTGAGGCTTCCTGAATTACCGAATTGCAGATTACACTTCCGCAAATGCTTGTGCCTTTTCCTACCGAAACATACGGACCGACAACCGAATTCTTGATTTTCACATCGTCCTCGATATGGCAAGGCGGAATGATGGTCGAGTTTTCGACTTCTGCCGACTTTGCAAGCAGTTCCGACTTCTTGTCGCGGGCAAGTACGCGCTGGTGGGTTGCCACGGTTATGTTCTTGTTTCCGCAGTCAAGCCATTCCTCAACCTGTGCAGGCACGAACTTCAAGCCTTTGGCACGCATGTTTTCCAATGCTGTAGTAAGCTGGAACTCACCGCTCTTGCGGATATTGTTGTCGATAAGGTACTGCAGTTCGCCGCGTAGGGTTTCGCCCGACTTGAAATAATAAATGCCGATGATGGCGAGGTCGGAAACGAAAGTCTTAGGCTTTTCCTCGAAGCCGGAAATTACTCCGTTAGCATCGGTTGTTACTACGCCGTAAGCCTCGGGATGTTCAACTTTCTGCACCCAGATAATGCTGTCGGCATCGGCGGAAATCTTGAAGTCGGCGAAGAACAAAGTATCGGCAAAAGCCACCACCACCTTGTCGTTGAGCGACGGAGCAGCGCACCATATTGCGTGGGCAGTGCCGAGGGCTTCCTTCTGGTAGTAAATCTTCGGTTCGGCACCGACACCGCGTGCGATATTGCAAAGTTCTTTCTCTACCTTTTCGCCGAAATTACCGATTACGAAAGCAATTTCGTCAATCGGTTCCTCGCAAATCTGTGCGATTCCTTCAACCAAACGCTGAACTATAGTCTTGCCAGCCAGTGTGATAAGTGGCTTCGGAACGGTGAGGGTGTGCGGACGCATTCGCGTACCCATACCAGCCATTGGTATTATAATTTTCATAGTATTCCTATTTTACAAATAATTGGCAAAGGTAACACTTATATATTATAAGTGTGTTAAGGAGTTCTTATTTTTTACCAACAATGGAGTGTTGTCAAAAAAAATGCGAACGAACGAATCGGCAAGAAAGCCGACAGCCAGCTTATCTATTTTTGCATAAAAATCGTTTTAGCCAGCGAGATTTTAATAATGTGGTGTTGTCAATCTGTATAATCGTGCCACGATACGATTCTACAATCAACACCACATCAAATTATTTTTTTTCGGTAATTTTATTTTGGTAATTAAATTTCAATAATTATCTTTGATGTTGTTTGAAATGGTTTGAACCATTCAAATGGGCGAAGCCCATCAAACCATCAAACGCCGCAGGCACAAAAAACGACTTTAGCCATTCAAACAGCGAAGCGAGAACGGCGAAGCCCTCAACGAAGACTAGCTGCGTACCTAACGGCACGCCTGCTCCGGTCGGATTTTATCCTACCGAAGCATTGTCCCTAACGGGACAGAAGACAGATAATGCCATTGAAACAGCGAAGCGAAAAACGCCGAAGGCATTGAAACGGCGTAGCCATTCAAACAGCGAAGCGAAAAACGCCGAAGGCATAGAAACGGCGTAGCCATTGAAACCTTGAAACGCCGAAGCCATAGAAACGGCGTCAGCCATTGAAACCTTGAAACGGCGAAGCCATAGAAACGGCTTTAGCCTAAAAATACGCTCTCACTTCCACGCTTGCCGTATGTATCACTGGCGAAGCCTCGCTCTTGCGACCATTGTACGAAAGGTTGATTTGCAGTCCGTTGGCTAACTGACGCTGGAAATTTACGCCCCAAATGAAATTCATGCCCGGCAGCAGCCCCTGTAGCATTTCGTAGTCGATGGCGGAATTGCCACTGCTGGCATACTTATAATATATAAAGTTGAAATTGGCATTGAGCGAACCTTTTTTCACCGAATTGAGGCGGTATTCAAGTCCGACATTGTTGCTGGTAAGTTTTTCGCTGCCCGATGTGTTTTCCTTCTGCTCGAAATTGTAGGTTAGCGAAATGCGGTTGTTGATGTTGGGTTGTACATTGAACTGGAAATCGTCCTTGAGGCTAGCGATTTTGTAGTCCTTGGCGGTGAAAAACTGAGATTCGTAACCTTTCCTGCCGAAAATTGTCGAGTTCTGCATTCCCACCTTGGGAGAAATGTTGTACCTAATAAGAATATTCTGTGTGAAATTTGTACGCGAGTCGAAACCAGTGGTTAGCAGACTCTTGCCCTTCACCGACTGCACAATGTAGTCGATGCCGAACTTTGGTTTTCCTCGGTTGAACGACAGGCTGTTGCGGATGGTCGAGTTCATCGAGACAAGCTCGTCGAGACTGATGTTCTGTGCAAACGGATTTGCAAATTCTGCAATCTTGTCCGAGGTGTTTTTCTGCGAAATGCTGTAGGCAAACTGGTCGGAGAAGCGGCTAAGGAACTTGAGGAAACCTTTCTTCGACTTCCAGCGCACGGCAGGATTTATGTTGAGGCTCTGATTGAACTTGTTGGCATACACCTTTATATATTCTGTGGATGGCATCTGCACGCGGATGAAGTTGGCCTGGTCGGCAAAGAATGCAACCTCGAACTCGTCAAGTTCCTGCACGCCGTTGCCGTTGTAGTCGGTCCAAGTGTAAACGCCCTGACCTGGAGCAACTTCGATGTAGGTGTATTCAATCTTGTTTTCCAAGCCCGAACCTATTTCGTACAAGGTCGATGAAGTTATCGCACCTTTCCACAACTTAAAGTTGTATTCGAGCTTGCCTGTGAGGTTGTCTTCGGGTTCGGCTGTGTAGAGCAGAGTGTCGCGCACCTGTAGCAGACGGTAGTTGATGGTCGCCTTCAGGCGGTGGTTATTCTTTCCGCCAACTTCCGACGACAGCGAAAAGTCGTGTGCGCGGGTGGCATCCTTCAGTATGTCGAGGCTTTGCTTGCGGTCGTTGCGGAACTTGTACGACAGTGTAAACTTCTGCCGTGCCGAGTCGGATGTACCGGCAAATCCTTCGTACTGACTGTACGAATAGCTGTTTGCCAGCAAGTTGCCTTCGGTATTGTGCCAAACATTGCGCTCGCCTTCTTCGCGTGCACCTATTATTATTTTGCCAAAGGTCTTTGAAATGTCGAGCTTATGTCGCAAAAACTGGGTTTTGTTGAGCGAGTCGGCACTTGCAAGCAACGAGGCATTTCCCGAAATTCGCCATGTTCCAAGCCTATAATCGGACGAAAAATCGTTTTTCCAACCCGAATATTCCACGCCACGGTTTATGTACGATGTTGTGTAGAGCGAATTCCCGTGCTTGCGGTTGGCATATCGGATATGTCCGCCAGCAACATTCTCGCAGTGCGAATCGGCATAGTAAGAACCTATGTTCCAGTCTCTTGTGAATTCTGTTTCGCGGAAATACTCAACGGCTTCGAAGTTGCGGTTCAGAAATTCATAGTTGACATCGAAACTGAGGCTGTTCTTTTCGGTTTTCACAAGGTATTGCTCGGCAGTTGTCTTTACCGCCACGCCGAAGTTGTCGCCACGGTCGAGTTTCGAGAAAGTGTTACGGTCGTTGTTCGATAGTGCCACTTCGACCGATGCGCTTGTCTTTTCGCCAAACTTCGACTTTGCCCCGAATGTTGCCATCTGTTTTTTCTGCGGTGCAACTATCTTTGTATAAGGAATATAGTTTCCCTGCGGAACACCATTTACCGGTGCAACCCACTCATAGACCCTGCCGTTTGCCGACGACACTCCGCGCACATAGTCGCCCTTGTTTTCGCCCACAAGCGAAAACGAAACCCTGTAGAAAGCGTCCTGCGGATTGGTGCTATACACGAAAACCGAATCGTATTGCACACCATCAACAATAGTATCGACAATCTTGTATCGCACCTCGTCGATATTGAAGCCGAGGCTGTCGTAACCTGGGATTATGGCTTGGTCGAGGTTGTCGCCGATGCCTGCCATCAGTCGCTTGTCGGAATCGCGGAGATCCATATTGATGGGCTGGTTTTTGCTGTCGCCTTCGTGGTAGAGGTTGAGCCAGACCTCGGTGTTGTCGATTTTCATGCTATTTGACGAGGTGACGAGGAACCGTGTGTAGTTCTGGTCGGTGTACTCGAACTCGACGATAATGCGCTTATCCTTGTTGATGGGCTGGTGCGCCGTGAAGGTAATCTCACCAAGGTTGTAGTCGATGACATAGTCGCGGTCGCTTCCGCGCGACATCAGGATTCCGTCGATGTAAACCTTTTCGGTTCCAGCGAGCACCACCACATACGCCTCGTTGTTGGCACCAGTAAGTCGGTACGGACCTTGGTTGCCCTCCACGCCCGAAATCTGCATCTTGTGATACTTGCCCTTGGCAACCGCCGCACCTAACGAAGCGTTTATTTCGCCAGTGCCATGCTTCGCCGTCTCGAAAGTCTTTTTGCCCGAAAGGTGAATGCCCTGCGACTTCTTGTAGTAGTTGAGGAAATATCCCTGCGGTTTTTTCTGCTCGAAATCACCTGCTATAAGCGCAAACTTGGAGTTGTAAATCTTGATGAAAACCTTGTCGAACTCCTGCAGGTTCTGTGAGTTGCCGTCGGGCTGGATGGGGATGTTGTTGTCGCTTATGACCGCCGAAATGAAAAGGTTGTCGCCGATTCGTCCGTCGAGTTGCAGGTCGAGGTTCGAGTTCATAATCACATTCTGGCTGTTGCCGAAGCTCACACCACGCGAAATGCTTCCCTTGCGCGAAAGTTCGGTCTGCGAGAAAAAGTCGTCGTAGTTTTCCTTGGTAAGAATGAGGTCGTAGCCAGTGCGTTCGTGCTCGTGGTCGGAAAGCATATATTTGCTTCGGTCGAATTTCTGTGCAGGCTTCGAGAAATTCACGGGAAAGGTCTTGAAACTGACTTTTGTCCCTGCTGGCGGCTTCTCGTCGAACACTATGGTCGAGGTCTCGAAGTCGAAATGGTATTTTGCGTCAACAGGATTTCCGTCGGCATCGACAATTTTTATGGAACTTTGCACCACGCTCATCGAATCGAGCACCAGTGTATCGCCCTGCACCGACAGATTTTTCAGGCTTATCAGCGACTGTGCCGACAGATTAAACGATGGCAACGCGGCAAGCATAAAAATTATGCACACCAAACGAATCCACAAAGTGAAATTACGTTTGTTGCCGTTGCCGTTGCGAAGAATCATCCGAGTTGCAAATACAATAAAACGGCAAATTTAAGCATTTATGTTGTGAGAGGGGCAAAAAATCAAAAGTTCCAGGTTCAAAAGTTCAAAGATTCAAAGTTTAATTTGCTAGAACACATTCAATTTTCATATTCGCTACATCGTTATAGCTGCACAAACACCAGTCGTCACTGCATATATCAAAAGATAGAAAATCGGTCGCTGAACAGGAATTTCCTTTGTTATTACTACAGTAATAAGATATCCGACAAGGATTCCTGCCATACTGATATTTATATAATCCCTTTGCGACCAAAACTCGACACTGGCAAAAAGCATAATCTTTATAACAAGATCGCCAATAAATAGAGGCACGCTTTCCTTGTATATTCTACTTTTTACACTTGTTGTAACAAAAACACCAATAGACAACACCCATAACACTATGAAACAAATAACCGCGTACGGAATATTAGCAGCAGTCAGAATTGCACTTATCGAAAGCAATCCCATAGTGGTGTAATCTATGATATTCAGTTTTCGAGTATAAGTATTCATATCGTACAAACTTTATTAAACATTGCAAATATATGACTTTGAGTATTTCCCCTACATCGTTATCGCTGCGCAAACGCCAGCTGTCACCGCATATATCAGCAGATATGATAATGGACGGTAAACGGGGACTTTCTTTGTCATTATAGCGTCAATAAGATAGAAGACGAATATCAATGTCATACCAATACTAATATAATTTCTGTCAAAGTCGAAAGTCCAGAACTTAATACCAGAAAATATGTTAATCTTGCAGAATAGGTCAAGTATAAATATCGGAACACTTACCTTGTACAATTTGCTATTTACACTGGTCCCCATAAATACGCCTATAGACAAACACCACACAATCATAAAACATATAACAGCATACGGAATATTTAACACTGTCAATATTACGCTTATTGCGAGCAGTCCCATTGCGGTG
>JAEEGJ010031427.1_pt1 | contig 10280 bp, 7 predicted proteins | sample 8958761 | NCBI WGS metagenome assembly JAEEGJ01 (sample SAMN16246546, study PRJNA631951) | gut metagenome | biome: gut microbiome; feature: rumen; material: RS-attached | host: Bos | place: Iran: Karaj | collected 2018-10 | reverse complement strand
AGTATGCCCGAAAGACAAGTGCGGTCGATAGGTAGGTCGAAGAAATCGGTCTTGTCGTGGCGATAGAGGGCGGTGGCCATGACATTTCCATTGAGCCAACTGCCCATGCGGAACTGTGCAGAGGCTTGAAGACCAAAGTAGTTGGAGTAATCGAAGTTGGTCTCTTTCATAATGACGGCCATGCGGTCTGTGGGCTGGTAGGCCATCTGCACGAAGTAGTCGGGTTCAAGCATGACGAAGGCGGTAAAGGTATAATTGCGGTTTAATTGCCACATCAGGTTAATGTCGTATTTCGACATAGGCTTTAGGTCAGGATTGCTCCATATCTCGCTGTAGACCGAGGCATAGTAGATACTGCTCATGGTGCTCCAGTAACTGGGATAGATGGCTTCGCTGCTGAACGAGAGGTTGAGCATGTTCTTTTCGTTGATATTCCACATGGCATTAAACTGTGGGTAGATGCGCCATTCGTTCCACTTAGTAGCATGGTATTGTTCGGCTGTCAGTGAGGCATCAAAACTAAGAGACTGGCCTATTTGCTTGCTGAAACCTGCGTAAGCGTTCAATATGCGCTCGTTGTAATCTACGTATGACGTTGCATCAGCTATCGGTTGGCGTTGTTCGCCAAGTGTGGTCTGATAGCTGTTATTGTTAGTGAACTGTGCTTTTGCACCGTACATCAGTTCCCATTCGTGAGGAAGCGGATGTGTCCGGTCGGCAGTGAAGAGCCATTTGCCTACTTTCTGACGACTATCAACATAGAGATTACGTGTCTGGTCGTACATCGTGCCATCAAGATTTTGTGTCCTTGGTTGCTGATAGTTAGTATAAGAAGCAGTTAATTGCAATCCAAATGGAGTAGTGTAGCTGGCATCAACGTTGTGTAGATAGTCATGTTGGCGGGATTTCTGTACAGATTGCGCCGTACCCGTGGTGGTATTGGTGGAGCGGGTGCTGTTCCACTGCCCCGTGTAGGCAAGGCTCAAACGGTGGTTGTCGGCAATGGCATAGTCCATCCCAATATGGTAGTCATGGTCGATGCCGATGCTGCGATTGCGGGTCTTGTCGTTGTAAGGCACGCGTTGCTCTCCAAGCGGATGGTTAGCCTCATGCTCCACCTGCCCGTAACCTGTTCCTTTGGTATAAGTGTACGACGCATCTATTCCCAGCTTGTCGTGATTATAGATGATGCTTCCACCCGCATAGCCAGTACCATATTTGTGTTGCCGCCAACCGCTCATCAGTTGCCCAGATAGCTGGTTTGTCCCAGTAAAGTCTTTAGTTACGATGTTGATGGCCATGCCCCGCACATGGTATTTCGCAGGAGCCGCCGGCATCACCTCAGCCTTGGCAAGCATAGCGGCAGGCATTTGTTTGAGCCGTTCCACCATCTTTTCAGCACTGAGCGTCGTGGGTTTACCATTGATGATAAGTGTTACGGCTTGCCCAGAGAACATGATGTTGCCATTCATTTCACTCACACCAGGAATGTTGGTCAGTGCATCGTAGGCATTGTCGGCAGGATAAACTTGCAGGAGCATCGGTATGTTGTAGACGAGGTGGCCGTTTTCGGTGCTTGAAACAATGCGTTCGCCCATCACCTGCACACCATTCAACTTGATGGTTTCAAGTTTGAGTGTGATACGGCCTACATTTCTTGTGTCGAGAATGGCATACCCAGTCTTGTAGCCTACGTATGAGATACGCGCAAGTACAGGTAACTGTTCACAAGGAATCACGAAGTGTCCGCTCTCGTTCGACACACCACCCGTAATCAACGTGGAGTCCTGTGGCGAGAGTAGGGCGATGTTGGCGTATGCGATGGGTTGTCCTTGCTCATCGATAACGGTTCCCTTGTAACGTGAAGCGGCTTTTTGTGGACACTCCACAACAATCTCCCTATCCTCAACGGTCATACGGATGGGATAGAAACCTATCATTTGACGGATGGCATCGGGCACGGATTTGCGTCGAATGGAGGTAGTGATGCGGAAATCCTCCAGTTCGTTGTAGAGGAAACTAATGGTGTATTCCTCGGTCTGCTCATTCAGCTGGCGCAAGGCCTCGCTGAGCGACACATTATTATATTCGCGTGTAATACGCTGAGCTGTTGCCGCCATGAATAGCATACAGCAGATGAAAGTAAAAATGATTCTTCTCATGGCTTATTCCACTACTATTTTGTTGTCCTTCAGTTCTATGGTGATGCTCTCGAAGAGGTTGAGCCGATGCAGAACGACTTCAAGCGTCTCGTTCTGCTTCCACACGAAATAGAAACGGAGTTGGCGGGCATCGGCATTCTGGAAATCTACCCCTTTATGATAATAAGCAGCTATCTGCGGCAGCATCTTATCCAATGCAACATTGTCGAAAACAATGGGCTTTATACTGGTTGTCGTGTCTGTTTTGATGGTGTCTGTTGGTAATGTCGACGTAGGCTTGGCAGATATGGTTTGTTCTGCCTGCATTGCTTGTGGCTTGGAATGGCTGACCATACGCACAATGTGGATGGCAGCGAAAGCCACTCCTACCGTAAAGACGATGCCGATGATGCTTGCAGCCACCTTGTACGGGAATATGCCCATCAGTTTTTTGATGGTGGCAGTGTGCGGCTCGTCTTTTTCAAGGGCTTCTAATTCATCAGCGTGTTCCACTGCGAATTTCTGCCATTCCTCGTCCACGGGGACGGATTCATTTTCGACTTCGCGCTTTATAAAGGCTTGCTTCGTCAGCGCGAGCAGTTCCTGGTTCTCTGCTACCAACTGGTCAATTCTGTCTTGCTGTTCCATAATGTTTATCGTTTTGCTGTTTCTTTATCAAAATGTTCCTTGATTCGCTGTACCGACTGTGACAGATGGTTGTAGACTGTCACTTTGCTCACGCCCGCAGCCTGTGCCACTTCCTCATAACTCATCTCGCGGAGGAAACGTAGTCGGAAGATCTGCTGGCTGAGCGGTGGCAGCTCCGCTTCAATGAATTGCATCAGTCGTTCCAGACGGTCGTCATCATTCATAGCGATGATATGGCCCTGCATCGACTCCTGCAAGAAGAGCCTTTCTACTCGTTCCCGTATCGACTTGTGGCTAATCACGTCGCGACAGCGGTTGCGTACGGCAGTCATCAGGTAGCCTTCCATCTGATTCTGTTGGGGGTGATACTTCATTCCCGCTGACGCGCCTACCCGTAGCCTTTCTCGCAATAATCGGGCGAAGATGTCGCTCACCACATCCTTGCTTTCGTCGGTATCATAGAGCATCGTCCTTGCCAGACGGTACATCTTGGCATAATGCTGACGGTATATGCTTTCAAATTCTTCTTTCGTCATAAACAGACTTTTTACTCGGTCATACACGACAAGGACGGTTCAGCGAACCGAAAAACTAAGCAAAACGATAACTTTTTTCAAATTTCCTTCATTTTTCTACTGTCTTTTGTCATTTCGTGTCACGAAATTACGGAAAGTCCCACGAAAAAGCCCCCGACAAGACCGAAAAAATGCTGTCGGGGGTGAAAGTCTGAACAAATGTTCAGGGGTTTTGTAACATTTCGGGGGTTACATCTGGTACACGCGGCTCATGCCGTCGGGTTCCATCGGGGCGATGGGTTGGCGAAGCAGGACAAGATAGAAGCGGGGAAAGGTCTCGACGGGTGGATGGTCGGCGATGTAGCGGTCTATTCTTGTACTTCGTGCGGGTGGCGTTGAACTTATACGAGAATGACACTCCTATGCATAGACTAAAGAAGTTGATATCATCCTGCGGAGGATTGGCAATCTCTCCTGTGCTTTTTATAGTATATGCCACAGATAATGGATAGTACCATCAGCGTTCCGATGTAGATTCCACTTCTCAGCGTAATTGTTTCTCTGACATTAGCAGCCACATAAGCGAGAACGGCAAAGAAGAATACGATAGAAAGCATTTTGGCAAGACGTGAGAAATATTCAGCACGAAAAGCCTTGTCGATTTCCGCTTCACCTATGGCAGGATAGTCTCGCTTCCAAGTTTCCTTTTTCTGGGCATAATCACGACTGAAGTACCGACCGATGGCAAACCAGACAAGTGCCCATGCCACGAAGAATGCAAGTGAGATGAATCCTCCTGTCTCTTTGTCAAGCAATCCGCTAAGAGGAGAATTAGTAACTACGGCATAAGAACCGTAAAGCACAGTGAGGAATATAATCCACACACACATGGTTTTCAAACCGAATTTTGAATGTCTGTCCATAATCATTGTTTTTCAGAATCATTTCTCTTTTGTAAAACGAGCTATCTCCTCGTTGGAATCGGTGTGGTACCATACCATTTCAGAGCCTGTCAGTTTATGGATATCAACTTCAAGATAGGTTTTGGATTCCCCGTTGTAAGTTTTTCCTGTAAAGATATTCATGTGTCCCGTTTCTCCAACCCTATAATTGAGGTCTTGCGTTTTCCAGCCTTCTTCAGGCCATGCCGAAACTTGTTCCTCTATGCGACCAGAATACCAGTTCTCGGGATAGAAGGTATATATTACCGTCTCTCCGTCCATGACACCACTTCGTATAGCTTTTCTCCACTTACCTTCAAGTCTGCTTGCATCAAACTTATCGTCATCGTCGCTGCTGCAAGAGGCGAGGGAGAAAGCAGCAAGCATCATAAATGCGATTCTCCAGAGTTTCAATGTTTTCATTTTGCTAAGAATTTTAATTTTTTGAACTGTTTCGTGTGGCAAAGTTACAGAAAGTCCCATGGAAAAGCCCCGACAAGACCGAAAAAATGCTGTCGGGGGTGAAAGTCTGAACAAATGTTCAGGGGTTTTGTAACATTTCGGGGGTTATCCGTTATTTTATTCATGATTGAAAACGGCTCTTTTCTTTTTGTGCCCTTTGCGTGTGGCATCGAGCATGAAACTGTCGGTACGGCTGATGCCTGTGCGCTGATCCTCGAACACTTGCCAGTCGTCGATTTCCTTGAAGAGCCTGCCGAGGTGATCGTGATAGCGGTCTGGATAAACCATCGTATAGACAAACCAAAGTTTGCCCCGACTGACTAATCGCGAATAATAGCTATAGTCATCTATACGACTATCATTTTCGTACTGTGGGCCAGAGAGGATGAAGTAATCGCTGCCGAGTTTGCAGTCTGTCGCATGAAGCACCTGTGCAAGCGAGTCCATCCCGCTTTTGAGCGACTGGCCATAGTTGCGCAGGGCATAACATTCGAGCACGACAGTTGCCCACTCGTTATCATAACTGAATCGGACGTGGCCTGTGTATTCATCGAGCGAGTCGGGCTGTACGGCGAAAAACGACGGGTATCTAACCGTGAAGCCCAAATCAGGGTCTTGGTATGTCTGCATCTCAGCAGTATTCAAGCCTCGTTCAAAAACGTCTCCATCTGTCCTTTCCGTGGTGAAAGGCCAGATGAAGTCGATGCTTGCCAGGATTACAAGGACTGCGATAAATAGCAGAGCGGTCTTCTTCATTTGTTTAGAGTCGTTTCATTTCGTCGTTGGCGGCTCCCTCGCCCTTATACTTGCTCTTCTTGGGGTTGAAGGTATAGGAAACGGTGAGCATCAGGCGTCGGGTGTCGGCATCGGAGTCTTTGTAGAGGTTCACGTCCTTGACGTTCATCCACCAGCTTTGGTTGCGGGTGTGGAAGATGTCGTTGGCGGCAAGGGCTATCTGCAAGCGCTTCTGCATGAAGTAGCGGCGCACGGAGAGGTCAATGCCCCACTGTGAGCGCATTTCGTTGGTCATCGTGTGGCCGCGTGTCGAGCCTGTCACGTCAAAGGTCATCATCCAGTTCTTCGAGGGCGTGAAGATGTTCTTCAGCATGTAGCGGAAGATTGGCTTGTTGTACTTCTCGCCGTAGAGCGTGAGCCACTGCTGGTCGAAGCCAACGGTGAAGTTGGGCTTCCAGAACTTGACCACGGGGGCGTAAGACAGGTAGGCGTTCAGCGTGTTGATGTCGGCCTGACGAGGACTGAACACGAGCAGGGGCTTTACGTCTGAATAGTGCTCCTTGGTATAGACGTAGGTGTCGGCCAGATGGCTGTAGGTCAGTTCCAGCGTCAGGTCTTTCCAGCCGAACATGTAGTTCAGTTCGTCGGTCTTGCAGTCAGCCAGCGTGGGATTACCACCCTCCACCTCGTAGGGGCCGACATATAATAAGGAACTGCGCAACTGCTTGTAAGGTGGGCGGGTGATGGAGTGCGAATAGTCGAGAGCCATGAAGGTGGTCTCGTTGAAGTTGTACGAGAGCGAGAGTTTGGGCGACAGACTGTTGTCGGTGCGACTCACCTCATCGTCGCGGATGCCGTCGCGCTTGTAGTCGAACTTCACGTATTCGTAGCGCAAACCCAACTGGAGCGACAGGGCATTCCAGTCCTTCTGCCATGTGGCGAACGCTGCACAATCGGTCTGTCTACTCTCGTTCTCGGTCGATGGAATATAAGTGCCGACGGCAACGTTCTGCATCGTGTACTGCTGATGGTTGTAGGTATAACTGTCCTCAGTGCCGACGTTCAGTTTACCCGTGGCAAAGGGAAACTCGTAGTAAAGTTTGCCCGCCCAGAGGTCGGAGGTCATGCCCGTCTGTGAGGGAACAATCTCGCTGGTCGTGGGCGAAACGGTCTGCGTCAGGTTGTTATCGGTGTACCATGTGTGGATGTAGTTGCCGTCGAAGTGCAGGTGCGCCTCGTTCTCGAACGTGTTGTCATAGTAGGCCGATGCCAAATGCTTCTCCTGCTTGGAATCGATGTCGATGAGTTTGCCGATGCTCTGTTCTTTGATGCCCAGCACGTCGTCATCCTCCGTGCCGCGGCTTTTGAAGTGAGTAGGCTGGTTGGTGTACTGGTAGTAGGCACCGAGCGACTGCCCGCCTCTGTTCCAGTTGAAGCCGCCCTTTGCGGTCGTGGCCTCAGACTTGTTGCGCTTCGTAGCCGTGTTTACAAGCTGGTTTTGCTGACCGTTGAAAAGGAAGTCGGTAGTGCTCACGTCATAGTTCTTGCGTCCGCCGTTGTTATACATCACTTGTCCGAACACCTGCCAGTTCGTCCAGTTGTAGCTCAGGTCGGCCATCGCCATTTCCTCCCAGATGCGCTTGGCAGACGTCTGCGAGGTCAGTTTTCCGCTCAGTCCCTTGATGAACGGCTGGCGCGTCTGTATCTTGATGACGGCCTTCACGTCCGAAGCGTATTCCGCGCCTGGCGAAGTGATAATCTGGATGTTCTTTATGTTCTCACTGCGGAGCATCTGTAGTTCCGACTCGTCGCGCACGGGGCGATTGTCAATGAACACTGCGGGCTTGCCCTTTCCGACGATGCTGATTTCGTCGCCGTCCATATTGATGAATGGCAGACGCGACAGTACATCATTGGCTGTGCCCAGATTGGCCAGTTCCGTGTTAGCCACCTGTGCAACGAGCGTATTGCCCTTCATCCTGACGATGTGGCGGTGTCCCGTCACGGAGATTTCGCTGAGCATCTTATCCCATGCCACGGAATCGTTCTCCGCTGTAGTCTCATTCTGTGCCTGTGTTATTGTGGTCATCAGGCAAACCATTGAAAATAGAATCAGTCTTTTCATTTTAATATGATGTATTAATCATTATAGCATACACACTTCCTTAGGAATCGTTCAGGCTTTAACATTCGCGAGTGCAAAGGTACTGTCATTTATGCCTAACAAACGAATTTTCTTCCTGACATTTGTCTGACATTTGCCTGACAGGGCCTATTTCACATCTGATACACGCGGCTCATGCCGTCGGCCTCCATCGGGGCTATCGGCTGACGGAGCAGGACGAGGTAGAAGCGAGGGAAGGTCTCGACGGGGGGATGGTCGGCGATGTAGCGGTCTATCTTCTGTCGGGCCTCAGTGCACAGGGCATCGTCGTTGCAGGGCACGAGACGGCTTTCATCGACAAAGGCGATATGCCAGAAGGCCATGTAGCCGATGACGTAATGCTCCACCATTTCCACCTCGTCCTGCCCGTCATGGACGATGGTGGAAAGTGGCAGGGTGCCATCCTCACAGATGGCCACCACTGCCCAAGAGAGATTTATGTATCTAAGATTGTTCTGCATAATATGGATGTTTATAGTTTATAATAAGCTGTCAATAACAGTTCCCGTCCACGGATGTGGTTGGTGGAGGTGCTGCTGGTGAGGTCGCTGGTGATGACGTAGGAATAGGTGTCACGGTTCAGCAGATTTCTGAGAGAGAGAGTGAGATCAAGTCGTTTGGACTTGTAACTGGCTTTGATGTCAGCCAAGAAGAAGTCTTTGTAGTTGCCACTGGTAATTTCGTTTCGGTAATACTCACCTCGCAGGTCGATGGTGAATGGATTTATGGGAATGATGATGGAAAGGTCTTGTTTCCAACCGTCAATCTTATGTGAATAATCCATAGACTGGATCTTCATTCTGTTTTGGCTGAACGTGATGCCATAGCGCAGATGCATGTCCTTCCAGAAAGAAAAGTCGAGACCCATACGGGCGTTGATCATCTGACTGTTGTAATCTGTTATTGTTCCGTTCTGCACCATCGTGGCATCGCTGTTCATGTATAGAGTACGGAGGTTGACCACACCATTCCAGAGGTTGATGCCCTTGCTGGCTATCAGGTTGGCTTGCCATGAACGGGATTTGCTTTCCTGCTCTATGGCAGAGAGAATAATGTAGTCACCCACAAATCGACGTGTCGGCGTATAGGGCGAAGTGCTGAAAGTACGCGATACGGACAGGATGGTATGCAGGGCTTTCAAGGCATCATTGTAAGTAATGCCGCCACGGATGGAATGTGTGTGGCCATGCAGATAGCCCGCATAACCTCGGTTGATATACTGGAAGTCCTGAAGAATCAAGGATTGGTAGAACCGACTGGCATCCAAAGGCTCCAAAGAGGAAGATCCACCCAACGAGAGACGCAAACGAGGCGTGACATACCATCGTATGCTGAGGTCTGGCGAAAAGAGCATCTGGTGATGCCCATCGTCCTTGCTATATTTCTCGTAGAGGTATTCAGTCGTAGGAGAGAGTTCGATGTTAATGTCGCGCGTCTTGTAGGTCAGCCTTGGCTCTACATAGAAGCGGGCAAAGGAGAAACGATTGTTGTCTGCCAACAGTCCGAGTGTATCAGAAAGTCCCATCAAGTCGGATTCCAAACGATACAAAGTCGCATTCACACCACCTTTGAGTGAGAGACTGAAACGACCAAGTTTGATGCCGCCCATCGCGTATGTGTCGGTGCTGTATCGCTGACTGCTGACGTGCTGGTAAAGGCTATCTACAGACAATGACTGCGGACGGCTGATAATGCGGTTATTGGAATAGAACGACACGAGACGGTTGTCATATTTGCGGATGATATACAGATTGTCCTTGATGTCGTATTCGGGCTTGCGGGCAAACTGGTTGTGGCTACTTGTTCCATTCTCGTTAAGCCACTGGCGGCTCCATGTGAAATCGCCTGATAGCGAATTCTTCAGATATTGATTGGTGCTGTTGCGCTCATACTTCACCAGTGCGTATAGTTCGTTATCCTTTTGCAGATAGTCCTTGCGGTTGTCGATGATGCGGTTACCATCTGGCAGGAAATACTCCGTGCGCCTGTCGCCCTCTGCCGTCTCGCGGTTGTTGTTGTAGATTATCTGTACGTTTATCTGCGACGACTCATTAAACCGTTTCAGTGTATTGAGCGTGACAGCATGACTGCGGTTGAACAGGGTACGGCTTTCGGCAAGGTTGGGTGTCGTAGGCGGTGACAGTTGGATATAGTCACTACGGCTTTCCAAATCGTCGAAGTTAAAGAGGCTCGTTGTTTCCTTGCTGATGTCCTGCCCCGTGTTGTTGGTCTTGTAGGTGAGCATGGTCTGGAAGTTGGACTTCAATCGCAGGCCAAAGCCCTCGAATTTCCATAATCCTGTATGGCTGCTGATACCTGCACCGCCGTTGAACGAGGTCACCCAATGGCTCTTGGCTCCCTCCTTCATACGGATGTTCACTGCTGCCTCGTCGGTATAGGTGAAGTCCTCCAATACGCGGATGGGCTGATGGTTTCTCATCACCTGCACGGAGCCTACATCCACTTGTGGCAGTGAGTTGGTGGCTATGCCGTATTTGTCGCCCAGCATATCCAAACCTTCAATATAAAACTTGCTGATGGGCTTACCCTCGTACTTGATCTGTCCGTTCTGCTTGTTCACCTCGAAACCAGGAATACGGGAAAGCACATCACCGATGTTGCGGTCGTTCTGGTCGGCAAAGGTCGCCACATTGTATGTCAGTGTGTCGCCATG
>JAEEGJ010031425.1_pt1 | contig 10281 bp, 10 predicted proteins | sample 8958761 | NCBI WGS metagenome assembly JAEEGJ01 (sample SAMN16246546, study PRJNA631951) | gut metagenome | biome: gut microbiome; feature: rumen; material: RS-attached | host: Bos | place: Iran: Karaj | collected 2018-10 | reverse complement strand
ATCGTACAGAAATACGATCTGAATTCTACCATGAATATGATAAAACAGAAAGAATGTTATTTTTGAAAAAATATTTTCCAGGTGATATGTTTTCATGACCTGAATCGTATTATAGTTAGAAGGCCTTCTAAAAATACAGAAAGAGAGTTTTGTCATGGAGGAAAAAGAAGCTAGGCGGATACTGGAAACATATGCTGACATGATCCTTAGGATCAGCTACAGCTACTTACGCCAGACATATGATGCAGAGGACATCTGCCAGAATGTAATACTGAAATACCTGTCCTCCCACCAAAGATTTGATAGCCGCGAGCATGAAAAAGCCTGGATAATCAGGACTACGATCAATGCCTGCAAGGACCTGAGAAAGAGCGCTTTCTTCGGAAAGACAATAGGGCTTGATGCGCTGCCGGAAAGAGCTGTGCCGGAAGAACCGGTGTCTGTACTTACAGAAGAAATAAAGAAGCTCCCGGCAAATTACAGGATAAGCATCCACCTCTTCTACTATGAAGGGTATACCACCAAAGAAATTGCTCAGATTCTTGGGAAAAGAGAAACCGTAGTAGCCAACTATCTCTCAAGAGGCAGGAAAAGGCTCAAGGATTCGCTGTCAAAGGATTCTCGTTTTTTTCTAAAGGAAGGTGAAGCATATGAATGATCAGATAAAAGAGATTTATAACCACTCCATGAATGAACTCCATTTCTCTGGACAGACTAAAGAAAAACTGTTTCGCGCAATAAGCGAACAGTACTCAGAACAGAACAGTGGAGGAAAGATTATGAAGGCAAGTTTCAGATTTAAGTCGGCAGGTATCGTTGCAGCAGCATGTGTAATGCTTATTGGAGTCACAGCTTTTGCAGGAAGCGGCATTGTTTCAAGGATAGAAAGTCATAACAGGATTGGCAGTGAGATTACAGCATATGAGGATATGGCAAAGCTGGAAAAGACTATCAGCATGGATGTCCTTACGGTTGAAAAGTTCAGCAACGGCTTTACATTCCAAAATGCCGAGATCTTTGATATGTCAGATTATAACGAGGACGGAGCTGATCTTGCTGATGCTTCAGGCGTTGACGTCACATATACAAAGAACGGAATGGCAGATATATATCTGGATGTTGAGCCAGTCAGCACCATAAGGAATGACAAAGATACATCTATGGAGACAAGGATGGTTGGAGATGTTGCTGTAAAATACAGCCTTGATGAATATCTTTTGCTTCCTCCAAGTCAGGAAGGACAAGTATCACAGGAACTCCTTGACAGGATGGAAAATGATGATCATTTCTTTATCAGCTATGGTTCAGATGAAGAAACAACACAGATGATCACAAACCTTTCATTTGATGTGGGTGGCGTTCACTACTGTCTTATGACCTTTGATACAACACTTACTGTTGATGAACTGTTTGGCATGGCTGAGGAATTGATTACATCAGGGAAATAAAACATAACTATTATGGAGAGCTGTCTGTATTCGGGCAGCTCCCATTTTGGTTGCAATAGATAAAGTGGCGTATTATCAATTGAGGAAGAAATACTGATTTAATTGCCCTTATTAAAGAATTCTAATGATAGAGATATATTTTGACTTAATACAATAGAGATTTTGGTGATATTGCTACTTGAAAGATAGGTCTATTGATGTATGATGAAATGAAATTTGAAAAAGTTTACCCTAACTTTACCCCAACATTACCTCGACTTTACCCCAAGTTTACCCCTCGCGTCACTTTTCAATCGATTTTAGGCATGATATTATTATAATGCGCCAAGTGATACGGATTACAGAAATGAAGTCCGAACCACGAGGCGTTTTTCTTTTGCAAAAGAATATGTTTTTGTTCCGGCACTGTGTTGTGATGAATGCGTCATGACCGGTGCTTTTTTCGTGCCAATAATTATTTGAAAAGAGAGAGGAAAACAACATGGATTTTGAAACATTTAAAGAGAATCTGGTAAGGGACGTTAAGGAAGCGCTTGATGCAAGAAACGGTGGAGACACACTGGTAGAGACCAGAACTGTAGATAAGATGAACGAGACCTACGAGGCAATCACTGTAAAGCCGGAGGACAGCATTATCGGAGTAAATCTTAACGCAACAGCTCTTTACAAGGAGTATGAGGACGGAAGATCTTACGATTCTATTGTAGAGGGAGCTGCTGATATGGCGGACAACGCTCTTAAGTCCAGACCTGAGTTTGATGTGGATGCATTCAGTGATTACAGCAAGATGAAGGATTCACTTGCCATGGAGGTTGTTTCCAAAGACAGAAATGCGGACCTGCTTGAGACTGTTCCTCATAAGGACATTGAGGACATGTCAGTAGTTTACCGCTTCGTGATCGGAGATACAGCCCAGGGTACAGGAACAATCCTGGTTACAAATCAGATGATTGATAACTACGGAATCACTGCAGACCAGCTCCATGAAGATGCCGTGAAGAATGCTCCTGAGATCAGACCTCTCGTTATCGAGGGAATGGCAGAAGTACTTGCCAAGCAGATGGGAGTTGAGGACCTTGAGATGCTTGGTCTTAACATTCCACCTGAACAGGAGCAGATGTTTGTTGCATCTGTAGAAGGAAACGTTCACGGAGCCGGAGTTCTGGCTTATGAGGATTTCATGGACAAGGCTTCTGAAAGAGTTGGAGGTCAGAGCTTCTTCATTTTGCCCAGCTCTATCCATGAGCTTTTGATCATCCCTGACAATGGCAACTTTGACCTCAAGAGCCTTGAGAACATGGTAAAAGAGGTAAATGCCACAACTGTGGATCCTGCAGACCAGCTCACAGACAACGTATATCACTACGATGCTCAGGACAAGGTATTTGAGCTTGGTGAGAAGTTTGTAGAGCGTCAGGCTGAAAAGGAGACAAAGATCCACGAAGCTTCTGAGAAAAAGTCACTTCTTGGAGACCTTAAGGCGGCCAAGGATGAGGCGGCAAAGACACCTCACAAGGATGCTGCTGAGATCGGCACTAAGACAAAGGGTGAAGCAGCACTCTGATAAAACCATTCACTAATATGGGAATAAGATAACGGCGCCGGGCTGATGTGCACACTAAGCCTGGCGCTGTTTTTTAAAGACATTTTCTAAGAACGGGGAGAGAAGAGGATGAGTAAAGGCAGAGAACGTCAGAGAGCCAACAAAAGGAAGGCTCAGGAGCGAAAAGCGCTGAACTGTTCAAGGTTTAGCTGCAGGGATTTGAATCCAATTCCGCAGGGAGGGATCAAGCCGCAGAATTGTAAAACGCCTTGTTCATATGGAACAGGAAAACCATTCTGCTATCCATGCATGGCTAAGATCATGGACGAACACAGAAATTCAAGAAAGGCGGCTTAAAGATGGAAGAGCTAAAAATACAGATAGAGCTGGATCCGGTCAATGACAAGATAATCCAGTTTCCGGGGAACACAAGAAAAATAAAGAGCGATATCAGTAATCCAATGGCTCTTGTGGTAGGAACGGATAGTAATTTTCGTACAGTGAGTACCCGAGAGTTGGATAGGATGCTGGAGGCTCTGGGTGATGATGGATTGGCATATTCGCTTTGTGATGATTATGCAATGGTATTTTCAAGCAAAGCCATAGTATATACGGAGTTTGGGAACTACCTTGTGGGAAGTGCCGTGTTTATGAAGACGGGCAGAGATTCCAGGATAAAGGAACTTTCAGATTTGGACATAAAGGCGATAAGAACTCTGTTTGAGAGGAGTCTTGTAAAGCTGAGCTGCGCATCAGTCAGCTTTAAAGCATTTCCGCTTGAACATGACTATGGCGAAGCTGCATGAGGTAACTGCCTATGAATAATGGTGAGACTTCAAAGGAAGCCATAAGGTTTGTGATAAATGTTGCCAGAGTTTCCGGGAGTGGCCTCATAAAGGGAATAAAGATCTATATGAGGAACCATGAAAAGAGACATAATGCTCCGAAAGAAGGTAAGCAGACGGTAAAGGAACTTATTAAACAGGGGCAGGGTGCTTCAAGCATGGAAGTAAGCGGTGAGAGTATCGGTACTTTCAAGAAGATTGCAAACAAATACGGAGTGGATTTTGCGATTGTAAAAGACAAAACGGCAGATCCGCCACGTTATATGTGCTTTTTCAAGGCTAAGGACATGGATGCCATTACAGCTGTGGTAAAAGAGTATTCTGCAGAGATTGTAAAAAGAGGGCAGAAGAAAGAAAAGCCAAGTCTTGTGCAGCAGCTCCGTAAGCTTAAGGAAGAAATCTCAAAGAAGCCCCGCAAGGAAAAGACGAGATATAAGGAGAAAGTCAGATGAACAGAAAGCTGAAGAAGAAAATTATCCTTAATATCCCGTATGTTGCTGTGGGACTTTTCTGTACCAACCTTGGTGAAGCATGGAGAATAGCATGGGGAAGCAATATGTCTGAGAAAGTCCAGGGACTTGTCCTGTATGGCGGATTAAGTAAGGCATTTGCAAATATGCTTCCAAGTCTTCATCCGTTTGACCTTTGCGTTGGCATAGCTTTTGGAGCAGGGCTGCGGCTTGCAGTCTATATCAAAAGCAAGAATGCCAAAAACTTTCGTCACGGAAAAGAGTATGGATCAGCACGATGGGGGAAACAGGAGGACATAGAGCCATTTGAGGACCCGGTGTTTGCAAATAATGTGATTCTTTCACAGACAGAGCGCATTACCATGAACAACAGACCCAAGGATCCCAAACTTGCAAGGAACAAAAACGTCCTTGTGGTAGGTGGTTCCGGTTCTGGTAAGACAAGGTTTTTCATAAAACCTAATCTCTTACAGTTCCACAGTTCCTACGTACTGACTGATCCCAAGGGAACCGTTATCAATGAAGTTGGCAATGCCTTTGTGCAGGCTGGCTACAGGATAAAGATATTTAATACTGTGAATTTCAAGAAGAGCATGCATTTCAATCCGTTCCAATATATCCATTCGGAGTCTGACATATTGAAGCTTGTAACAACACTCATGGCAAATACCAAGGGTGAGGGCACTCCCGGAGATCCTTTCTGGGAGAAAGCCGAGAAGCTGCTTTATACAGCACTTATCGGCATGATCTATTATGAGGCTCCTGAGGAAGAGAGGAATTTTAATACACTTGTTGAAATGATCAATTCCATGGAGGTAAGGGAGGATGATGAATCATTCCAGAATGCAGTGGATATCCTGTTTTCAAGGCTTGAGAAAAAGAATCCTGATCACTTCGCAGTAAGGCAGTATAACAAATACAAATTAGCTGCAGGAAAGACCGCAAAATCTATTTTGGTTTCATGCGGTGCAAGGCTTGCCTGCTTTGACATTGAGCAGGTTCGTGAAGTTATGAGTTATGACGAGCTGGAGCTTGATACGCTTGGAGATAAGAAGACGATACTGTTCCTTATCATGTCAGATACGGACAGTACTTTTAATTTTCTTATCAGTATCATCTACAGCCAATTGTTCAACCTTCTTTGTGAAAAGGCCGATGATGTGTACGGTGGAAAGCTCCCTGTGCATGTACGCTGCCTCATTGATGAGGCGGCGAACATCGGCCAGATACCTAACCTGGAAAAGCTCATGGCTACCATACGAAGCCGTGAGATATCAGCAGCGCTGGTTCTGCAGGCAAAGTCACAGCTGAAGGCGATATACAAGGATAATGCAGAGACCATCTGTGCAAACTGCGATTCGCAGATATTCCTTGGCGGATCCGAGCAGTCAACGCTTAAAGATATAAACGCTACTCTCGGAAAAGAGACCATTGATATGTATAATACAGGTGAGTCCAGGGGAAGTCAGCCAAGCTACAACATGAATTACCAGAAGCTTGGTCATGACCTTATGAGCATTGATGAGCTTTCCGTAATGGATGGCTCAAAATGTATTGTGCAGGTAAGGGGCGTAAGACCTTTCCTGTCAGACAAATATGATCTTACGCAGCATCCGAACTACAAGTACACAGCGGATGCAGATAAAAAGAACTGGTTTGATGTGGAGAAGTTCCTTAGCCACAGAGTAGTTCTTAAACCTGATGATGAATATGAAGTCATCGAGGTAACAGATGAGGACTAAGATCCATTGCTATGTCGATAAAGGGCATGGCTCTAAAGGTCTTTTCCTATAAAAGCCTTTAAACAGGCAGGTGTGGCCACACGCAGGAAATCAGTCGACGGATTTTCTGCAGCAACTATCAACCGGCATCACGGCAAAACGAGTGGTGTCGCTGACAAACAAAAACTATTTGCAGAAAGGAGATACCGTGCTATAATATCTATAGATATTCATAGGGTTATTATAGTACGGTAGTATAATAGCTACTATGGCATTTTTTCAGAGTTCAATCACAACATTGCAGACAATCGTAATCGCCCTCGGCGCAGGCCTCGGTGTGTGGGGCGGAATCAACCTTCTTGAGGGTTACGGCAACGACAATCCCGGTGCAAAATCACAGGGAATGAAACAGTTGATGGCTGGCGGCGGTGTCGCTCTTATCGGTACTACAGTAGTACCTCTTCTTGCAGGACTTCTTTGATTTGACCATGCGTATAATTCGTGCTACTATATTCATGAAAGGCAGGTACTATCATGAATATAGACACGAAAACGCTTGTTTCGATCACTGATGCAAATCACAACTTTTCCAGAGTTACGAAGATAGTGGAAGAGCATGGATCTGCTCTTATCCTTAAAAATAATGCCCCTAAATATCTGATGCTTGATCTGACCACGGTAGATGAGAAGTCGGTCGAAAGCATAATGAAAAAAGCGAGCGCGGGCAAAAAGTCATCCAAGTAACCTGGAAGAGGCTGCATCCTGAATAATGACAACTGAATATAGTAAATACTTTCATGGACTGGTCGTGTGGGAAATCCCATAGCCAGTCCTTTTTTGATTCAACAGAAAATGAAAAGACCAGCGCTTTGCTGGCATTAGAAACAGGAGGGATATTTTGGAAAGAGTATGGCAGGAACTGGAAGAACATCTCAAAGAGTACATAATCCCTTCCCTTATGACGCTGTTCCAGACCATGTTTGGATATGTGAATGATGAAGTCAGTGGTATTGCTTCTGATGTTGCAATGACTCCATCGGCTTTTTCACCATCGGTCTTTGGCATGGTAAGGAATGTTTCGGAAAATGTGATAATGCCGATTGCAGGCATAATACTGACGTTTGTCGCATGTTATGAGCTGATACAGCTTATCATCAGCTACAACAATCTGGCGAACTTCGAGACATGGTTTATCTTCAAGTGGATATTCAAGACAGCAATTGCGGTAGAGATCATCACGCATACCTTTGATTTTGCAATGGCTGTATTTGATGTGGCTAATCATGTGATATCAAGCGCGGGTGGAGTCATAGCTGCTTCCACAGCGATAGATTCCTCGGCTCTTTCGTCACTGCAGTCCACGCTTGAAGCCATGAATATTTTTGAACTTTTCGGACTGTATTTTCAGGTATCAATCATCTTCATAACAACGCTGATATTATCAAAGATAATATTCGTGATCATTTATGTGAGGATGATCGAGATCTATATGTACGTTTCCATGGCTCCAATCCCATTTGCAACATTCGGAAACAGGGAGCAGAGTGCTATGGGAATGAACTACGTGAAGAGTCTATTTGCCCTTGGTTTCCAGGGATTTTTAATCATGATATGTGTTGGTATCTACGCGGTGCTTATACAGTCCATAGCATTTTCGGGAGATATAGTCGGATCCCTCTGGGGAGTTGTGGGCTATACGCTTCTGCTTGCATTGTCCCTATTTAAGACAAGCACAGTTGCAAAGTCGGTATTACAGTGTATTTAAGGGAAAGGAGTAACAGATATGGCAGCTTCGTACATAAGCGTGCCAAGAGACTTAACAAAGGTCAAAAGCAAGGTGTTCTTGAATCTGACCAAAAGACAGCTCATATGTTTTACAGTGGCGGCACTCATAGGAGTACCGTCATTTTTTCTTATAAAGAGCGTGGCTGCGGTCAATGTGGCAGTAATGGGAATGATGGTACTTATGATGCCGATATTCTTTTTTGCCATGTATGAAAAGAACGGAAGACCTCTGGAAGTTTATCTTAGCCATTTTATACAGGCCGTTTTCATAAGACCAAAGAAACGTCCGTACAAAACGGATAACTATTATGCAGCACTGGAGAGATGTGCTGCTACGCAGAAGGAGGTGGAGAAAATTGTTCGTGCTTCCATGGAAGAAAAAAGATAATTCCAGGGAATTTAAAATGCCCGAAGGATTATCACGAAAACAACAGGAAGAAGTAAAAGTAATCATAAAAAATGCAAGGAAGGACGATGGGACTCCAAGATCAGCCCAGCAGACACTTCCTTTTGAGAGAATGTTCCCGGATGGTATCTGCAGAGTAGGAGGGGATTTCTACACAAAGACGATACAGTTCCAGGACATCAACTACCAGCTTGCACAGCAGGAGGATAAAACAGAGATATTTGAGGAATGGTGTGGATTTCTGAACTTCTTTGACAGTTCGGTTCAGTTCCAACTTTCATTCATGAACTTCGCAACAGAGATAGGGGATTTTGAGAAAAAGATAGCAATTCCCCATCAGGAAGACGGGTTCAATGATGTAAGGGATGAGTATTCCGGAATACTCTTAAAGAACATGCAGGCAGGAAATAACGGACTTACGAAAGTGAAGTATATTACTTTCGGTATCCATGCGGATTCAATGAAGTCCGCGAAACCAAGGCTGATCCATATTGAAATGGATATCCTTAACAATTTCAAACGTCTGGGAGTAATAGCTGAGACTCTTAACGGAGCACAGCGACTTGAACTCATGCACAGACAGACTCATATGGGAGATAATGCAAAGTTCCATTTCGACTGGAAGTATCTTGCTGGCAGCGGTCTTTCAGTAAAAGACTTTGTGGCACCAAGCTCATTTGAGTTCCCTAATGGAAGATATTTCAAGATGGGAGATACATGGTGTGCCATGAGCTTTCTTTCAATCGATGCTTCCGATGTGAGCGACAGGATGCTTGCAGATTTTCTTGGAATGGAATCCAGTCAGATCGTCACAATGCATCTTAAGTCAGTAGACCAGAACGAGGCTATTAAGACTGTAAAGCACACAATCACTGAGCTTGACAGAAGCAAGATTGAGGAACAGAAAAAGGCAGTAAGAGCCGGATATGATATGGAGATCATACCAAGTGATCTTGCGACTTATGGCAAGGATGCAAAGGCACTTCTTAAGGAATTGCAGTCCCAGAATGAGAGAATGTTTCTTCTGACTTTCCTTATTATGAATACCGGAAAGACAAAGGAAGAGCTGGATAATAACTTATTCCAGGCTTCATCCATAGCACAGAAGCATTCCTGCAATCTGATAAGACTTGATTTCCAGCAGGAGCAGGGCTTTGTAAGCACACTTCCTCTTGCATATAACGAAGTTGATATCCAGCGTGGTATGACAACTTCAAGCACAGCTATTTTCGTGCCTTTCACCACACAGGAGCTTTTCCAGGATCATAGGGGCGCTCTTTATTATGGACTTAATGCTCTTTCAAACAACCTTATCATGGTAGACAGAAAGAAGCTTAAAAATCCCAATGGCCTTATCCTTGGTACTCCCGGTGCAGGTAAGTCTTTTGCTGCTAAAAGGGAGATAGTGAACTCTTTCCTTGTAACAGACGACGATATCATCATCTCGGATCCGGAAAGCGAATATCGTGCAATGGTAGAGTATCTGGGTGGCCAGGTTGTTAAGATAAGCCCTACGTCAGACCAGTACATCAATCCGATGGACATCAACATGAACTATTCTGAGGATGATAATCCTGTAATGCTTAAGGTGGATTTCATCCTGTCACTGTGCGAGCTTATCATGGGTGCAAAAGATGGACTGCAGCCTACAGAAAAAACAGTAATCGACAGATGTGTAAGGCAGGTCTACAGGAAGTACCTTGAGGATCCAAGACCTGAGAACATCCCGATACTTGAAGATCTTTATAATCTGCTGCTAAAACAGGAAGAGCCTGAAGCCAAGTATGTAGCAACTGCGCTTGAAATTTATGTTACCGGTTCCTTAAACGTCTTTAACCACAGGACAAATGTGGAACTTCGTAACCGTCTTGTCTGTTTCGATATCAAGGATCTTGGTAAGCAGCTAAAGAAGATAGGTATGCTGATAATCGAGGACCAGGTCTGGTGCAGGGTATCGGAGAACAGGGAAGCAGGAAAGTCCACAAGGTACTACATAGATGAAATGCATCTGCTCCTTAGAGAAGAGCAGACCGCCGCCTATACTGTGGAGATCTGGAAGCGTT
>JAEEGJ010031424.1_pt1 | contig 10281 bp, 7 predicted proteins | sample 8958761 | NCBI WGS metagenome assembly JAEEGJ01 (sample SAMN16246546, study PRJNA631951) | gut metagenome | biome: gut microbiome; feature: rumen; material: RS-attached | host: Bos | place: Iran: Karaj | collected 2018-10 | reverse complement strand
TCCAGCGTTGAGAAGTATTGTACACGAGTCCCTGAGCCTGTCGAAGGGCCCTTTTACGAAAAAGAAATCCTTTCTCCTGAGCAGCAATACGACGAATACGTCATGTTGCGCCTGCGCACCCATTGGGGCATCGACCTGAAATGGCTAAAACGCGAGATGGGTGAACGTTTCTCCACCTATTGTGAACAACATGCCCAACCTTTGATAGTCCAAGGCAGGCTCTCACAAAAACGAGAATTCCTCTACCTCACCGACCAACAAATGCTGTTTGCCGACGGCGTGGCAGAGGAATTGTTTTGGGATAACTAGCAGAATGCCCTATTAAAAGTAAATCATCGCTGCAACCTCACAACTGTTGAAATCGAAATGCCATTGTTTAGTGGTCACAGTTGTGCCCGACGCACCTATATTCATTACAGATTTGGCCATACTCAACTGCCCTACATTGGTGCCTATTGCAAAATGCTGGTCGACACGATACTCCAGTGCAAAAAAATCCACATAAAAGCCTAACGACTTATAAGGGTATTTCTCTGTCAAATATAGCGTCTCATTATACTTGGAGTTTCCCAATTCAAAAGCCATACCTATTCTAGGTTTATAGAAAAACCTATCTGCAAGTTTGACATAATAGGATAAATATGGCTTTAGCCACAAAGCCGTATTACTAACAAAAAGCCATTCAGAGTTTTCCTGCCTATCTGGCACTTTGCTATATCCAACCCCTGCGCCCAATCCTAACAGGAATCGCTTTGCTACAAAATAACCAAAACTTGTTTCAAAACCATAATAGGTGTTTGAAGGTACGGTGGAGGTGGCATATTGATGACCATTCGAAGCTTTTGTTTTCGTGTTTCCAAACCACGAATAACCTGCAAACTCGACAAACTTCTCTCCTTTGTCTTGTGCAAAAACACTTAATGAAAGAAAAACAACTCCGATAAATATTACTAACTTCTTCATAATACTTGATTTAAGGTATACTTGATTTAAGGTATATATTGAATGCAAATGTAGACATTTTTCTCATAAATCTAACAATTCCAGAAAAATTAACCCATTGTTTTCCAAACCTATCATTTTCTTTCTTATTTTTGGATTCTCAGAATCTGTCAAAAGACACAGATTTCCAATCTGTATCAATTAAACAATTAAACAATCAACAATTAAACAACTAATATGCTTAAATTCAAATCATTACTCCTCTCCGCTCTTCTGCTCATCGGCCTGAATACGATGGCACAAGACGAAAACGAACAGCGTGTTGGGGCCAACTGCACCAGCATTATGGTGGGCAAGAAAGCCTCTACCGACGGCTCTGTCATCACCTCTCACACCTGCGATGGTCGCTACCGCACCTGGATGCGCTGGGAACCCGCCGCCGACCACGAAAAAGGCGAGATGCACAAGGTCTACAAAGGCACAATGCACACCGAAGACCCCTTCGACAACCGCAAAGTGGAACTGGCAGGCGAAATTCCACAGGTGGAACACACCTACGCCTATCTCAACACAGCTTACCCTTGCCTCAACGAAAAACAATTGGCCATCGGCGAAACTACCTTCTCTGGCCCTGACACCTTGGTGAACAACAAAGGCATGTTCATGATCGAAGAGCTGGAACGTGTGGCGCTGATGCGTTGCGACAATGCCCGCGACGCCATCCAACTCATCGGCAAACTGGTGAAAGAATACGGCTATGGTGACGGTGGCGAGTGCATCACTATCGCCGACAAGAATGAGGTGTGGCAAATGGAAATCCTCGGTGAGGGTCCTGACAAAATCGGTGGCGTGTGGGCTGCCAAGCGCATCCCTGACGATGAAGTTGGCGTTTCGGCCAATATCGCCCGCATTGGCAAGCTGGAGCGCAAGAGCAAGGACTTTTATTGCTCCGACAATTGCGAAGCCGTAGCGAAGAAATATGGCCTTTGGGACGGCAAGGGTGACTTCATCTTTTGGAAGGCCTTCCGTGCCTCCTACGGAGGCGGCAAGAACTACAGCGACCGCGAGTTCTTCATCCTTAGCCAGTTGGCTCCCTCATTGAACCTCAACCGCGACATGCCCGAGCTGCCCTTCTCGGTGAAGCCCGACGAGAACGTCGATGTCCGCAAGGTGATGGAGCTTTTCCGCAGCACCTACGAAGGCACTGACATGGACATGACCCGTAACGTGAAAATGGTAAGCAAAAAACGCCAAGAAGACGGCTCTGTAGTTGAAGACACCATCATCAGCCCAGTTGCCAATCCTTGGGTAGGCAGTGCGATGATGAACACCATTAATTACTTGGCTCCCGGAACTATCAATTTCCAACGTACCGTGGCCGTGGCTTGGAGCAGCTACCACCACATCATCCAATGCCGCAGTTGGATGCCTGACGAGATTGGTGCCATCTGCTGGATGGCATGCGACAACCCAGGCCAAAGTCCGCGAATCCCCATCTTCTCAGGTTCCACCACCCTGCCAGAAGGCTTCGACAAATGCGGTCAGCTGCGCTATCGCGACGAGGCCTGGATTTGGCACTATCGCAAAGCCAACAAGCTGGCCACTGTGCAATGGGGCCGTACCAAACAAACATTGCTTGGCACCGCTGACCGTTTCGAACAGAAAGCTTTCGATGAAATCCCCGCTATCGAAGGTAGAGCCCAAGCCTTGATTGCTGACGGCAAGAAAAAAGAGGCCACAGAACTCCTCAACCAATACACCACCGACTTTGCTGCCTCAACGCGACAAGCTTGGAAAGAGATGGAGAACAAGTTCTGGTATTGGTTTAGTATGGGATTCTAATCTTCACAAACGACACAAAAAAAGGAGAGCGTGGGCTCTCCTTTTTTTATTGATGCTGGTTTACTGTGATAATTACTTGATTTCCATATTCTCCACCTACTTTTACATTTCCAATTCGAGGCCTAACACCAGACATAGGGTCAACCATAATTGTAAGCGTTTTATTACCAAAACCACTTTGAGGCTCACAATGTATCCAATTCACATCGTTACTCACCGTCCACGATTGGTTTGAAGTTACCTGAATATCGAAACTGCCACCTTCAGGACGAACATCAAGTTCGGTCACATCAGTTTCCAAAATATTGGGTTTGCCTTCCTGCACCACAGTTAAAGTACTCAGTACTTGACCATTATGCATAGCTTTTACATACCCTACTCTTCCATCAGATTCAGAATTGGGATCCACAGCAATATCAAATGAGGCATCACCTTGACCAGAACTGAGGGTTATTAAACCAATCCAATCACTAGCTTGTAGTTGCCAAGTAGTATTTGAGACCAACGACAGATGTAGTAAACCTCCTGTATAGGCAACATACATTGTATCGGAATCAAATTCAACCATTAAAGGATTGTCTCCGGCATCTTGGCTCACAGTAAATTCATAACTTAGGCCACCCGACTTGATATTAAAATGTGTTGTTCTGGATTCATTTACCGTATTCGGCGCAACGGTCAGAACGACAGAGGCATTACCTGTCCCCAATTGTTGTGAAAGAAACAGCCAATCGCTTTCCAAATCAAACTCCCAGCCAGTGTCGCACCTGACGTCAATTTCACGTTCTCCACCTTCCTTCCCAAATTGGAACTCAAGAGGAAAAACTTCAAGGAAATGTGGGTCAGGAGACGCTTCTTGCCTAATACCAAGCATAGCCTGAATGCCACCAGCTGTAGTGAAAATCACCATAGCCTGACGTTGTACATAAGCAGGATTTTCTCCCAAAGTAACACTGATTTCAGCATCACCTTGACCCTCCGTCTGACTCAGAGTAACCCAATCCACAGCTACAGAAGCTGTCCATGTATCTTCTGTGAAAATGGAAACAGATTTTGTCTCACCCGTACAGACAAAATCAAGGTTTTTTGGTATAACATTAATGCCCAAAGTGGGCTCGGGTGATTGAACGACATGAACCTTATCAGTTGCAAGAGAACTCCCGAAAAGTACTTCAGCTTCACGTATCTCATTAAACATACCATTAATGGGGCTAACGGTCAAGCTAACAATAGCATTATCGGAGCCTTCCGTCACTGAACAAGTAATCCACTGAGGTGCAGTGACAGTCCATTCAATATTTGACACCACTTCAACAGTGAACTCTCCACCTGCAAAACCGCATTCAAATTCATTAGGCGTCACGGTGAGATAATGCTGTGGTTGAACAACAGCGTTTTGCGTCACAATCAAAGATGCCGAATTGTCCTTGGTGTCAGCTTTAATTTGTACGGCTCTATCCTCTCCCGTCGTGTTTGCTTCAGCAGTAAGGGTCAAAGTAGCATCACCTTTACCCGACATAGGTGAAACAGAAATCCACTCTGTACTAGGGTTGATGGTCCATTCACCATTGGATTTCAGCATCAACTCAATCGAACCTCCCTGTGAATTAATCTCCATCGTGGTAGTGTCGAAGGAAATTTCGACAGATTTACGGCAGCCCACAAAGGCAACTGCAAGAACTGAGACAAATAAAAGGTAATTAAGCTTTTTCATATGGATAAAATGTATTGGTATTAATCGACTCTATTAATTGGTAACGCAAGTAAGGCCAAATTAGTATAACTAATCAAAAAAAGGCGCGTCGAAACAACCCGACGCACCTTTTGGTTTGATGACCAAGGAATCGCTTAGAAAATATCGGTTCTATTGTCCTTAATCTTTGCCTGATTTCTCAAAGCTTGGTACACAGCACCACCCAATACCTTATTGGTAAACTGACTGGTCTTTTCCCTGATGATATCACTATAGTTTTCAGGAGTGGCAGGTTGCGTAAACTTCACATTCTTGATAATGAAAGCACTGCTATTGCCAGCGATAGGGCCAAGTTCCTCGCCTTCTTTCATACCCAAAAGCTTGCCGACAACATCAGCTTCAACACCGAAGTTGCTCAACACACGGGATTCAATGGCAATATCGGAAACCGTAGTGGATTCAGCACCCAGTTCATTGACCATTCTGTTAACATCATTGCCACAAGCCTTCATCTTCTCAACAGCAATTTCACCCTTCTTCTTATTAAGAACCTGATATTTGAACTGGTCAACTACAGCCTCCAAAGGTGCAAAGCCCTCATGGACGACACCTGTCAGAGCAGCCACGACCAACATATTGTCGAGTTCGAATATCTTCTCAGACACATCACCCTTCTTGGTGTCTTCATCGAAAGCCCAACGCACAATTTCACGAGGGTTATCAATACCTGCAATCTGATAGGTAGATTTGTTCATCCTCGGCATAGTACGCTTGGTGAGACCTTGTTCCTCAATGGCTTTGTTGAATTGCTCATAAGTTCTGTTCTCAGTGACAAACTTATTGGCTTCAGCATAGATGTTCTGATAGGTCTTCGTGCTTGCCGTGACCTCATGCGTCAGATAAGCCAAACGGGCTTTCTGTTGAGGCTCGGTCTTGCCCGTAACCTTAACAACGTGGTAACCAAACGGAGTTTCCACCACGCCCATCGAACCCACAGGATTGTTGACCACATACTCGTTGAACTGAGGAACCATTTGTCCGTCAGTGAACCAATCGAGGTCACCGCCTTTGTCCTTCGTGGCATCGGTGTTGTACTCAGCAGCCAGCTCGGCAAACAGCTCGTCGTTGTTCTTGGCGGCTCTCAGCTGAGCCAGCAGTTCGTTGGCCTTGGCTTCGGCTTGTTCCTTGGTAGTGATGGTATCTTGGCTGCCATAAGCGCCTTTGTAACCAATCAGGATATGGCTGGCCTTCAGTGAGTCGGGACGGCTCTGGAGGTCAACGATGCGAACCAGGTTGAAGGAATCGCCATCTTCATAAGGACCAAAAACGTAGCCCACGCCATTGCCATTGTCGAAAACAGCTTTCTCGACCTGCTCGGAAACATCCTTGCGGCCCACCCAAGTGCTGTCGTAGCGCTTGTCGGAGTTGGCGTTGACAAAGCTGATCACATTGTCGGTATCGACGAGGTCTTGTCTCATGCCTTGCACGAGCTTCAAAGCCTCTTGACGGTCTTCCAACGAAGGTTTGATTTCGAACACCACATACTCGATGTCGCGTCTTTCGTCCGTCTCGTAGCGGTATTTGTTCTCTTCATAGAAAGCCTTGTTGTCGGCATCGGTAACAGTGATCGTCGAATCCGGAATGGTCGTATAACGCAGAGCAACCACGTCGGCAGAAGCCTTCATGTTCTTTCTCTCATAATACTTCTGGGCCAAAGCGGTAGGAAGGAAATAGGAAGCCTTCACCAGATTGTTGAACTTGGTCTCCAAACGGTTTTGTTTCAAGGCTTTCTCGAAATCCAACCAACGATTGTAATAATCAGCCGGAAGGTCACTCAAGTTTTGGAGATATTGGGTCACGCGCTGGGGGTCGAAACCGTTGGCGTCGCTGAAGCTCTGCACCACCCATTCATGCGGATGCTCACCCGTCAATTGGTCCATAAGCTCTTCAGAGGTGATGCCGATACCCGTAGCCTCGTATTCCTTGCCCATGATGTTGTCCTTAATCATCTCTTCCAACGTGTTGTTGTAGATGCTATAAGTCTCAGCGGAAGTGAGGTTGTTGCTGTTGGATGAAGACCTTTTGCTTTCAAGATTCTTTTCCTTGACCAATTCATAGTCTCTCACAGAAATCTTCTCACCATCAATGACGGCCACCGATGGGCCCGTGTTTCTTCCCTGACTTTGGAAAAGGTCTTGTAAGACAAACGCTAACAATGCGATACCGATGATTGCAATCAACAATCCGGAACGTCTTCTGATTTTTTCAATTGCTGCCATAATACTATTTTCTATTTACTATTAAACTTCAATTTTGAGCGTGCAAATTTAGTAAAGATTTCAACTCAAAGGGAGAATTGTTCGATTTTTATTTTTCAATACCCTTGATTACCAATTTTATAGTTTATATAAAACTGGAAATCAGTTATTTATCTTTAATCTGCAATTCCACCTCGTCCAATTTCATGTCGGAGGCTTTCAGGATTTTGACCCTATAATTGCCGATTTCGAGCATTTGTCCTTGCTCAGGAATGCTCTCACAATAATGCAAAATCATGCCCGCCAAGGTCTCATAATCGTCGGAAACGGGCAGGTCAAGCTTGTAGGTGTCGTTAAGATAATCGATTTCAAGGCGGGCTGAGAAGACGAAGGTGTTGTCGTCCACCACCTTTTCAGTCTCATCCTCCACATCGTATTCGTCGTCAATCTCGCCAAAAATCTCTTCCACCACATCCTCCATGGTGACGATGCCTGCTGTGCCGCCAAATTCGTCCACAACGGCGGCCACGCCCTGCCTGTGCTGGATGAAATGCTTCAAGAGCCGGTCGGCAGTGTAGGTCTCGGGAAAGAAGTCAATCTTGCGAATGAGGTCGGTCAAGGCCACATCACGATGCTCGGCAACGGCACGCACCACGTCGTTCAAATGGACATAACCCACAATATCGTCAATGCTCTCGCCGATGACAATCAGTTTGGAATGCTTGGTCTCTTCGAAACGGGCTTTCACGGCTTCGATGCTGTCGGTCAGTTTCACCGACTGGATTTCGTTGCGCGGCCCCATGCATTCACGAAGCTTCACCGAACGAAATTCCATCACGTTCTGGAACAGTTGTATCTCCTGCTGCATGTCTTCGTCGGCTTCCGCTGGATCGGCATATTCTGCAATGTAATCGTTTAAGTCGACAGTACTAAATCGGTATTCTTCCCTATCCACTTTTAGGCGTAGGATATACTTGATGATAAATTCGGATATGCCTGTGTAGATGAGAATCAGCGGATAGAGCAGGCAATAGCAGATGAAGGTCGGCAAAGCAAAAAACGAAAGAATGGCATTGGGGTCGATACGAAACAGTACCTTGGGCAAGAACTCGCCAACCAACAACACGAGCAAGGTCGCAAGTATGGTCTTCACCAACAGCACCATGAAATCGTTGTTGAGCGAAATGTATTGCAACCAATGCACGACAGGTCCATCCAACAGTTGCGACATGCTCATGCCATAGATGATAAGAGCGATATTGTTGCCCAACAGCAGCGAGGTCATGAAACGCGACTGGTCCTTCAGAAACAGCCTAATGATTTTGGCAGAGAAAGTATTCTTGGTCAGTTCCACCTCAAGCTGCAAACGGTTGATACTGTTGAAGGCAATCTCAAGTCCCGAACACAGGGCCGAAAAAAACAAGGTGATGGCTACGACAATCCAGCTGTTCATGGCTCAATCCTCCTCATCCACATCAAGCAGGGCGCTTCCCGAATACATGGTGTATTCCGAAAAGTCTTCACGTGCCACAAGGCTGTCGGCTTCGATTTGTTTGTCGGGCGTGACAATCTTCACATGCGAGCGAGTATATATCATCTTCAGGTCTTGATACCAGAATAGTTTATCAGAATACATGGTCTCGTTGCTGCCGAAGTTTTGTACAATCACGTTACCTTGTGCCTCAATCAATCGCATCTTGCCGTAGTTTTTGCCGTAGTCGGCATGGAGTTCCGTGGTCTTTTCCCCTTTGTCGTACATATAGACATCGAAACCGAGAGGAAATTCCATGATATCATCCTCAGTCTCCATGCGTATCATTCGTGGCGTGTGCAATTCCAGATTGACAATGCCCGAGTCGCTGCGGTAGAAAACCACGCTGTCGGCCATAATACCCGACAATGTGTCGTCAGACCCCATGGCCTGCACGATGGCATCGGGGTTTGAACACGAAAACAACATCACAGCCATGAAGGCTGTGATGTTGAATATCATTCCTATTTTCAGGATGTGTTTCAATTACTTTCTTGCTCTGATGGTGGTGGTTTCACCAATCCAACCGCCAACCTGGAAGGACTGACCTTCGCTATAGTCGTTGAAGAAAATGATCTCCATCGACGGGAAGTATTGTGAATAAACTCTGATCGAGGCGTTGGCTCTTTCGGTAACCGAAGGATCAATTTGCTTGGCTTTTTGGCACTTGTCGACAGCAGCCCAGTACACGGCCTTGCTCTCGATGTCGCCACTGAAATGGCTTGCGCTCTTCGCATAGAGTTCGGCTATGAGGAGGTAAGGCTCACCGTTTGTCGGGTCAACCTGAGCGGCTCTTCTGAAGATGTCGCGGGCACGACTCAGGCTACCCATGTTCGTGTAGCACTTACCCAAATTGAGGTAGGCACGATACTTACGGTCGTTGTTCTCAGTCTTCGTAGCTTGATCGAAGAAAGTGGCGGCATCGCTAAACTTCTTGTCATTGAAGAACTTAACACCCAAGCTATAGGAAGCCTCCGGGCTGGGCTCAAGTTCGTTTAACTTGACAGCAGCATCGAGGAAGAGCTTCGAGTCGGTGCAGTCTTTCTTATCCAAGATGGTGGTAATGCGCTTGAGGAGAACAACGTCGTCGGGCGTCTCTTTCATCTTTGCGCTAAACACCTTGATCAGGTCGTCGCAGGAGGCGAAGGGGGAGAACAAATTGTCGAGGTTGTTCTTCACACCTTTGTTGATGTTGATGTTCTTCTCATTCTTTTCAAGTTGCTTGTCGAAACCGGCCACAGCGTCAGCATCACCAGATGTTTCGGCCTCTTCCTTGGCGGTCTGGAGTTCAGTCTCAGTCTCAGCAAGGGCACCAATGTTGTTATCGAGCACTTCGGAAAGCTCCTGATAGACATTGATGATGGTCATCTTTTCGGCCTTGTTGTTGTTCACCATGTCGATGGTAGCCTTGAAGTAGGCATCAATATAGGCACCTTGCAGTTGTGAGGGGTCAAGGGCGACGGCGTCACGCAGTACGTTGTAGGCCTCTTCATAACGGTTCTTGTTATAAGTGTAGATAAGCAAGCCTTTACGACCCATGATGTTGGCCACCTGTGAGGCTCCCGTCTTCGGGTCAGTCGGGAAATACTGGGCTCTCGTGTCCATCAACATGCAGAGGGTGTCGATATAGGCATCCTTTTGCTGCGGGTTGGTGCGAATGAAGTACTCCATGATCTTCTCACCGTTCGTGTAGACGAACTGACTGGCACGAGGACAGTTGAGGAAAACCGACCTCCAAGCACTGACCATCTCCATACTGATGGATTCCGGTGCATACTTGGCAGCCTCCCACTGCTTGAAGTATTCACGATACATCGAAAGGTTGGTCACGCAGGCAACGCTATCAGTGCCATACTTTGACTCTTTAACCTCTTGGGCGGATACGCTCATTGCCATTCCAAAGATAACGGCAATCATCATTAATCTTTTCGTTTTCATCTCTTCTTATTTTTAGTGTTTAACTTGTTTGTCTCTTGTTCAAATATCATTCCAAAAATTCAAGATGTACCTCTTAT
>JAEEGJ010031422.1_pt1 | contig 10282 bp, 11 predicted proteins | sample 8958761 | NCBI WGS metagenome assembly JAEEGJ01 (sample SAMN16246546, study PRJNA631951) | gut metagenome | biome: gut microbiome; feature: rumen; material: RS-attached | host: Bos | place: Iran: Karaj | collected 2018-10 | reverse complement strand
TGCTCAATCCGGGATTGGCAGGGGCGTATTCGTATTGCTTGTGGAAATAATCTTCAGAATACTCAGGCACACGTCGCACCGTACCAATCCAAGAGACCGGCACAGCAGCAACAAGTATTTGCCTTAAGCGTAATCATCTGTTGCAAATGTAAGTAAAGAATTTTAAAAAGCAAATGAATTTCGAAAAAACTTTCGAATTTCTTTTTTCGCGGGATGTTTTGTAATTTTACGAGGAATCAGAACAATCGCCAAGACATGAAACTCGCAGAAGCATTGAACCAGCGGGCGGATCTCCAGAAACGGATCGCCCAACTCCGGGAACGTCTCGCCAACAACGTGAAAGTGCAGGAGGGAGACCAGCCTGCCGAGAAACCGGAGGACCTCTTCCGGGAACTGGAAGGCTCCCTGAAGCAGCTGAAGGACCTGATCGTCAGCATCAACCGTACCAACCAGGAAACCGTCTGGGAGGGAAAGACGCTTACGGAAATGATAGCGGAAAAGGATGTCTTGTCCATGCACCTGTCCGCGCTCCGCGCGACCCTGGACACCGCCAACGTCCGTAGTGACCGCTATTCACGGAATGAAATCAAGTTCGTCCGCACCATCGACATAAACGACCTTCAGAAGCGTGTCGATGACCTCTCCAGGGACTTGCGCGAACTGGATTCCAAGCTGCAGCAGGCGAACTGGATGACCGACCTCAAGTAGCATAGCCGAGGCAGGGCGGGCACACCTCCGGACGGGAGGTAAAAACGTCCAACCTTTATGAGGATCATGGGAAACGGAGCCGCTCCCAAACGGTATCGTCAGGCTCAGCACCTCGTACAGGCGCACAGTTTATGGCGTACACTTTACTACCGCGTGCCGACTGCCAAAAGCAACCTCCCCCGTTTTGGGGGAGGTTTTTTCATGCTTTACTTGAACTCTCTGACGAAGCGGATGCCTCTTCTCTCGAACGACATCAGAATCTTGCCGAAAGCCTTGTGCGGCTCTTTCAGCGCGAACTTCTTTCCGAGAACCTTGAGGAGAGACTCGGACTGCTTGACCTTGAGGCTGTCCTTGAGTTTGGCGGTATAGAACTGGGAAACAGTGACGATATCCTTCTTTTCCGGATCGTCATCCCAGCCGTCCCGCGCCATGATGAACTGCCCGTTCTCCACCTTCGCTACGATGCTGTAGCCATTGCGGTCGAAATACGTGGCTTCAGGAACATTGTCCTTCCAGACGATCTCAATCTCCGGAGATCTCTTTTTCTTGACGTCGGATTTTGCTGCCATGGTATAAGATTTTAAGTGTTATCTGTTCGTAAAGATAGAAAATACCGACAAAAAATGCAACTCAGGAGCCCCAAACCCCTGACCATATTGCCTCCGACAGCATCCGGGCGCCGGTGCGTTGGGGATGGACGCCGTCTCGGCAGAATTCACTGTCGACAAAAAGGTTTTGAAGGTCGATGAGTTCGAGTCCCATTTCCGCGGCCATTTCACGGATGGCGGGCCGGACACCTTCCTCCATCGTTTCCGGATGGACGCCCAACCAGGGAATGCCCATGACCGTAAAGATCCGGATGGGAGCGATCAGGATGACACGCGGATGGGACGGAAGAGCCTGATAGGATTCGACAATCCGCCGATAATCCCGCCGGAAGATCTCCGGATTCCAGTTACGGGCCTTGGTGTCGTTAGTCCCGAGCATGATAAGGACGATGTCCGGATTCCATTCCAGGCTCTCCCGATACACTTTCTTCTTGACATAGGGCGTATCGGCATCGAACCGGGCCGATGCATCGTTGTATCCGAAATTGCGAACCTCATACTCCTCCCCCAGTTTCTCCTGAAGCAGGGCCGGATAACTCTGTTTCCAGGGATTCAACAGTGTGAATCCCCAGGTAATGCTGTCTCCTATGCAAGCGACGCGGGTCATGTTGAGCCTACTTGGCTTTGCTCTGCAAATAGGCCTTGAAGAACCGTCCCTGGGTGGTGGGCGTGAAATCCCAGTCGCTGATCAGCGTCGGCGCCCAGCTGGTGTCGAAGCACCAGACCGTGAAGGATATCCCCTTCTGCTCGAAATATTTGGTGATGTGTTCGCCATAGACCTCCGTGGACATGACGGGGATATGGGCGCCCGGCTCGTCTTCCAGGCAGAATCCGATTTCCGTGCAGATAACGGGGTAAGTATCAGCCACATAGCCGAAGTCTTTCTCCCACTGCTCTTCCCAGGGTTCCGAGCGCTTCATCGGGTAAGGATGCGACACATAAGCCACGTTCGGACGGGCAATGGGCTCCTCCGCCACCGGCGTAAGGTCATACGCCCAGTTGAAGCCCGCGCACAGGCAGACGGCGTTCGGGTTATATTGACGGATCATGTCGATAATCTCCTCCTGCAAGGCCTTCCATTCCGTCCACGTGCAATCGCCCACGCCGGGCGCCGTCACGGTAGGCTCGTTGAAGACCTCATACAAGGCCACGGTCGGCTCGTCCTTGTAACGCTGGGCGACCGTGCTCCAGAACTTGAGGGTTTCGGCCTTGGTGGTGTTGTACATCGGCGAGGTGTACTTCTCCTCCTTGAGATTGCCGATGGAATGCCAGTCCATGATGACGTACATGCCGTATTTCTTGGCCCATGCAATGCCTTGGTCCATCGCCTCGAAGGTCTTTTCCCAGCCCATCGAATTCAGGTTGGTCGGATGGACGGCAAAGCGGACCACGTTGGCACCCCATCCGGCCGCCGCCGCGAAATAGCGTTCGTTCCACTGTCCGTCGCGGACCAGCTTGACCGGATCCGAGAAGCAAAGACCGCGGAAAACCAGTTCGTTTCCCTGCGGGTCGATGAACTTGTTCCCTTCCACTTTCACCCAGCCTTCTTGGGCTGAACAGGCCGATGCCAGTATGAAGGTCAGAATCGCGACGATAATGGCAGACAGGAGGTTCTTTTTCATAATTCTACTGATTGGCAATTAGTTCCGGTGTGAAGATACGCATTTTTATCAGGATTATGATATTATTTGTAAATTTACGGAGAATTAAAACCAATGATTGACATGACATTACTGGAAGCGATCGAGGCAAGACACTCGGTCAGAAAATACAAGGATCAGCCCATTCCGGACGGGATTCTCGAGATCCTGCAGGATAAAATCAAGGAAATCAATGAAGTCGGCAAGCTGCACATCCAGCTGGTGACGGAAGAGCCCAAGGCATACAAGGGTATCATGGCCTATGGTTCCTTTTCCGGCGTGAGGAACTACTTCATTATGGCCGGCAAGAAGGCCGCTGACCTGGACGTACGCATCGGCTATTACGGCGAACAGCTGGTGCTGCTGGCGCAGACACTGGGACTCAACACCTGCTGGACGGGAATGAGCTACAGCAAGGTCTCCGGAACCTATGAACTCGCTGATGATGAGAAGATTGGATGCTATATCGCATTAGGATACGGCGAGACGCAGGGCAAAGGGCACAAGGTGAAATCCGCCGCCGAAGTGAGCAACGCGAGCGACCTGACCCCGCAATGGTTCAACCGCGGCATCGATACCGCGCTGCTGGCCCCTACCGCCGTCAACCAGCAGAAATTCCGCATCGAATACCTCGGTGCGAAGGACGGCAAGATTGCCAAGGTCACCGCAAAGCCCATCTTCAGCCTGATGGGTTACAGCAAGATGGACCTGGGCATCGTCATGTATCACTTCGAACTCGGCGCCGGGAGAGAGAACTTTCAGTGGGCATAGGCCGATTTCATACTGGAATTGCGATGCTTCTGGCCGTGCTCGTCGCGGCCAAGACCGATACGACACTAAACGCTGAAACCATGGATACTAATAGAGTGAGAAAGCCCGCCGTTGCCGGCTCTTTCTACCCTTCCTCCGCGAAGGAGATTCTGTCGATGACCCAAGGATGGCTGCATCCTGTCGATGCCCAGGTCGCCCCGCAGGCGGTCATTGTTCCCCATGCGGGCTATGTGTTCAGCGGTGAAGTGGCAGCATCGGCCTTCAACCGCATTCCGAAGCGGCATCCGTACAAGCGGATCTTCCTGCTGGGACCGAGCCACCGGGTGGGTTTTTCCGGGGCGAGCGTGGACACGATGTATGCCTATGCGGAGACGCCGCTGGGGCGGGTTGCCATCGACATTGAAACCGGGAAGGAACTGCTGAAGACGGCATCCTTCACCTGCCGGAACGACGCGCATGACCGGGAGCATTGCCTGGAAGTCCAGCTGCCTTTCCTGCAGATGATGTATGAGGAGGTGCCGCCGATCGTGCCTATTGTCATCGGAACGCAAAGGCTTGAAATATTGGAAGATATCGCCGATAGTCTAGAGCCTTACTTTAACGAGGAGAACCTCTTCGTCATCAGTTCGGACTTCTCTCACTACCCCTCTTATAAGGACGCTCAGGCCTCCGATCTCTATCTGGCGAACGCCATCGAACAGGGCGGCCTGGAGGAATTCCTGAAGGCGCTCCGTTATATCCGGAAGATGGATTTCACCGGGCAGGATACCGCCGCCTGCGGAGCCTGCGCCATCGCGGTGCTCCTGTCGATGATGGACACCCAGGGACGGGACCGGTTCGATGTGGATCATGTGATGTACCGGAACTCGGGCGACTCCCCTTATGGCGACAAAGACCGGGTCGTAGGTTACAACTCCATCGTCATCTCCCGAAACCAAAAAACGGACGACCACCTTTTCCATTTCACCGACGATGAAAAGAAAGGCATGATTGCCGCCGCCCGTTCGGCCATCTATTCGGCCCTGCGCATGGATTATGACGGCGATGCCACTCCCGTCGGCATCCTGAAGGAAAAAGGCTACGGCGTGTTCGTGACGCTGCACCTGAACGGGCGCCTGCGGGGCTGCATCGGCCGTTTCACCTCATCCGACAGCCTCTTTGAGACGATTCAGGACATGGCGCGGAGCGCGGCGTTCTCCGACCCGCGTTTCCCCTCTTTATCCCGCAGTGAAGCACCTAGAGTGGAAATTGAGGTTTCCGTCCTCTCCCCGCTGAAAAGGATTTCTTCTGTCGATGAGTTCAAGCTCGGCCGCGACGGTATCTACATGATCAAAGGCTCCCGCCACGGCACCTTCCTCCCCCAGGTCGCTACGGAAACCGGCTGGAGCACGGAAGAGTTCCTGGGCCATTGCGCGCAGGACAAGGCCGGCATCGGCTATTACGGCTGGAAGGATGCCGAACTCTACACCTATCAGACCGAGATCGTGAACGAGTCGGAACTGTAATGAAGGAAGCCCGGTTCTATACGCCGTCCGACGGGGGCGTTCAGTGTCTGCTCTGCCCCCATCGCTGCCGGATCAAGGAAGGCGGAAGGGGCCTCTGCCGCAGCCGTGAGTGCCGCGACGGTAAGCTTTACGCCCTTTCCTACGGGATTCCCTGCGCTATCGCCGATGACCCCGTCGAGAAGAAACCCCTGAACCGCTTCATGCCCGGAACCCGCTGCCTGTCACTGAGTTGCACAGGCTGCAACCTTTCCTGCCGATGGTGCCAGAACAGCTCCATCTCCCAGGTAGCCCCGGAGGATGCGGACGCCACCGTTCTCTCCCCCGAAGAAATCGTCGACATCTGCCTGAAACGCGGCCTCCCGTCGATTGCCTACACCTACACCGAACCCTTCACCTGGTTCGAATACATGTACGACATCGCCGTCCTTGCCCATGCCAAAGGCCTGAAAAACATCCTCGTATCGGCCGGATATGTGGAAAAGGAGCCCTTGCGGGAACTGCTGCCGTACATCGACGCCGCCAACATCGACATAAAGGCGATGGATGACGCCATTTACCGCCGATACTGCAGTGCTACCCTAGCACCGGTGCTGGAGAACATTCTGGCCATGAAAGCCGCCGGCGTCCATGTCGAGATCACCAACCTACTGGTCACGGGATTAAACGATTCGGAGGAACAGGTGCGCAAACTTTGTCAATGGATGGTCGATAACGGCCTCCAGGACGTTCCGCTGCACCTTAGCCGATATTTCCCCCGCTATAGGTATCAGCAGTCCCCTACGCCGGCCTCGACCTTGAAAAAAGCCCGCGAAGTGGCTCACTCCGCGGGCATTCAAACCGTCTTTCTAGGCAATATCTAGAATCTTTTGGGCGACCTCGTCCGGATGGTCCACCAGGAACTGTCCGTGGTTCATGCCCTTGAACACCTGAATGTGCGCTTCCGGGCAGAGGGTCAGCAGATGTTCGGCCTGGGGCTTGGCCACGAAGGCCTCCTTCGTCCCGTACCAGAAGTGGATGTCGGGCCCGGAGATGGATTCTAACTTGTTCGTATAGACATCCTTATATCCGTCCAGAACGGACTGTCCGCCGCCGTACGGATAGACTTTCCGGCACTCGTCCAGCAGGACATCGAAATAGTGTGAATGGAAAACCCGGCGCCAGAATCCGGTCCAGTGGTAGCAGGTCCAGACATTGGCGCACTGGTAGTACCGCAGCGGGTTTACCGACCATTTCGGCAGCGGCAGCAGCGGCGCGGCGTCCATGATGGCATGGTCGATGGCGATTTCGCTGCGTTCCAGCATCCGGGACAGAATCTTTCCGCCCAGGGAAAGGCCGTAGGCGACGTCCACGCGGCCTCCCAGGTTCTCCTGCACATATCTGTTGGCCTGGGCGGCCTGGTCATCGACGGACGTAAACTTCGAATGCTCGCCGAGGATGAAGCCATCGACACCGGCAGCGATGATGTAAAAACGGTCTTTCAGCCGCTCGATGAGCGGCAGGAAGATCTCGTGTGAGACGCCGAGGCCCGGCAGCAGGAACAGCGTCGGGCGGCCCTTTTCTCCGTAAATGTTGAATATCATGGCTTGAAGGTAATGAACCGGCCGGTTTTCTTCCTGTAGGCGGCGTATTCCTCGCCGAAGTCCGCTTCCAGCCGCTTCTCTTCGGAGCGCACCTGCAGCATCATCAGCACGAAGACGGCCAGGAACACCAGGAGCGCCCGCCAGTCCCAGAATATGATCAGGAAGCCGATATAGTAGAGATATGTTCCCGACAGCATCGGATTGCGGCTGTACTTATAAGGCCCGTCCGTCATCAGGTGCTTGGTCCGCGGAGCCACCTCGTGCCCCATCGCGTCGAACGGATTCCCCTTCCCTACGCGTTTCATGTGCACGATGCTCCATACGCTGACGGCGAGGCCTGCGAGTGCCACCAGGGCGCCCGGGATGAGCCTGAGAAGCGGGATTCCGCACAACGAGGGCATACCGGACACCCACCACATCAGCAGCGGAATGCCGGCGATAAAGATGGCGAAGCCAAGAATGTAGCCTAAGAACTGTCTCATGACTTAGATTTGAGTATATGCGTAGTACAGAAGGCCTCCTCCCAGAAGGACGTAAAACAGGCCTGCGACCAGCAGATAAACGATACCGGTCTTGACGGTGAGTTTCAGGGCTGCGCGGTTGCCGAGGCCCAGCAGCTGCCGATAGTCGATGAAGAGCAGAATGCCCATCAGGAGCAGGCCTAGTTCGGCCTTCTCTCCGAAGGACAGCAGCAAAGCCAGGAACTTGAAGATGCAGTATTGGCACAGGATGAAAGCGGCTGCCGCAGCGGCGCCGGAAACGCTGATGCCACGCTTGCGCAGCAGGAGGGACAGCGAGATCCACAGCAGCATGAAACTTCCCAGGAACAGCGGAATGCCCTTGCCGCGCAAATCGCTCTCCACGGCGGCGAGAGACGCTTTCCAGGGTGCATCGACCGCTTCCGGGTACTGGTCCAGATTCATCAGGGTGGCGCCGTCGCGATAGGCCAGGACAAATGTCTTGATGAGATTCTCGGCCCGGGAAGATGAAGTGCTGTCTGTGCCGATTCTCACCTCGATGTTGTCTGAGACATCCTTGCCGATATGCTTCCTTTCCGTCTTGGGCTGAACGATGGCCACGATGAGGGTGAACACCGAGTAGAAGACGAGAAGGGCGGTAATCGGCGAAAGGTAACGCTCGTGCTGGCCCCGGAGAATGTAGTCCCGCATCATGTAACCGGGACGGAGAAGCAGGTGGGAGATGGTCCGCTTGGCGTCGTTGTTCATGAACGGGATGGCCTCGCGGGCGCCCATATACACCCCGCCTTTCCCCTTCTTCTTCCTTTCTTTCTTAACCTTGGGCTTCTTCCACGGGATATAACCCAGTTCATTGTATATGGACCACAGGCGGAGCCGGGAACGTAACCATTCAGGAATGCGCATCAGAATCGTTGTTTTCACAAAGATAGCAAATTATCTCCTGTTTTTGATTACCTTTGTTTCTATGGCAAAAGAGAACGTTTACCTGGCGTCCAAGCCCCGTTACGAGATATTGGACGGACTCCGCGGCGTTGCCGCCCTGATGGTGGTCATCTTCCACTGCTTCGAAACCTATGTTCCCGTTTTCAAGACGCAGATCGTCAATCACGGCTACCTGGCGGTGGATTTCTTCTTCGTCCTGTCCGGCTTCGTCATCGGCTATGCCTACGACGACCGCTGGGACAAGATGACCACCTGGGGCTTCTTCAAGCGCCGTCTGACGCGTCTGCATCCGATGGTGATCGCCGGGACGCTGGTGGGCGCGGCCCTGTTCTTCTTTTCCGGTCCGGCTTTCCCGCAGACGCTGCAGGTGGAGCCCTGGAAGTTCGTTCTCTGCCTTGTCATGGGTCTGCTGATCCTTCCCTGCCCCAACAGCCTGGACATCCGCGGCTGGGGCGAACTCAATTCCTTCAATGGCCCGCAGTGGACATTGACCTTCGAATACATCGGCAATATCCTGTATGCCTTCGTGTTCCGGCATCTGCCCAAGATCGCGCTGGCCATCCTTTGCGTCTGCTGCGCCTTCTTTACGCTGGACCTTACTCTGGGGTGGGATGTGTTCGGGCTGTTCCCGGACGGGCCGCAGTATACGGTCATCGGCGGCTGGAGCCTCACGGCCCAGCAGATTTACGTCGGCTTTACCCGGCTGTTGTATCCGTTCCTGTGCGGCCTGCTGATCTCCCGCATCCTGCCGGGACGGCGTTCCGAGAGCAATCCCAGCGGCTCCCCTATCCATCTCAGGGGCGGTTTCTGGTGGTGCAGCCTGGCCCTCGTGGTCATCTTCTCGATTCCTTGCATCGGCGGTCATACAGGCATTCCTGACGGCCTTTATCAGGCCTTCTGTATCCTGTGCCTGTTCCCGGTCATTGTCCTGGCGGGCGCCGGCAGCGTAACCACGGACAAGAAAAGCACGGCCGTGTGCAAATGGCTGGGAGACATTTCCTACCCGATCTATATCACGCACTACCCCATCATGTACTTGCAGATGGGCTGGGTGGCGGCCAATCCGAAGGCGCCGGTCTGGATGCATGTGTCGGTGAACCTGGGCGTCATCTTCATGTCCGTCATCCTGGCCTACGGCCTCCTGAAGATCTACGACCTGCCCGTCCGTGCGTGGCTCACGGAGCATTGGCTGAAGCGTAAAACGAAATAAGGCTTTAGATCAGCAGGTCTTCCACCTGCAGTTTGGGGACGAAATGGACCCCGTCCTTCCGGTAATAATCGAGGGAATCCCCCTCGTGGCACGGCATCAGGAAAATCCGCTCCGAGGGTTTACCTATGCCGAAGACGGCCAGCGGCTTCAAAGGAAGGGATAGGGCCTCCTGCAAAGCGTCAGCCTTGAAATTGAGGATGAAAATGCCCCCAAGACCCATCTCCGTGGCTTTGAGAAGAATGCTCTGTCCCGCGATGCCCAGGTCCATGTCCACCACCCTGTTCTCCGGCTGCGCGGAGCAGGCGATGATATAGGCCGACGGTTCCTCGCCGGGATGCGGCAGATGCTCTTCCGGAAGGGCCGCGCCCAGTTTGACGAGCGGATGGACCTTGGCGGTGTCGTCGCCCGTAACAAAGTGGAAACGAAGCGGTTGCGCGTTCATGCCGGAGGCTGTCCAGGTGACGGTCCGGACCATTTCCATGAGGTCATCCTTCGTGACGGTGCGGGTACGGTCATATCCGCGGTAACTCCGGTTCCGCTTGAGAAGCGTTTCCAGCGAGGCGTTCTTGCGGACGACCACGGGACGCTTTTCCCGCAGCTCCGCTTCTTTCTTTTCCAGATAGTTGTCTGCCATATTTACAAAGATAAGCTTTTTCCGAAAATTGGCTATCTTTGTCTGTTGAACAAAGCACTGACCTCATGAAAAAAATCCTCTTCTCCCTCGCCCTCCTGGCAGGCCTCGCCGGTGGTTCTGCCCTTTATGGACAGGATACTTTCCGGGTCCGGGTGGCTCAGCCGCCGCATGGACGCGTGACTGTCACCCCCGCCGTTCCCGAAAG
>JAEEGJ010031419.1_pt1 | contig 10283 bp, 10 predicted proteins | sample 8958761 | NCBI WGS metagenome assembly JAEEGJ01 (sample SAMN16246546, study PRJNA631951) | gut metagenome | biome: gut microbiome; feature: rumen; material: RS-attached | host: Bos | place: Iran: Karaj | collected 2018-10 | reverse complement strand
AATATATGGTATACTTTATAGGATTTCGGGCGGCGGACGCCGTCAATCCAAACAAAAGGAGCGTGCAGATGATACAGGATCTCTTGACCAACAAAAAGTATCTGTTTGCCTCGGGCGCCAACACGGAGCTTCGGGCCCAGCGGAACCTCAACCGGCGGGCCGTGCTGCTGAACGGGGCCCTGGTGGGCAACGTGCGGACCGAGCAGTTCGGCGTGTCCGCCCGGGTGTACGAGAACGGCGTCTACGGCTTTTCCTCCACGGCGGAGTACACCGACGAGACCGTGAAGGACGTGCTGAAGGCGGCCAGCGAGAACGCGGCTTTCCTCGCCAAACACGCCGGCAAGGGCAAGGGCCCCCACAAGGCCATGGCCCCGGACCGGATCGCCACGGCTTACGACCTCAACGACCTGGAGCAGCGGGTCTATATCGAGTTCGCCCAGGCCCTGGACAACTACATCGCCAGCAAGTACCCGGACCTAGTCAGCCGGACCGTGGTAATCACCTGCGATTCCATGGAGAAGTTGTTGTGCGTCAGCAACGGCTGCGACGGCCACAGCATCATCCCCCGGAGCTACATCTACGTGATGATGACCGCCATGGGCGCCGACGGCAAGCCCGTGGAGCTCTACAAGGTCATCGGCGGGGGCTGCGGCACCTTCGATCGGAACTATACGAGGCCCGAGGACTGCTTCGCCGAGATCGACGGCCTCTACGATCGCATCCAGCGGAAGGCCAAGGACGGCGTGTACCCCGAGGCCGGCACCAAGACCGTGATCCTGGGCGGCATCCTCTCCGGCATGCTGGCCCATGAGGCCGTGGGCCATACGGTGGAAGCGGACCTGGTCATCGGCGGGTCCGTGGCGGGGCCCTGCCTCAACAAGCGGGTGGGGAGCGACCTCGTGAACCTGGTGGACTTCGCCCACACCGCCTTCGGCCAGCCCACGCCGCTTCCCGTGTACGTGGACGACGAGGGCACCGCCGCCACCGACGCCGTGCTCATCAAGGACGGCATCCTGGTGGGGTACATGAACAATAGGGAGAGCGCCGAGCGATTCAACATGGTCCCCACGGGCAACGCCCGGGCGTACCTGTTCTCCGACGAGCCCCTGATCCGCATGCGGAACACCGCCGTGCTGCCGGGCAAATCCAAGCTCGAGGATATGATCGCCTCCATCGACGACGGCTACTACCTGCTGGACACCAACAACGGCCAGGCGGACACCACGGGCGAGTTCATGTTCGGCGTCACCTTCGGCTACGAGATCAAGAAGGGGAAGCTGGGGCGGCCGCTCCTCGACACGACCATCTCCGGCGTGGCCTTCGACATGCTCAAGACCGTGGACATGCTGTCGGACGAGATGATCTGGGCCAGCTCCGGCATGTGCGGCAAGAAGCAGCCCATGCCCGTGGGCATGGGCGGACCGGCGGTCAAGTGCCGGGTGAACATCGGCGGACGATAAGGAGGAGAAAGCCATGATCGAATCTTTGAAGAAAACGGCCCAGAGCGCGGTGAGCGCCCTGCAGCAGGCTGGCGCCGACAAGGCCCAGGCCAACGTTTCCTATGCCATCACCCATGAATTCAACGTGGACGGGGGTGAGTTCAGCCTGTTCCGCACCCTGTTCGACAAGCAGCTCGCCATGACCGCCATCCAGGGCGGCAAGAAGGGCACCGTGGCCCAGAACCGGTACGACGAGGAGACCATCGCCGCCTCCGCCAAGGCATGCCTGGAGGCCGCCGCCTCCGCCCAGCCCGACGAGAACTGGGACTTCGCGCCCATCTCCCAGAACGAGGACTTCGTGCTGGGCGAGCCGAAGCCCGACACGGACAAGCTCTTCTTCCGCTGCCAGGAGCTCATGGCGGCGGTGAAGGAGCGGTTCCCCAAGATCATGATGGAGCAGATGATCGTGGCCCACAAGGAGGTCTATAGGGCCCAGGCCAACTCCTACGGCGTGCTCTTCTCCGCCCATGAGGGCTGCTACGAGGTGCAGCTCATGTTCTCCGGTCACGACGGGGACAAGGCCTCCTCCTTCTTCGGCAGCGGCGTCATCGCCGACAGCCTGGACAAGCCCTTCCTGGAGCTGGGCTCCATCGCCGAGGACCTGGAGAACGTGGAGAAGCAGATCGAGACCACGGTGGTGGACGGCAAGTTCGAGGGGACCATGGTCCTCATGCCCGGCTGCGTGGTGTCCCTGTTCTACACGCTCCTTAGCGACTTTGCGGGCGAGGGCGGCCTCCTCTCCGGCACCAGCCCCTGGAAGGACAAGCTGGGGGAAAAGGTGGCGGACGAGCGCATCACCATCAGCCTGGCGCCTCTCGATGAGCGGATCGTCTGCGGCAGCCGGATCACCGGCGAAGGCTTCCGGGCGGAGAACTTCGACATCATCAAGGACGGGAAGCTCAACGCCTTCTACCTGGGGCTATACGCCGCCAACAAGCTGCAGCTGCCCCGGGGCAAAAACGACAGCTTCAACGTGGTGATTGCCCCCGGCAACAAGCCCATCGCGGACATCATCGCCTCCATCGACAAGGGCATCCTGGTGGGCCGGTTCTCCGGCGGCCAGCCCTCCTCCAACGGCGACTTCTCCGGCGTGGCCAAGAACAGCTTCCTCATCGAGAACGGGAAGATCGGCCCGGCCCTCTCTGAGACCATGATCGCCGGGAACATGGCCGACATGCTCAACCGTCTTCGGGACATCTCCTCGGAGCAGGTGGCGGACGGCATGATGGCCCTGCCCTACATGGCCTTCGACGGCATCACCATCTCGGGGAAGTAAGGGACAGATTTTCTTTTGCCGCTTTTTCTTTTCAGTGAAAAGAAAAAGCGGCGGAAAAAGAAAAGCTTAAGAAGGGATAGAGGGTACGTACACATGCCTCTTTCCCTTCTTAAAGTTCTTTTGGGCAGCTTTTCTTTCAAGAAAAGCTGCAAGCTCTAAAAAAATTCCTCTAAAATGCAAAAAAACACTTGACTTTCCCCCTGGTGGAAGCTGTATACAAGAGGTGAAAGGACGGAAACGGCCATGAAGATACAACAGGTGGAGGAGCTGGTGGGCATCAGCAAGAAGAACATCCGCTTCTACGAGGAGCAGGGGCTCCTCTCCCCCGGCCGGGCCGAGAACGGCTACCGGGAGTACGGGCGGGAGGACGTGCTGCGATTGAAAGAGATCAAGCTCCTCCGGAAGCTGGCCGTGCCCATCGAGGACATCCGCGCCGTCTTGAAGGGCCAGGGCTCCCTGGAGACCTGCCTCACCCGGCAGCTTCGGGAATTCGACCGGCAGCGGGAGAGCCTGGACGCCATGGAGGGCATGACCCGGGAGCTGCTGAGCCGGCCGGGCCTGACCCTGGAAGGGCTGGACGCGGAGGAGTGCCTGGAGCGTATCGAACGGTTGGAGAAGGAGGGACAGAGCTTTATGGACGTGTCGAAGCGGGACGTGCACCGCAAAAAGGCCACGGGCGCGGTCCTGGGCGCGGCCATCATCATCGCCCTGATCCTGCCCGCCCTGTTCGTCATCCTGTGGGCCAACGGGCAATCGCCCCTGCCTATCCCGGTGCTGATCGCCATCATCGCCGTGCCCGTGGTCGTCATCGCCTGCATCGTGGCGGTGCTCATTCAACGGATCAAGGAAATCAAAGGAGGAGAAGAAGATGAAGCTGCTCAGTATTGACAACGTGCCCGGCCAGCAGATCGAAGCTTTGGGCATGGTGAAGGGGGCCGTGGTGCAGACCAAGCACTTCGGCAAGGACTTTATGGCGGCTCTCAAGACCCTGGTGGGCGGGGAGATCGTCAGCTACACCGAAATGCTCAACGAAGCCCGGCAGATCGCCGTGAAGCGCATGGTGGACGAAGCCAAAGCCCTGGACGCCGACGCCGTCGTGGGTGTCCGCTACGGCTCCGCCCAGGTCATGCAGGGCGCCGCCGAGGTGCTGGCCTACGGCACGGCGGTGAAGATCCTGGGGCCCAAGGAAGGGACGGTGCGGCTGTGAGCGTCCCCATCCTGTCCATGGTGTTCATGGCCCTAGCGGCGCTGTTCTGCTTCGCCATGCCCATCCTGCTGCTGATCTATTATCGGAAGAAAGGCGCGGACATCCTGCCCTTCTTCATCGGCTGCGCCGTGTTCGTGATCTTCGCCCTGATCCTGGAGTCTCTCATGCATCAGCTGGTGCTGAAGGTGCTGCCTGTGGGGAAGACGATCCTGGGGAACACCCTCCTCTACGCCCTCTACGGGGGCCTGGCCGCCGGCATCTTCGAGGAGACCGGCCGGTTTTTGGCCTTTAAGACCGTGCTGAAAAAGAAGCTGGGGAACGACCGCAACGCCCTCATGTACGGGGCGGGTCACGGCGGCATCGAGGCCATACTGATTGTGGGCCTTACCTACATCGGCAACATCGTCATCTCGGTGCTCATCAACGCCGGGCAGGCGGACCTGCTGACGGCCACCGCCACCGGCGAGGCGGCGGAACAGCTGAAGACCGTCCTCGATTCCCTGACCGCCACCGCCCCCTATACCTACCTCTTGGGCATCGTGGAGCGGGCCGTGGCCATCACGACCCACATCTGCCTGTCGGTGCTGGTCTTCTTTGCGGCCAAGAAGCCCGGGAAGGGCTGGCTGTTCCCGCTGGCCATCCTCCTCCACGCGGCCCTCGACGGGATCCTGGTGATCCTGGCTGCCCACCTGCCCGCGGCGGCGGTGGAGGGGTGCCTGGTGGTCATGACCCTGGGGCTGGTGTTCCTGACCCGCGCCCTGTGGAAGAAGAACGCGGAGATTTAACAGGGCAACAAAAAATGAGGTGAGGGAAACCTCACCTCATTTTTTATTTGTTTACCAGATTCTGTAGGCCATCAAAAAGTGGCCCTTCCAGTAGTTGGTATAGATGCTGCTGCGGATCACCACGCACCCGGCGGAGCTGCCTGCGTCGATCATCCGGCCGCCGCCCATGTAGATGCCCACATGGCCCGTGGACTCGCTGCTGCCGGAGAACACCAGAATGTCGCCCCGCTGCAGGTCGTTGATATCGGTGATCCGGGTAAACCGGGAGCAGGTCCGCCACCGGACGCTGGTCATGTAGCTCACGTTCACCCCCGCCTGCTTCAGACACCAGTAGACGAAGCCGGAGCAGTCGAAGCTGCCGGGCCCCTTGGCGCCCCGCACGTAGGGGCAGCCCAGGCGGCTTTCCGCGGCGGCGATGAGCCCTTCCACCCCGGAGCCGTAGTTGCCGGCGGGCCGTTCCGTGGGCTTGACCGTGGGCGCGGCCGTCACCTCGGGCTCCTCCTGGGGCGTAGGATCGGGGGCCTGGGGCGTGGTCTCCGTGATCTCCCCGCCTGTGACGGGGGCTTCGGTGGCCTTAGCCGTCCGCTTGGGGGTGGTTTTCGCCGTCCGCTTGGCCGTGGCCTTGGGCGTCGCCTTCGCCGTGGGCTTAGGTGTGGCCGTGGCCGCCGCCGTCACCGAGTCGGACAGCAGCTTCTTCAGGGTCTCCGGCCCCACCTTGCCGTCCACGGAGAGGCCGTTGCGGCGCTGGAACTCCTCCACGGCCGTCCGGGTGATCTCCCGGTAGTTGCCCGTGGCCTGGCTGGATTTCATATATCCATACTTGACCAGCAGCCGCTGGAAGGCCAGCACGTCCTCCCCTCGGTCGCCCTCCTCAAAGGCGTGGGCGGAGACGGTGTCGTCGTTGAGCAGGGTCAGCGTCCCCACGCCCAGGTTCCCGTCGGTCACGAGGCCGTTGTCCGCCTGGAACCGCTTCACCGCCTGGGCGGTCAGCTTGCCGTATGTCCCGTCGGGTTTCAAACACAGGTATCCCAGGTCCAGCAACCGCTGCTGCCAGGCCAGGATCTGATCGGATTTGTCCCCGATCCGCAGGAAGTTGGCCACGGGCTCGTCCCCAAAGAGGGTCTCCATCACGGTGGAATCCACCGACGTGCCGCTGCCCAGCTTGTTCAGCACCCGGAATCGGTCCACGGCCATGGCTGTGGCGTCGTCAAAGTTGCCGTCCGCCGCCGTGGCCAGATATCCCAGCTCGATGAGCCGCTCCTGGATGCTCTTGACCTCGGCGCCCTGATCCCCGGGGAGCACGGCGTAGAGGGCGGCGTCCTCGTCGTTCAGCTTCAGGAAGGTGGCTTCGTCGCAGAAGCCCGTTTCCGGCAAGCCGTTCCGGCGCTGGAACAGGGCCATGGCCGTGGCTACGCCGGCCCCGTATACGTCCTCCGGCTGCTCGAAGTCCAAATATTCCAGGGTCATGAGCCGGATCTGGATGTCCAGTACGATGGGGGAGCGCATGCCCGTGCCGATCACATCCCCGTTCAGGGGATTCAGCGTGGGCGTGGGCGTGGGCACCTCGGTGGGCACCGGGGTGGGCACCGGGGTAGGCACCGGGGTGGGCACGGGCGTGGCCTCCACCGGCGCGGCGGTCCTGTCCCGGGTCTCGGGACTGGGGGTCACCTGGACCACGTGCTCGTTCCGGCCCGGATCCGGCTGCTCCACCGCCACCGCCAGGAAGGACCGATGCAGATACTCCCGGGCGTAGAGGCCTCCGGCTACGATGAGCCCCAGCACCAAAATGGACAGGAGCCAGACCAGCACCGCGGTGGTCCGATCCCGTCCTTTCTTTTGCTGAACCCGTTTTTCCATAGCCGTTCCCTTTCCTGTTTCTTGCCTCTATTGTACCGAAATCGGCCCCCCTTTTTGTTAACGGCTCGTAAACAAACTGCGGGAAACTTGCAACATCCGGATGAATTTTTCCGTATCCTTGCCAAGGCTTTCCAAATCAAAAGCGCCCGGATCGCTCCGGGCGCTGCAAGGCGCTTTGTCTTACTCCGCGGCCAGGCGCTTGAGGGACTCGGCCATGAAGCGGGTGTTGAAGAGCATCTCCGAAAGGAGGATGCACTCGTTGGCCACGTGGCACTTGTCCGGCCGGCCGGGCTGGGTGACGCCCACGGCCACGGCGTTCCGGAACTCCCGGGCGTAGGTGCCGCCGCCGATGGAGATGGGCTTGGCGTCCCTGTCGCCGGAGAGCTCGCCATACACGTCCATGAGGGTGCTGACCAGCTCGGTTTCGGGGGCGATGTAGTGGCCCAGGGAGTTGGACCGTTCCTTGACGGTGAAGCCCGCGGCGGCCATGCGCTCGTCGATGGGGCCGGTGAGCTCGGCAAAGGTCATGGAGGCGGGGTAGCGGGTATCGAAGCCCAGGGTGACCCCGGTCTCGTCGGCGACGAGGATGGTGGGGGCCAATGTCAGCCGCCCGGAGGCGTCGGTGAAGTCCACGCCCAGGCCCTCGCCATGGTTGTAGCCGCAGAACAGGCCACAAAGGGCGCTGAAGGTCTCCTTGTCCGCGGGGGGCACGTCGCTGTCCGCGATGGCCCGCAGAAGCTTCATGAGGGCGTTGTCCGCGTGGTCCGGCATGGAGGCGTGGCCCTCCTTGCCCAGCAGGTGCAGGGCGGGGACGGTGCTGGCCGCCTCGCCGGGGATCACGTTGCCGGCGGTGCCCACTTTGGCCCGGACAGCGCAGGGGTATTTCTTCTCGAAGAACATGTGGGAGATGTTCATCTCGCTGTTGACCACCGGGTAGGTGGCGTCGGGGGTGAAGGCCATGGTGGGCTCGCCCTCCACCTCCTTGTACCGCTGCATGCCCGTGGAGCCCCGCTCCTCGTCGCAGCCCAGGAGGATGCGGACCCGGCGCTTCATCTTGGCGCCGCTCTCCTTCAGGGCGTAGAGGGCGTAGAGGGCGGACACCGCCGCACCCTTGTCGTCCGCCGTGCCCCGGCCGTACATGGCCTCGTCGTGGATCTCGGCGCCGTAGGGGGGATACTGCCAGCCCGTGCCCTCGGGCACCACGTCCAGGTGGGCCATGACGGCCACGATCTCGTCGCCCTCGCCGTACTCCACCACGCCGCAGCGGGCTTCCACGTCCCATACCTTCTCAAAGCCCAGCTTGCGGGCGATGTCCTGGGCCTTCCGCAGGGCGTTGTAGACGTTTTCCCCGTAGGGCATGCCCTCCTTGGGCTCGCCCCGGGACACGGAGGGGATCCGGATCAGTTCCTGCAGGTCCTTTACCTGTTCCTCAAAGCTTCTTTCGATGATATCCAACATGGCAAGTCCTCCCTTTGTCGTTCGTTGGGTATATCTTATCATATCGCCTTTCGTTTCGCCACCGTTTCTTCACGTTTCGTTCCTTGAAACCCGAAGGATGTTGTGATACAATACGTTCTTGTCCGGAGGGAATGGGATGATCAAGAAAGCCTTCAATTGGATACGGAGCCTGCTGCCCGACTACAGTTGGGTCTGTTTGCTGTTCTTGGTCCTGGTCCAGTGCACCGTCTTTTGGGCCACCCGCATCCCCCTGATGTTCATGGAGAAGATCGATCTGGCCACCGCGTGGGACGGCCGCATCCCCTTCCGGCCCGGCTGGGTGTCCATCTACGTGCTGTCCTTCGTCTCCTGGCTGGTGACCTTCTTCCTGCTCTTTCGGCAGCGGAAGGAGCACGTGTACCGGAACTCGGCGGCCTATCTTCTGACCCTGCTCTTGACGGGGGCCACCTTCCTGCTGCTGCCGGGGGCCATCCAGCGCCCGGAGGTCACGGGCAGGAGCTTCTTTCCCTGGCTCACCCGGGTGGTCTACGCCTGCGACCAGCCCAACAACCTGTGCCCCTCCCTCCACGTGGTGTGCAGCTACTACTGCTGGCGGGCCATCTGGGACACGGAGGGCATCCCCACCTGGTATCGCCGGTTCAACTTCGTCTTTCTGCTGCTGGTGTGCTGTTCGATCCTGTTCGTGAAGCAGCACGTGCTGGTGGACATCCCCGCCGGGGTGCTGGTGTCGGAAATCCCCCTGCAGCTCGCCAAGCGGTTCCGCTGGGAGCGGCTGGGCTACGCCCTGGAAAAGCGCATCGAGGCGAAGAGGGCGAACCGGCGCTAAGATACCGAGAGGGCCACAACGATCACAGTATATCGCACAGCGCAGCTCCTTTTCCGGCGGCTGCGCTTTTTCGTTGCGCCGGGTCCCCAGTCGTGATACTATAGATACGATAGATCGATATTTGGGAGGGAATGGAGATGGAGATGGAAGAAGGCAGGGGCAAGGCGCTGTCCGTGCAGACGGAGCAGGTGAGAGCGTTCCTGGATCAGAGGGGTCCGGACGGACGCACCAACCGGGAGAGGATCGAGCGGAACCAGCGCGTGATCCGCCGGGTGGCCACCACGGACAAAACCAAGAGCTATGAGGACGCGGGTCCTGAGGCAGGCAGCCATGACGGCGTCGTCGTGGTGGACGGGAAGCTGATCGGCTTCGGCATCCACATCTTCAACGAGGATATCTATCCCCTGCAGAGCTTCGAGATCTACCTCAGAAATTGCGGCCTCACCGGGCATCTGGACCTGTCCGGCTGCCAGGATCTGCTCTTCGTGGACGTCTACCACAACGAGATCGATTCCGTCGACGTGGGCGGCGATACGTCCCTGCAGATCCTGGGCATCCAGGACAATCACATCTCGACCCTGGACGTGGGGGATCTGGTCTCCTGCAGGGGCATCGACGCCGGGAAGAACCGGCTCGCGTCCCTGGACGTGAACCGCTGCCATGAGCTGGTGGAGCTGTACATCAACGACAACGGGTTCTCTGCGATCGATCTGGGCGGCTGTCCGAAGCTGAAATACTTCTATTGCCACAACAACCGCATCCAGGAGCTGGACACCAGGGCCAACCCGCTGCTCCGGCATCTGAACGCCACGGGGAACCCGTTGAAGCGCATCCGGTCCCTGGCGCCCCAGCGGGAGGAGCGATTGCCCCTGGAGCTGACTGCCGACGGGCCGGGGACGGTGGGAATGCAGTTCAACCCGGTCTACAACGCCCAGTGGAAGGAGACCGGGGAATGGCGGCAGACCTATTACGCCTACCCCCAGGAGGGGCATGAGTTCCTGGGCTGGTACGACGCCGCCGGCGCGCTGCTGTCCCAGGAGGCGGCTTGGCTGGATGAATACGGCGCCAGCCGGGTCCTCACGGCGCGGTTCTCCTGAAGCCGGGAAGGCCGGGAAGAAGGACGAATACCCGGTTGTCAAAGGGATGGTCCCTGTGGTATGATAGGGAAAAAGAATCGGGAGGTATGCATTCCATGAAGCAACTGAATCTCACGCCCCACATCGGCTGCGCACCGGAGGATTTCGCCAAGACCGTGCTCATGCCCGGGGACCCTCTGCGGGCGAAGATGATCGCGGAGACCTACTTCACCGACGCGGAGCTGGTCAACAACATCCGGGGTGTCCAGGGCTATACCGGCTACTATAAGGGCAAGCGG
>JAEEGJ010031418.1_pt1 | contig 10284 bp, 8 predicted proteins | sample 8958761 | NCBI WGS metagenome assembly JAEEGJ01 (sample SAMN16246546, study PRJNA631951) | gut metagenome | biome: gut microbiome; feature: rumen; material: RS-attached | host: Bos | place: Iran: Karaj | collected 2018-10 | reverse complement strand
CCTGTGTCCACATCATTTCAAGTACACGCAGGTTCATATACATCGTTTGCGGGCCAAGTATCAATACTCCCTGGTCGTAGGATTCCTTCCATAGAGAGTTATCGTTCATGAGGGCCAAATTTAGAGCCCCTTCGATAGGTATGTACATGATAGCAAATGTGAGTCGGTTGTATCCATCAGGTAGATACTTTGTATAGCCCTTCTTGGCCAGCCGGTTAACCTGCGCCCTGACACTCCTGAGGTGTGCTCTGAGGTATTCACTTTTCTCGGGCGTACCGTCCTCGGCGTTCATGTAACGCTCGTAGTCGGTCAATGACATTTTTGAGTCAACAACAACATGTCGGTTGTTGGGGAAGTGCAGGATGAAATCGGGAATCATGCCTCTTTCGTCGTCTCCTTTGAGTATTTTTCCGCTATTGTCCCGCAGGGTTTCCTGGGTGTCATATTGTTCGCCTTCTTTTAATTCAAGATCCTCAAGTAATTGTTTCAGTTTCAGCTCTCCAAAGTTTCCTTGCACTTTCACTTCGCCAGTCAGAGCCCGTGTCAGTCGGTCGGCTGTTTCACCTATGGCATTGCTTTTCTCCATGTTTATCTTTATGGTCTGATCCAGTCGGTCAAGAGCCTCTTTTTGCTGGTCTTTGTTTTTTTCCAGCGCATTCCGCATATCTTCCAGGCTCTTTTGCAAGGGGTCGATAATTTTTGAGACTTGGTCTTTGTTTTTTTCGCCAAGTTCTTCTTCTCTGAGCTTGAGGACTTTTTCGGAAGTGGTTTGCATTTGCTCCTTGATAAGGTCGAGCTGGCTTTTCACCTGCTCTTGGTTCATTTCCTTCAATGCCTCAATCTGACCCTCATGAGCCTCTTTCGTCTGTTTCAGCTGGTTTTCGAACGAAAGCTTTAATTCGGCTATTTGTTGTTCGTATGTTCGCTTCAGCTCATCGTATTGTTTTGTGAGAGTTTCTTTCTGCTCCTCGGCTCGAGCTGCAAAGTTGTTTTTCGCTTCTTCTATACGATTTTCAAATTCCTCTTTTTGAGCCACGGTTTGCTTTTCGTAGTTTTCCGCGTTGTTTTTCTGCACATCGCGCTCAGCCGTAAGTTTTTTAATCTCCTCGTTCCTGATCGTCAGTTCAGAATCTTTGTTGGCTTTCTCTTTTTTCAGTTCAATGATGTCGTTCTCCAGTCGTGTCTTGTCCTGCTCGATGTTTTTTTTGCCGCGGTTTCCAATAAAATACGCGAGCACACTTATCAAAACGATGACAAGTATTGATATTACGTAATATAGTGTCATGGACATTTATAATTAGAGGTCTTCAATTTTGCAAATATACGAAAAATCTGGTGTATGGCAACTAAAATTGGTCACTTGCCCCAGGATTCTCTGTCTAGGCTGCGGTAGGTTATGGCTTCGCCTAGGTGGGTTGGGGTTATTTGGGCGCAGCCTTCGAGGTCGGCTATGGTGCGGGCTACTCTTAGGATGCGGTCGTAGGCTCTGGCGGAGAGGCCCAGGCGGTTCATGGCTTGTTCCATTATGGTGCGGCACTCGTCGGAGAGCTGGCAGTGCTGGCGTGTGAGCTTGCTGGTCATCTGGGCGTTGCAATGGACGGTGGGGTTGTCCTTGAAGCGCTCGGTCTGGATGGCACGAGCGGCGAGGACTCGTTCGCGTATGACGGCGCTGGATTCGGAGGGGAGCGTCTTGCCGAGTTCGGTGACGGGAACTGGGGTGACCTCGATGTGGAGGTCGATGCGGTCCATGAGCGGGCCGCTGACTTTGTTGAGGTAGCGGCGGACGGCGCCCGGGGGGCAGGTGCATTCGACGGTGGGGTGGTTGTAGTAGCCGCAGGGGCAGGGGTTCATGGCTGCGATGAGCATGAAGGCTGCGGGGTATTCGATGGAGGTCTTGGCGCGGCTGATGGTGACGCGGCGTTCTTCCATAGGTTGACGCAAGACTTCGAGCGCAGTACGCTTAAATTCAGGCAGTTCGACGAAGCGGATAGACTTGTGCCGTTTGTAAGATGTGGGTTATCAGTGTGATAACTCACAAGTATGCTTAATTGGCATAACAATATGCAATACTATCAAACAAATTTATTTCTCATCGAAAAAAAGTCAACGGTCTTTCTCAATATAGGTGAAAGTTGTCTGGCCTATTGTGAATGACTTGCCGTGGTAGAGTCTGATTTTTTTGTTGGGGAGGATAGCCCTGCCATGTGAGAACACCCCCCTTTCCAATGCGACAAGATAAGGTATTCGTTTTTTCATTCGTATCTCAGCTTGGACAGGAGCCACATCCGACATGATGTCCCATGAAAGCTGAAGAGAACAGTCCACAGACTTGCCTATAGTCACAATGCGATCAGGATTGTTGCGCATCCATTTGTAAAGAGCCACATCCATATCTTTAACAGCACCTTGAACCTTTAAAAAATAGCGTTCGGAACGAGGTGCAGCAACTGCGATGGCCAGGGCAAGACCGATACTGTAGATGACAAAACTCAGAAGGGTGAATAGCCTGAAGTCAAGTTCGAAAAAGCAGAAAAGGGTGTTCCATGCATACATGGACAGAAATCCGACCAATACGCTTGCCAGAAGAATCCACCGACTGTGGCGAATGCTTGTGGCGAAGGTGGTGCAGGTTGCAATAATAAAACCTGACAAAGTCCACGGTATCCAATTGATGAGGAAAGTGTAATTATTAATGTTGAAAATGAATGTTACCAAGTTTACAAGCATAAATGAAAGATAGCATCCGACAGATGCGATTATAGTTCGAAGTGATACTGACAGCAAAGCCTTGAAAGTCGTTCTGCGACGCAAAGCGAGAGTCGAGAGGCCAATTGTCAGGAAAAAAGCAATGGAGAGCCCCAAAAATGGCGGTTGTGTGACAGAGGAATGAGAGAATGGATAAAGATTTGAATAGTAGTCGAAATGCACATACATCAAGAACAACAACCAAGCAAATACTGATGCTCCGATGGCAGTCAAAAGCCATTTCAGGTAATATGGAGCATTGCGTGGGTCGAGTATTCGGTGGGCATTGTAGTAGTGGGAGCCATGTTTACATCGGTCGCTATACTCGGGGCAGTGGTACGAGTTTTCGTCCCAGCATGATTTGTGTGTTGTGTGCTCGCACTTGACCACAATGTCATCGCCTTTTTCAAATGGTGCCTTGCAGAGGTAACAACACTCTTCTACAGGCTTGCTGTCGAAACTCATTCCTCGACCGGTGTATTTGACCACATACTTGCGCCGGAAAAGAATGTACGATATGAAAGGTATTATTATCTGTATCACTAAGTAAACCAATGTTATGAGGAATATCCCAAGAATGATACCCTGAATGATAATGAGGTGAAATGGTTTACCTTTTACAATTATCGGGTCGAACATCTCACCTTTGTGAATGGAGGCTGTGAATGAACCCATAAGTGTATCCTCTTTAATGTCATAAAAGCTGACCATCAACCGTTTCACGTCACCCCTGTAGATTTTGTTATCTGGATTTTCAAATAAGAACTCATTGTCGGGTGTGTGAATATCCAAGGTTTTGTACATCTCACGCTTGAATGTTACCCAGTTGAATTTGTCGATATATTCCCCCCCTGTGTTTATGCAGAAAATGCGTAGAACATTTTTTGCATAGTCGTCCTCTTCGTTTTGTCCATGATTCGGACTGGTGTAGTAAGCAACAAATGTGGTATCGTCTGGATTCGAATCGCTGTTGGTTAGTTGCTCTTGAAACAGAAAATGGTCAGGGTCAAGTGGTTCATCACTGCCATCGTGATAGACTTTCTCGCCGGAGAAGGTAAGCAGAATCATCCTTGTCGCATCTTGCCAACAATCTTCATGTTGTAACATTTCTTGGCGTTTCTGAAGCATCGACCTGTATAAAAACACATACTTTGATTGCGACTTGACGAAATGTTTGCCAAGTACATAATCGGAGGCCAACATTGTTTCCGAAACGCGATTGCTGTCCATAAAAGCAACATAAAGGTTGTCGTTATTGAAAGTTGTCCGCATTTCCGCCACAAGGGCTCGTAGTTCGTCGAGGTTTGATTGGGGGAGTGTTCGGTCAATCAAGACCAGCATTTTTATTCCCAGTTCTGATACACTCTCAGCTTCGATGTTTCTTATTTCTTTCAGTCGTGGTGTGGTGAACTTTGCCATCCCTATGCCCTCAATAGACTCCTTGACCTCCACTTTGACATTGTTCGAGTCACTTAGTTCGTAATATCCAACGTCGTGTGCCACATTGGTAGTGACGGTGAAAGTTTTATAGTCGGGAGCAAAGTTAACGTCCAAAACCTTTATTTTCTCCTCTTTTTTGCCAAGCAGGTTTGAGATGATTTCTGTGTCTGGATTGTCCTCCAAAGCCTTGTCAATCTGCCCACAGGCAGCGAAGCATAGCAAACCGCACGCTATTACAATTTTCGACAGTAGGATTTTTGTTGACATTATGTTATTGTTTGATTTGGTACTTGGGTTATTTGTTTGAATAATATTGAGTTATAGTGATGTTTTTATATTGTGGGGTATTCTCCTTTGTTGTTTTTTTCCAGAAGTTCTTTCTGTTTTTTAAGCATATCTCGTGTTTTCTTCGCAGCTTTGATTTTAGTGACAACCATATTGAAGAAAATGAGAATAACAGAAACGCAAGCCAATCCCATCAGATAGTCTTTGGCCCGTTCAACAAACGGTTTGTATTCCATGGCCTGGATTTTTCCTGATAGCGATTTGAGTGTGTAATACTGCTCGTCCAGTTTGTCGGCACGGTTTTTCAACTGAGGAATATGCTGCCCCGCATCCCTTGATTTGATGTACGAGGTTTCAATCTTTTCAAACACCGCCTTTTCCTCAGTTTTAACCTTTTCCAGTTGAGGCCCTAAACGTTTTGACAGCGAAAGTCCAAATGCTTTCTTATGAAGGACTTTGTATATGGTGTCCTGAGAGCTGATAAATTGCTCTGCTTCGATAAAGTTGGCCACTGCGTCACATTTGTTTTGCAGGCTTGCGATGCTATCACCAATGGCTTGCTTTAGTTGTTGTACCTTTGTCATTAAGTCCATAAGACTCTCGCTCTCCGCAATTTCCACCTGCTCGGATTGCACAAATGCGTTCCATCTGAAATCTAGTGATTGAAAGCTGTTGTTCAATACACGGATTTTCTCCCCGACTACTTTTACATGTGATGCGGACTCAAAATCTGATACACTGCGCCCAAACCGCATTCCATTGGAGTTGTATATACGGTTGAAGTCATCGATGAACTGAAGCATTCGTTCGCTCAGCGTCCTTTCTCGAATCGGGTCAATCTCGAAATCCGAGTCTTGAGCCCACATGGAGGGGAATTGAAGATTTAATAGAGCGAAAAACGCAAATGGCAGGATTAGTCTTTTCATAAGACCAACCGCTCGCCGACACCGTCCTTCAGCCGACAAATTATTGTGTAGTATTATTTGCATACCTTGTAGAAGTATTTTTCAGCCTTGCGGAATACTTTGATGGCATTGCTTTCCTCAGCTGATTGTGCCTGTTTGCCACCTATCATCAAATTGACATCTTTGATAATGCTGCGCCCCTGCGCTATTAAGTCGCTGCGCTCGGCTGGGTCATTGCTTGCAAGCCATTTTGATACTGTCTGGTCAAGGATTCGTGCGTTGGAGAGTATCTCCGCTGCATTCAAGGATTTGCCATCGACTATTGGTGATGCTGCACCCGACTCTGATATTGCAGTATTGACATCAACCTTGATTGCCTGAATGGAATCGACCAGGCTATTATACTTGTCTCGTGCCTGCTGAACCTCTGGACAGCGACTTTCTTCGTTGTTTTTGGGGAATTGTTCAATCAATGTTTCCTTCATCCCTCGGAATACATTCAGACTTGCCTCCTCTGACACTTTGTCGGCGTTTTTCCGTAACGTGGCGTAATTCTTGCTTACTGCTTCAAGCAAACTGGCCGAAGCTGCAATTTCATCTTCGAGGCCAAAGCAGGGGTTCCGCTGTATCGAAATTTTGTAGGTGATGTTGAGATCCTTGCCGAATGTGATGTCATAATGGCTGGAGGAGGATTTCTTCTTCACCTCGTCGAGGAGCATCACATCGCGCAATCGAATTGTTACCGTATTGAGTTTCCCTTGTATGTCGAAGGTCTGCTCAATAAAGTCGTTAACCATCATTAGTTCTTTATCGACGGGTTGCAACCCGTGGACCTCAATCCATTTTTTCAAGACATGTTTGCGGTGAGGTCTTGATATCGATTTTCTGAATGTTCTGGCAACACGGAATCGGTCGCCGGGATGGCTGCTCACCACGTATGGTAAATTGTCAGGTTTTATGCGACGGTGTTTTACGGCTTTACCATATCGCGTATTATCCCAGAAAACAAACAGTGTCCTGTATGATATGAGACTTACGGTCAGTGTGTTCTTAGTCTCGTCAAACACGAACTTTACCATCAGATCCATATCTTTTGAGTCGTTGTCCAAAGCGATATGGTCGGTGTAGGAATCGGTTTGCGATACGGATATGTTTTTCGTGGTTTGTGCTGTAACAATGTTCGTCACGATGACCGAAAAGGTCATAAAAGAAAGTAATGTGCAGAGTTGTTTATACGACATATTGTGATAATTCTTTATTCGTGAAACTCAAAAGGGTATCCATCCGTTAGGTTCAGCCTGGCGGATAACCCAGGCGGCGACCGACTGGTCTTCGGGATAGGGTGGCCGCGGCAGCGCGTGATAGGATTCATATCTCAGATAGCCTGCAACTCGCTCAACGCCCCAAACCAGGTCGGTGTATGTGTCTGACATATTGATACAGACACGACCTGCAAAGTCGCCTGCCCATCTTATGTTTGGATGCCACGGATGTGCAAGTTTGTCGCCGTTTGCGTCGGTTGTCATGAAACGGAACAGTGGGGCACCGTCCACACTTGGATAGTTTTCCGGAAGGTCGATAATCATACTGAATTTGTCGGCAAAAATAGGTTCGTTCACAATTCCAACTTGATTGAGCTTGTCCATGTTGGTAACCCCGCAGAAACTGCGGATGTGGTAGTTTACAATGTAGCTCGTTGGAAGTCCCACTGGGTTGGTGGCAAGAACTTCTATTTCCGTGTCACGGTTTTCGAATGAATACTCCAACTTCTGCCACTCATATAGCAGCCGTCGGTTTCTTCCGGTGAACTTGGTTATATCGAAATCCTTGCTATGCATTGGTTATGAAAAATTCTCTTATTGCGAACCATCCTTACATCCGGTGTGTTTCTATTGATTCAACCCGGAAACGGATCTGGAATCAGCGAAACCGTGTCACCGTTTTGGACGTTGTAGTCGGCCAAAGTTTGCTCGGTGTTGCCGATGCGCGGACGCATAACGCGTAGCTCATGTACCGCCTTGTCCTCTTTTGCGAAGAAATAGTCAAGTGGTGCTCCGGTCGAGTCAATCGACGGGAAGTCGAAAATCAGTTTGCCATCGTTGCCGATTGCGTGACGCAGGTTGTTCAGCAGCGTCCCTAATGGAGCTTCAGGATTGGCAACGCGGAATTTCACCGTTTTGTTCTTGTAAACAATGTTCAGAAAGAAATCTTCCATATTGTAATTGTGTTAAAGGCAAGTCATAAAAATTAAACCATATCAACGTTTTAATCAACCCGGCACTCAATCACTCGTTCCCACCTTCTACTGTTATATTGACCATAATTGGATAAACGCCAGAACTTCTAACCTCCATCATCTTCTGAAGCAGTTGCTCGACGTATGGTATTTTCTCTTTGAAGCTGCGTTTCACGGTCGAGGTGGAAGCGAGCACAATTTCTGCCACAATCTCATAGCCGCATCCATGCGGGTCCGACTGGATACGTCTGCTTACATCCAGACTTTTCACCATCGAGCGGTCGATGCTGTAGCGTGTCATCAACTCGTTGTAGCAAAAAGTCTTGATATCGGCTGGCGTAACGATGCGGTCGTTGGTGATGACGTGATAGCGCATTAGGCTTTCTTCGCATGCCTTGTCGCTGATTTCGTCCATGCCCGGCATCGGATCGGTTATTGGACGTGCGCTTGTGCCGTCAAACGGAGCTGGAATCTCGAATGTGGAGCTTGACGAAAGCAAGTTGTTGACGGCGGCACCGTGTGTGGTAAGGTAGCGGACCTCTGTCGAGAGTTTGCTGCCTGCACCGATTGTATCGCTGTGCAGCATCAGATATACTCCTTCAAGGCTATTCTGCTTATCACTTTGACACACGCTAATAAGTCGCGAAAGAATGTCTTGTAATGTGTGTATAGTGCCGTCGTCCGCCAAGGCTTTGTTGCTCTGGAAAGCGTAGAAGTCGGTGTTGTATTTGTTTATGAGGCTTGAAAGCAGGCGTAACAGGCTACCCTGATTGAAGCGGTCTCCCATAACGCGTCTCACTTCCACGCGCTCCTTTGTGTACAGTTGTTCTTCCGATGGGCGCACCAAATGCAAAAACTGACAGCCGGCATTCATGTCGCTCCCAGCTACTCTGGACATTGGATAATCGCTCGAAAGCGTGGTAAGGTTCAACTGTGCTTCGGCCAAAAGAACACTGTTTATAGACAACTGTTTCTTGTCGAATAGGAAGTCTTTTGTAACTCCTGCAAATTCAAACACAAGGTTCACCTCATCCATTTCGTCGGGCATATAGCGCGATGCGTCGTGTTTTTTCACACAGTACATCCGGATGTTCTGTTTTGCGAAAATGTCCATCGCAACCATAGATGCGTCATAAACCCGCGAGTCGTTATATAGCGATGTGTCGAGCGAGAAACATTTGGAAAGTGGCAACTGTGCATAATCCCAGGGTCTGACCAAAGGCAGATAGACTCCCTTGTAGGAAACCTTCAGGTCATGGAATAACATGTTTTTCACAGCGAATGAGAATCCCGAAAGATTGTTTACCGGTGAATTGAACGCCAATGTCACGTTCCAGCGTCTGCCGTCCAACCTGGTCACCGACTTGACATAACCTCCCAAAACTCTCGTGTGCAGCAGTGGCATGAACTCGTATTGTGTACCCGACAGCTTGAATATGCTTCCGGTATCGACATCCCATTCGGGTATATTTCGGTTCAAGGAGACTTCCACCACAGCTGAAGCCGGCACAGCATGCCCCATCTCGTAGGGTGTCAGCATCCGCATATACTCCGCCACCACTTCCTCCTTCAGGCGTTCTATCTCGTTGTCGGCATCGTTCATCTGGAAGGCAAGAGCCGTCATCAGCAGGTTCATGACTGCATCGTTCTCCATTCCCTCCAGGACTTCGTTCTGCGGGCTTTGCCGCCATATCTTTATTGCATCGCTCAGTAGCTCTTGTGCTCGTTGCCTTGTCTCAAAAATATTCATTTTATTGCATTGATGGTTGATACGAAAAATTGAAACTAAAAACTATAAGAAAACACTCAATTCCATATCTTTATCGTCGTTTCGTATTTGTAGGGTGTTTTGCTCTCTGTTATCGAACCTTTCACGCTCACATATATCATTTTCTCTTCTCTCACGTATGAGAGGCTGACGCTTACGTTGCTGAGTCGCGGTTCATATCTGTTTATCGCTTTTTGTAGTTCGGTGGCGAAGGTGTTGATGTTCTTTGACGTGCCCGAAACTTTTATCTTGTATAGATCTTTGCCTCCGTCGTTTTTGACTGCCTGCATTGGTACGCTGTTTGGCGCCAATCCGTCGTTGACCGTACATTCGTTCTCGTTGAATATCTCGAATCTCAGGTTCTTGAACACAAACCCATAATGTGGGTCGGCCTTGCATCCATACATTGGCGTCTGCATCAGAAGTTCGATTGAGTGGCCTATACTGTCCTCGACTGTCTCGTCGCGAAGAAATCCTTTGGGTGTTATCTGTAGAGGAATCGAAAGCATCTGTCAAATTGAAACTAAAAAAATGAAACTAAAAACTTGGAACTAATCTTCATATCATCGGTATAAATTCTTTTTCTTCTTCTTTTTCCACTGGTACAAACAGCGCTTTGTAGAGGGCTTCGTAAAGGGTGTCGAACAGTTGCTGGAAGAGGTCGTCTGACAGTTCCTGCCGCAGTTGGCTGTACAGTTGTGGCTTCAGTGTGTATTCAAGTTTGTCCTTCAGTGTCTCGGCCAGCTTCTGTTCCAGCTCTTGGCTCAGTTGTTCCTTGATTTCGGGCAGCATCCGGTCGTGCAGTTCTGGTGTTATCGTCTCATACAGCTCCGCTTTTATCTGTGCTTTCAGCAGCTCATAGTCAATCGTGTTATCCTTCGGCTCCGCGTTGTCTAGCACCGATA
>JAEEGJ010031416.1_pt1 | contig 10284 bp, 9 predicted proteins | sample 8958761 | NCBI WGS metagenome assembly JAEEGJ01 (sample SAMN16246546, study PRJNA631951) | gut metagenome | biome: gut microbiome; feature: rumen; material: RS-attached | host: Bos | place: Iran: Karaj | collected 2018-10 | reverse complement strand
GTTTGGCTTGGATGAATTTCATCGCCACAAACATGCCCGCCAACGAACCGATAGGATTGAAGGCTTGGGCGAGGTTGAGGCGGCGTGTGGCTGTATCGTGGCTGCCCATCGAGAGGATGTAAGGATTGGCTGTAGTCTCCAAAAACGAGAGACCGCAAGTCAACACGAAATAGGCAATGAGGAAGGGATAATAACTGCTTGTGGCCTTGGCGGGGACGAACATCAAGGCACCCACGGCATAGAGTCCTAGACCCATCAGCAAACCCGCCTTGAAAGAATGTTTGCGGACAAAGAGTGCAGCAGGCAAGGCCATGCAGAAATAACCTCCATAAAAAGCCAGCTGCACCAAGGCGCCATCGGTGACACTCATTCGGAAAATCTTGGAAAAAGCTTTCACCATGGGATTGGTGATGTCGTTGGCAAAACCCCACAAGGCGAAACAGCAGGTCACCAAGACAAAGGCCAAAAGGTATTTCTTTTCTACTACTTTATTCATTTTCTTCTGATTTTCAATGATATGGCTTCTGGATGATGCTTACAAAAATCACTTGTTTCTTTAACCACGCAGGCCAAATAACCGCCACCACCAGCCCCAGGCATCTTCCATGCAAGTACATCATCCAAGACAGAATATTGGTCGATGTAGCTTTGTACAGAACCTTGAATCATGGCCGGAAACATGGCGGTTTGGGCGTTGAAGGAAGCTTTATAGGCCGCTGCAAAAGCCGCCAAATCTCTGTCCATGATGGCTTTCCAACAGTCATCGGCAGACTTGGCCAAGATTTTGACTTTCGGTTCGGTGATGTCTTTGCCTTCTACTACCGAGCATCCGGGACGGCGCGGCTCCATGGGAATCATGACAAGGTGATTCTCGAGCCAGTTGAGGATTTCTTCCTCCTGACAGGTCTCAATCTTGATGGGCCAATAAAGTTTATCGTAGTAATGCCTGACGAGGCCGGGCATACAAATGCCAATACTATCCTGTGCCCCGCTGATGATGCCGTCGCTGCGCTCGGGGTCGTTCTCGAAACAGAAGACGAGTTTGGCAAGGGTTTCAGGGTCCATGTCAGGCAGTTTCATGGGCCATATCTTGCGAATCATGTTGCGTGTCGATGTGGAGAGACCACAGCGTTCACGCACCTCAAAAGTTGGCTCTAGGCTGATGGTGATGGCCCATCCTGGTGCAAAACATGACACATAGGGCTGGTCAATCCAAGTGCCGGCCAAGTCCAGTCGGGTTGGAATCTGGCAGAGGTTGTGTTTCAGTGCCGTTGAGGATCGCGCTTCCAAACCATCCGAAGGTGTACGTTGCAACACTATGTATTCGATGCCACGTTCTTCACAGAAACGACGTTTTTCCTCCGAAGCACCGTCTTCATTGACCACAAAAATGTCGGGTTTCAACCTATCCACCGTGCCGATGAAGTCCATCACGCCATCGCCATCATTGATGAAAGCGTCTTTCACGTAACGGATGGCTTTCACCATGAAGAGACGCTCTTGTTCAGGATATAAGGTCTTGTGGTTTTTATAGTGCAAAATAGTTGCGTCGGATCCGATGCCGACATAAAGGTCGCCAAATTGTGCCGCCTGCCGGAAGAACTCGACATGACCACTGTGCAGCAAGTCATAGCATCCTGAAACAAAGACTTTTTTGCTCATCTCTCCGCTCGCATTGGGTTGTTGAGGAAGTCGTCATACGCCAAGCGGATGCCATCTTCTAGTTCGGTCTTGTAAGTCCAACCGAGGGCGGTGGCTTTGCTAACATCCAACAACTTCCGTGGTGTTCCGTTGGGACGCGTGGTGTCCCACTTGATTTCGCCTTGGTAGCCTATCACTTTGGCAACCAATTCTGTCAATTCCTTAATAGTCAATTCCTTGCCCGTTCCAGCATTTACGGTTTCGTTACCCGAATAGTTATTCATCAGGAAAACACAAAGATTGGCGAGGTCGTCCACATAAAGGAATTCGCGCAACGGCGAACCATCGCCCCAACAAGTCACTTCTTTCAAGCCGTTTATCTTGGCCTCATGGAAACGACGAATCAAAGCAGGCAACACATGGCTGTGTTCGGGGTGATAATTGTCATTGGGTCCATAGAGGTTGGTAGGCATCACACTGATGTAGTCGGTGCCGTATTGGCGGTTGAGAAATTCGCAGTACTTGAGACCGCTGATTTTCGCCAAAGCGTAGGCCTCATTGGTTTTTTCCAATTCACCTGTAAGTAGGCAGCTTTCCTTCATAGGTTGTGGTGCCATGCGGGGATAGATGCACGATGAACCAAGAAACTCGAGTTTTTTACAACCATTTTTCCATGCCGAGTGGATGACGTTCATCTCGAGAATCATGTTGTCGTACATGAAGTCGGCCAAGGCCGATTGGTTGGCGACGATGCCACCTACTTTAGCAGCAGCAAGAAAGACGTATTCGGGTTTTTCAGCTGCGAAGAAGGCCTCCACTTGGTGCTGACGGCAGAGGTCGAGTTCCTTGTGGGTACGGGTGATGATGTTAGTATAGCCTTGACGTTCCAGTTCACGCACGATGGCAGAACCTACCATGCCACGATGTCCCGCTACATATATTTTACTGTCCTTGTTCATATTTATTCCTCCATGTGAGCTTTGAGATACAGTTTTTTAACGAACCGCATGTCGTGATCCACCATGATTTTGACCAGTTCTTCGAACGTGGTCTTACGAGGATTCCAACCGAGAAGTGTCTTGGCTTTGGTGGGGTCTCCGAGCAACTGTTCCACTTCGGCGGGACGGAAGAAGCGCGGGTCCACTTCGACTAGACTCTTGCCCGTAGCTACATCAATGCCCTTTTCATTTACGCCTTCACCTTCCCAACGCAGTTCGATGCCGACATGCTTGAAGGCTAGGGTGCAAAAGTCACGCACGGTGTGGTATTCTCCCGTGGCGATGACAAAGTCTTCAGGCTTCTCCTGTTGGAGGATGAGCCACATGCACTCCACATAGTCTTTGGCATAGCCCCAGTCGCGCAAAGAATTAAGGTTGCCGAGATAAAGTTTATCCTGATAACCTTGCTTTATGCGGGCGGCAGCTAGCGTAATTTTACGCGTAACGAAGGTTTCGCCACGTCGTTCACTTTCATGGTTAAAAAGGATTCCATTAGCAGTAAACATGCCATAGCTTTCGCGATAGTTTTTCACAATCCAGAAACCATACTGCTTGGCTACGCCATAAGGTGAACGCGGATAAAAAGGTGTTGTTTCCTTTTGTGGAACTTCCTGCACCAACCCAAACAATTCTGACGTGGAGGCTTGATAAATCTTGCATTTTTTCTCCAAGCCAAGAATACGTACAGCTTCAAGCAAACGCAACGTGCCCACGGCGTCAGCTTCGGCGGTGTATTCGGGGCAGTCGAACGATACTTTCACATGGCTTTGGGCGGCCAAGTTGTAGATTTCTTCGGGCTGTATTTTTTGAATGATGCGCACGAGTGACGATGAATCGGTCATGTCGCCATAATGCAAGGTGAGCAGGCGTTTGTTCTTCATGTCGCGCACCCATTCGTCTAAATAAAGGTGCTCGATACGACCCGTATTGAACGATGACGAACGGCGGATGATGCCATGCACATCATACCCTTTCTCCAAAAGAAATTCAGCAAGAAAAGATCCGTCTTGACCTGTGATACCAGTAATTAAAGCGGTTTTACCCATGCGATATAAAATATGTTGATTATTTCTTTTTAAGTAGGACAATCATCTTGAAGCTCACGTCGGTGAAAATGAGTTGGGCATTGCCATTGCGTTCGATGTGGCGTACGGCCTCTTCGAAAAGTTCGGCAATTTGGGCCAAATTGGCTGGCTTTACGAAAGGCGCGAAGTTGGCGTTGAATTTTTTCTCGTCATCGGGCAGCATGACAATATCAGCGAGATTATTGTTGAACAACAGCGAGTTACGAATAATGCGCAAGCCATATTCCAACAGTTCTTTTTGCCGTTCTCGACCGATGCTTTTCACATTGGCCGAAAAATCGATGATTTCGGAATAGGCGGCGCGAAAACAGAGGCGCATCCATTGCTGGAAAGTAGCGAAGAAAAACTTATGGTCTTCAAAGTCTTTGAACGATCGGCAGGCTGTCAGCCAGTCACCTTCCGAAATCATGGCTGCGTCGTGGGCTTGCTGCGGGTCGCAGCCAAAGCGTTGTTGCAATGCCGTTTCGATGGAGTTGGCATCAAGAGCGGGAATTTTGACAAGGGCCGTTCTCGACCGGATGGTAGCCAACAACTGGTTTTGGTCTTCAGCGATGAGCAGGAAGACCGTCTTTTCAGGCGGCTCCTCAAGCAGTTTCAGCAGTTTGTTGGCCGTCTCGACGCGCATCTTCTCGGCCATCCAGATGATGGCGATTTTATAATCACCCTCGTACGCTTTCATGTTGAGTTTGCGCAGTAGCGAGGCCGCGTCACGTACCGACATATAGCCCTGCTTGTTTTCAATATCAAGAAAACCGTACCAGTCGGTGTCGTTAAAATAACCCTCGTTTTTCAATACAAACTCGCGCCATTCCTCCATGAAGAGATCTGATTCGGGATTACTTTTGACGCTTTTGGTGGTGTTGGTTGGGATGACAAAATGCAAGTCGGGATGAACGAGTTTCTGCATCTTTTGGCAAGTGGGACAAACACCGCAACTGTCGGTTTCGGTGCGATTTGGACACAAGATATATTGCGCGTAGGCCAAGGCCAAAGGCAGTTTTCCACTTCCCGATGGACCCAGAAAGAGCTGGGCGTGAGGCACATGGTTGTCTTTCACGCTTTGGATAAGCCTTTGCTTGAGGTAGGTTTGTCCGATGACTTGCTTGAATTGCATTTTACTAAAATAGTATTTAGCGAGGCAAAAATACAAAATATTTTCAACCCTGTTTCATGGTAGTGGATTTATGCTCTCCCAGCACACACCATCTTATGAAAGGAATCCTCTTGATTACCTCGTAAATCAACGGTGAGAGTAACATCACGGCAAAGAATAGGATGACATACATCGACCACGGCGGTAGCGTGGTATGAACTTTCATCATGTAACCCAAGGAGGCAATCACCAGATAATGAACTACGTAAATGCCGAAGCTGGAGCGTGTCATATAGCCAGCGAAAACTCCTGTACGGTTAAAGCGTGCCTTAAACCAAGCCATCATCGCCAGACACATCAACCAACCATAGAGGCAGTTGAGCGGACTGCCTAAATATTGCGGAGAGGTATTGTCTTGTCCGAAGGTGGTGATAATCAGCACTGTGCCTGCAATGACGGCACAGGCCATCAGGGGAATCCAGGCTTTCTCTATCTTTTCCTGCACCTCATTGTGAGAGAACACAAAATAGCCTAGCAAGAAAGGAACCATGTAGAAAATGGGCTTATACAAGTTCAAGAGACCGTCTAGCGATTCTGGGCGGGGATGCTTGACCAGCGTCTGCTCACCTACCCAGAATAGCACGCCCAAGAGAATGATAATGACGAGATTGGCTTTTCCGCACCAATTCCAAAGTTTGTCTTTTTTGTCTATCGCACGCACCAGAAGCAAGATAAGACACAGTAACCACAGCACCTGGATGAACCACAGCGGCCCTGTGCCACTTACAGCCATCATGAAATATTTTACTATGGCAGGCATACCGTCAAACACGCCTTGCCTTGCGGCTACAACAGTATTGAAATACCCAACCATCCAATGGAACACAAACAAACCTATTGTTCCTGGAACCAACAGTTTTCGGGTACGAGACTTGAACCACTCCTTGGCTGACTGCTTTGCCAGCGCATAACGGGCACTGATGCCCGCTAGCAGGAAAAGGAGTGGCATAAACCAAGGGTAAAGGATGTACATCACAATATCTTGATACTGTGGGTACTGCGGGTATTCGCCAAAACCACCAATGCCACCAAAGACACCCTTGTTGTTGTAGAAATAGAAGACATGGTAAAACAGCACCAAAAGCACCGTCACCCAACGCAAATTATCAATCCAATGTTTTCTCATTTCGTAATATCCTCCATTGCTTGATTGATAATGTTTTGAAACACGTCCATTTTAAGTATCGCAATGCCTCGTTGGTCGCCCAAAACTATTAGACTGTCGCCAGCCTTGATACCATATTGTTCACGGGCTTCCTTAGGGATGACGATTTGTCCCCGTTCGCCCATTTTCACTACGCCGAAAACGTATTTTCCATTAACTGCTTCCATGATGATTGTATTTTACAATTTGTATGAATTTTCATATTTTGCAGCAAAAGTATGAAAAGTTTTCGTTGTGATGACATGTGCCACAAAAATTCAGCATTATTTTTCAAGAAAAGTGTAATTTTGCCGTACCAAACAAAGATTTCCATGAATAAACGACTTGTTTTGTTCATCGCTTTTATGATAGCCAGCCTATCCTCTGTCATGGCCCAAAAACTCGGAGGTGGCCTTATCCTTGGTCCGACCTTTTCGACGATGAAGATGAGCCTCAATGATACCACCACCTTTCGCCCCGATGTGTGCGCTGGCGTTCGCATCGCATTGATTCCCAAACGTTCCATCATCGGTGCCGAGGTGGATGTCATCTACTCGCGCCAGGGTATGAATTCGAAAAAAGGACTCGATTTGGAAGGCAACACCATCCGCCATAAAGAGAAATCGAATTATATCAATGTGCCGCTGCTGCTTAACATCTATTTGCGCAAATGGAATGAAGACGATGAGGACGAGAGTAAGATTCCACGGCTGCGCATCGGACCGCAAGTCGGGTTCTGTTTAGGTGGCAGCGATGTGCAAATAATCAAAGGCAAAACCAATAAACAATATATCACACCATGGGAACGCGGCAGTTTCAACCGTCTTGATTATGGTGTCACCGCCGCGTTGAGCTATTGGTTCATTGAAGTGCGCTACACTTTCGGTATGGCCAATGTCTTCAAGGAAGGTGAAAAGTCCACCAATCATGTGATTTCGGTTACCTGGTCGGATATTTGGTAGTGCAAAACGACGAAAGCTCACTCTTTCCTGTGAATACAGTATTCTGTTAAATCCTTAAATGTATCAAGGATATCCGAAGGATAAAGATCTTCTAACAAAAGAAGTGCTTTTTCTTTATAAATAGGCAATAGAGCAGCCGCTTGTGTGGTGTTCTCGCCATCGTTGAGGTCATCGCGGAGTTGGAAAACGATACCGAAATGAAGTCCAAATTCGGCGATTTTTTCGATTTGTTCGGGAGTGGCACCAACCGAGAGGGCACCCGCCACGCAACAGGAACGCATCAGCATGGCGGTCTTTCTGGTGATGATTTCGAGGTATTGGTCTGCACCATTCGCCTGCATCAGTTCTCCTTCGCTCATGGCGGCAGTGGTGTTGAGCATTTCCTGTAGGATAGCATGGTCATTGGGTTGTCCAAGGAGCAACATGGCCTTGGCCAAAAGATAGTCGCCGGCCAGCACCGCCGAAAGATTGCCGAACCGTGCTTTCACCGAGGAGTTGCTTCGTCTAATGTCTGCGTCATCCACTACATCGTCATGGATGAGTGTGGCTGTGTGCACCATTTCCACAAAAGTGGCGGCACGCAAAGTCTGTTCGTTGACCTCGCCGAAAAGTTTCGCAGAGAGCAGCACCAACAGCGGACGCAGACGTTTGCCTGTGGTTTCCAATACATAGCGTATGATGGTATCCATCGGCTCGGTTTCGGAGCGCAAGGTCTGCCCAAAAAAGGCCTCAAACAGCGCCAATTCAGCAGCGATGGGGGATATGATTTGATTTAATGATTTCACGGGATTTTACACATTTTATAAACCATTTTCACCCCAATTTCACACATTTTATGAAGCTGTTTAAAAATGGATAAAAATAATTGTATGATGGTTCTTATTTCTTATCAAGCAATCCTTTGACTTCTTTATCAAAGTCAGAATCAATCTGTTGGGTGGGATTAAATAGTTTATACTCTTCGGTTGCTTTCTTGTCTGCCATCTCGCGGCTAATCTTCCCCTTGTCGGGCAATAGTGCATATCTTCTAAAGGTCAGGAACTCGTTGACTGAGGCGGCGAACTGCTCCATGCTAAAGGCATTCTCCCGTTCTATCAGGTCTTCAATGTAGTCGAAATAGCCGGACACGGCTCGTTCCAGACGACGTATCTCCACTTCTGGAAGGTAGTTCTTGGCCACCTTTGTGTCGTTAAGCAGCACTCGTCCATCGGGCGCATTCTTCCACGTCTGCAGACCCATGTGGTCTTTCGTGTGGTCGGCACGGGTATAGATAATTTCAGGGGCCGTTTGGCCAGTGATGGCATAGTGGAAACGGTTCTGTACCATTTGGTAGAACTCGCGAGTGGTGGGCGAGTTACGGTCGTAGTCGAACGAGCACTCCGCATAAATATCGGTGATCTGCTGCCAGATACGGCGTTCACTGGCACGAATGCTGCGCACTTTCTCCAGCAGTTCACGGAAGTAGTCCTTACCAAAAACTGCTGTTCCCTGTTTAAGCCGATCGTCATCGAGTACGAATCCTTTGCGTATATACTCATTCAGAATCTTTGTTGCCCACTGACGGAAACGCGTAGCCCTTACGGAAGAAACTCGATAGCCTACAGCAATAATGGCATCGAGAGAATAGAAGGTTGTTTCTCTTTTTACCTCCCTCTCTCCCTCCATCTGAACTATTTCCATTTTGGAAACAGTTAAGTCGGGCTTTAGTTCTCCTTCATCAAAAATGTTTTTTATATGCTTACTAATAGCAGGTATGTTCACATCAAACAACCGGGCCATGGCTTTCTGCGTAGCCCAAATGGTCTCGTCCTTGATAACCACCTGAACCTTTCCCTCTTCGTCGGGCAGTTGATATAATATGAATTGTATTTCGTTGTTCATTTTTGAACATAATTTGCGGCAAATTTACACATTTTATGAACCAAATTCACCTCAATTCCACACATTTTATGAAAAAATCGAATTTTTCGGTTTTTGCACGATATTTGCTATTTTTGCGTTATTCTTCAAAAACGCCTAACCCATGAAACGCACCGGAATCATCATCGCGACCATCGCATTAGTAGTCGTGGGCGTGTTGGCCTTCGCCGCGCCGAAAAACGAACCTGTTACTAACCCGAAAGACGACCCCGTTTCGACAAAAGACTATGCAGCTATGTGGAAAAAAGTTAAGGAAAACCTCGAGAAAAATCTGCCAGAATCGGCTGAAAAAGAACTTGTTGCCATCGAGGAACAGGCCTCGAAGGACAAAAACCCAACCCAACTGCTGAAGACTTGGCTCTATAGGCAGAAAATTTACCAATTTACTGTGGAAGAAGACCCCGATCAGGCCTTCATTCAGTACATTGAGACCAAAGCCGGGCAATTAGACGATGTGCATGACGCGCTGCTGCACGAGGAAATCGCCAAGGCCTACGCCGATTATTTGGGCAATAACGAGTGGCGCATCAGCCAAAACCTGGCCATCGACGGCGATATTTCCAAGGTGGAGATGAAATACTGGGACAAAGAGAGCTTCCGCACACGAATTAATCAGTACTATGCCGAGGCTTTGAAGCCCGTCGAGGCCTTGAAAAAGGTTAAAACTGAAGACTTTATGGTCTTGTACGAAAATAAGAACAACAATGAAGAGTATATTGAATATGAAGCTTCGCTGTTCGAGTTCATGTTCCACCGTGTGGCGAAATACTATCAGGAACAAGCTGATTTGGACGATGTAGAAGTCGGTTGGGGCACCGAAACCTGGTGGTTGCCTGCTGAAAAGTTTGTGAAGGCAGACTTGGGTAATGACGAAAGCCCCCTCATCAAATGCCTGAAAATCTATCAGGACCTTATCGCCTACAACCTCAAGCAGAAGAAAGAGGACGTGCTGATTTACAATGACTTCAAGCGTTTTGAGTTTGTCAATGGGATTCTTGGCATGGATGCGCAATACCAAACCGCTATGGAAGACTTGAAGGCGCAGCATAAAAATAACCCGCTGTCTGCCGAAATCACCTCGTTGATTGCACGTAACATCATCAATCAATATGAGAATCACAGCGAGGACAGTGCCTATTTCGACAATTACAAGAAAGCCAAAGCCTTATGTGAGGAAGCCATTGCGAAGTTCCCCAAATCGCAAGGGGCGAAAAACTGCCAGAATATCATCAAACGCATTGAGGAGCCGCAAATCGACCTGACTTTGAATAAAGTGCAACTGCCCAACGAGGCCATTCCCGCCGTGTTAGAGTACAAAAACACCACCGCTCCGCATTATAAACTCGTGAAAGTCAGCGAGAAAGAATTGAGCAAATTGAAC
>JAEEGJ010031415.1_pt1 | contig 10284 bp, 8 predicted proteins | sample 8958761 | NCBI WGS metagenome assembly JAEEGJ01 (sample SAMN16246546, study PRJNA631951) | gut metagenome | biome: gut microbiome; feature: rumen; material: RS-attached | host: Bos | place: Iran: Karaj | collected 2018-10 | reverse complement strand
TGCCATCGTGTCGATGGCGACGGTGAGCGATGCCGCGATATTTTGCGTCCTGTCGGAAAGGGACTTCATTTTTTAGCTTCCTTTTTTCTATGCTGTCTCAGACGGTATTGGTCTAGTGAGCCTGCAATAAGGGGGAATATGGTGAATTGGGCGATGAATATGCAAATCATTCCCATCAGCGAAACAAATCCCATGCTGCGGAGTCCCGGATGTGATGAGACTAGCATGCCATATGTTCCGATAAGGCCAGCCATTTGCGAGAGGAAAATGGTAAAGAACTTACTTTTTAGAATGGTAAGTGCAGTTCCTGTTTGCTTTTCGTAGTACGCCGTAAAGAATTGTAACGAACCATCGACGCTAGCACCTATGAGAATGGGGAAGATGAGGGCACTGTATGCCGAAATTTGAATATTAAATGCGTTGAGTGAAGCCAAGAACCAGCTTGCGGCAAAAACCGACGGAAGTGCCGTGAATAAGGCGCGGCTCAAACGGTTGTAATAAACTAGCATGAATAGGAATACCAGAAATCCGCCAATCTGTATGGACCTGCTTATGTTATTTGTGATTCTGTTTAGGAATATGGCTCGGGTAATCGGAGTGCCGGCAATCAGGTATGTGCCGTCCTTGATTCCCTGAATCTGGTGGAGTTCATTGTTCAGCCTCGTGCATTCGTTTCCGAGGTTTTCCTTGATGTCGGTGAAGATGAATGCAAACCGTCCTTGCTTGCCCTGCTTGTCGCGGAATTTTTTGGCGATGTATTCTGGAGGGTCGAATTCGTCGGTTTCGTCGAATTCCAAGGCTTGTTCGATTTTTTCCAGATTCTCGCGTTCGCTCTTCGATAGTGCTTCGCGGAATTCCTTGGTGACCATGCTGTGTAGCTGGCGCAACTTGTCCATCTTTTTTTGTTGCAGGTTTGGCGAAAATTGCGCCAAAGTAAAGATGGAATTGACGCTTGTTATGGCTCCGCTTTCTTTAAGCTCGTTGAACTGTTCCAAAAGCGTTTCGCTTTCGGAACGGTCCGGTAGCATGATGATGAGCGGTGTCTTGTTCAAAAAACCGGTTTCGGCAATCAACGAATCGATATGCGTGTCTTTGTAATTGATTTCTGTTGCCGAAAAGTCGTTGCGGATGTGGACGCGTGTACCGCCAATGTAGAGCCCGACAAGGCTTGCTGCGATGATGATGGAGAAGATAATCCAGTTCAATCGGTTCGAAAGCATGGACATCTTGTATTCGGAATGAATTTGTGCGTGCGTTACCGTGAACGGTTTTTTGCGTTGGGTGACCTGCAAAAGTGCCGTCGAGAATAGGAGCGTGATAGCCCAATTCAGGATGCAGCCCGTGGAACCGAGAACGCCTAGTTCCTGGAGTCCGGGGAGCGGAATCAAAATAAGGCATGCGAAAAGCGTTGCAAAGGTAAAACTTGAAACGGCGGTTGAGGGACCGATGCCAAGGAGTGCACTTTCGATGCAGAGTTGCGGACTCAGGTTCTGTTCGCGTTCAAGGAAATAGCGGTTGAGAACGTGGTTGATGATTTGCAGTGCCTGCCCGGGGAGCACAATCGCAAGCAATAGCGTAAAGAGGTTGATGCGCCCGTAGAACAGGTACGAACACGCCATTGTCGTCACAATCGGGGTCGCGATGGGGAGCGCCGAAATAAAGATGAGTTGCGGTTGCCTGAAAAAGTGTAGAATGAGGAGCAACAGGATAAGGACTGCGGTGACGATACCGACCATCTTCGCTTCGGGCAAAAGGCGCTTGCCGGTCTGGATGGATTCATAGACTTTGCCTGCGTAGTATATGTGAAAGCTGTCTTTTTCTTTTTCTTCTTGAATGACTTCTTTTACTCTGCTGAAAAGTTTTCTGTTGGCCTTGAGGTCGGAAATCGAGTGCGTCGGGTAAATCTCGACAATGCGGATGGTTCCCGCTTTGTTGGAATGGCTAGTCGATAGCTTGTCGAAGTATTTCTTTTCAAGATCGCTCAAAAGCTGTTCGCGTTCTTCCGATGTGGTGCGCGTGATAGAGTCTATGGCGCTTTTCAAGTCGATGAACAGCGGATTATTCTTCAAAATATAGTCGCGCTTGAGGTCCTTGATACGCTGCACCATGATGTCGATGTCGTTTTCGCTGGCGTACAGGAACTTGTACTTTTTATAAAATTCGATGTCCGTCTCGAAGTCGGCGAAATGGACCAACGGCTCTTTCTCCATTCTGTGCGCAAGGTTTCGTGCAAGGCGGTAGTTCGCGCTGGAGTCCTCGGATTCCATAATTACGATGAGACTGCCGAGGCCGCCAAATTCATCTTCGATTTTTTGGATGTTGCTGGGTTCTCGGGCACTTGTAATCGTGTCCTGTAGCTGTAAATCCCAGCGCAGGTGCATGATGGGGTAGATGCTCAGGATGCCTATCGCCAAGAACACCATGAGGATAATTTTGGGATAGGTCGCTAATTTTTTTATAATTTTTGAAAAAAGTGAAAACATCATACTCAATATAATTATAATTTGCAATGGAATGATCCGTTTTTTGACGATACTATTGCTTGTTGGTGTGCTGTCCGTGTCAGCGCACGCAAAGAAAGCGGCCAAGGTGGCTCAGGATTCCTCGTCGGAGTCCATGTCGTTTACTGAAATCATATCGTGGCCGTTTATCCATGTTGTCCAGCCCGTCTTTGGAATGCTGGTCTATCCGATTTCGGAACCGCTTCATTATGCTATCAAGAATGGCGTTGCCGAGAAGGCTGTAGATTTGATTACGTTTGGCGAAAAACGGAACATCCTGATTTATCCGGCGTTCAATCTGAAACCGGGGAGTTCAACGATGCTCGGGGTGTGCTACCGCCACAGGAATCTCTTTAAGCAAGGGGACTATGGGGTTTTTGAAGGACATTATTATGCGAACAGTGATATCGACTTGAAGGTGCGCTATTCGAAACAGTCGCTTTTTGGCAAGAATTTGTACGGCGCCGTGGTTACGGCCGTGTATATGGATAGGGACAATTCCTTTGTGATTCCAGGGACGAGGGAATCGTTTAAACAGGCCGATACGACGATATTCTTCGAAACAAAATTAGGGTTTCCGTTGACGGAGTCGAGAAACTTGAACTTCAGTGTGGGTGCCGAAATAAATTACCACATTGTGGATTTTTCGGATACGAAGGATTCCGTGCTTGACGATATCAAGTTCCCGATTGCGGACCGTGGACTTTATCAGAACCATTTTGAAATACCGGTTTATGCGAATCTCGTGTTCGACAATCTGGATTTCCCGTATGCGCCTTCGAGAGGCAATCGTTTGAGCATCAGCGGCACATATGTGCTTGTGGGGAAGTATAGCGGTATCGGGGTCGATGATTTTTCGGAAGCCGGGCTAGACCGTACAGAAAAATTAAAGGATGGCGGCAAAAATCACGACTATGTGAGAGCGGAATTGTTTTACCAAATCTACTTCTTTATCGGGCGTGCCCAGAAGTACGTGCTCTCGGCAAAAGAAGCACGCAAGACAAGAAAGTTCTATACGGACTTTTCGTTGAACGAAGCGCTTCGCGTGTGGCGTCCGGAAAATTTGGTCGAAACCTTGTTTGAACGCCGTGTGCTTGCTTTCCAGTACCGTTTCTTGGGCATGTGGGAAATGGAAAAAGGTGGCGCTCCTTATACGGCGTTCCCCGGCTTGAATGCCAGATATCCGTTGCGTGGCTATTCGGGAGCGTGGGCGAGTCCCTTTATCATGGGTTTTTCGGCGGAATACCGCTGGCCGATAGATAGGCTTGTCGATGGCGTCGTGTTTGATGAATACGCCATGATTAGCGACAAGGTAAATCACTGGTCCAAAAAGAATCTGTACAATTCGTGGGGCTTTGGTGTCCGTGTGCGCAAGCCGGATATGTACCTGTTCCGTATGCAGTTCGGGTTCCACAGCTGGCATGGCATTAGCTTTATCTTGACCATCGCCCCAGAATACAGGTGATGCGGCCTAAGCTCTACCAACTAAATTCACCAATTACAATTCCAATTCTGTCTGCTCGTTGAGGAGGGCGTTTGGTATTGCCTTGTGGAGAATCCTGTAGGCGTTCGGCGTTGCGATGCGGCCCCGCGGTGTTCGCGAAATCAGCCCCTTCTGGATAAGGTAGGGTTCATAGACCTCTTCGAGCGTATCGGGTTCTTCGCCCATCGCGGCACTGATAGTGCCGAGGCCCACAGGGCCGCCGCCGAACTTGTCTATCATCAGCGAAAGAATTTTGCGGTCCGTCGGGTCCAGGCCTTCGCTGTCGATGCCGAGCATTTCGAGTGTCTTGATGGCGGCGCGTTCGTCGATGACGCCGGTGCCGCGCACTTGCGCAACGTCCCTGCAGCGCCTGAGGACGCGGTTTGCGATACGGGGCGTTCCGCGGCAACGACCGCCGAGAATGTTGGCTGCATCTTCGGTGAGTTCGACGCCCAGAATGCGGGCGCTACGCATGAGAATCTTGACGATGTCTTTTTCGTTGTAAAGTTCCAGGCGGTACTGGAGTCCAAAGCGGTCGCGGAGGGGGCCTGTCAAAAGCCCGCTGCGTGTCGTGGCGCCTACGAGTGTAAAGTGCTTGAGCGGAAGGTTCACGCTCCTTGCCGCAGGGCCGGAATCGAGCATGATGTCGAGCCTGAAATCTTCCATGGCGGGGTAGAGGTATTCTTCGACGACGCGGTTCAAGCGGTGGATTTCGTCGATGAACAGAATATCGTTTTCTTGTAGGCTAGTGAGAAGGCCAGCGAGGTCGCTTGCCTTTTCGAGAACGGGCCCGCTCGTAATGTGGATGTTCACGCCCATTTCTTTCGCGATGATGCTCGAAAGCGTCGTCTTGCCGAGTCCCGGAGGGCCCGCAAAAAGGCAATGGTCGAGTGAGTCGCCGCGGTGTTTTGCCGCTTCGATAGCGATGGATAAGCTTTCCTTGATATCGTCCTGACCTGTAAATTCGCTCAGGCTAGGCGGTCGCAAGTTGCGGTCGGAATCGCTTTCGTCAAAAGAGCATTTCTGCGGAGAAATTATACGCTGATCTTCCATATTCTAGTTCTTGTTTTTTTACAAATACTTGAGTGCCTCTGGGATAAGTGTTGCCGCGTCCGCGCTGTCGCCGAGAACTTCGACCGCCTTGACGACCGCCTTCTCTGCCGCTGGATCCTTGACCCCAAGCGTATGCAGTGCCAAAACCGCTTCCAACTTTGCCCCGGTTAGCGCTCCGATGCTCGTGATACCGCTCCCTTCGACATCGCCTAACGACTGCAACATTGCACCCGCTTTATCCTTGAGCGTCAGCGTCATCTGCTCGCATGTCTTTTTGCCAAGCCCCTTGATTTTGCTAAGGGCAGCCTTGTTGTCGCTAGCAATCATGTTCAAAAGATCGGCGGGCGTGCTTCCGCTCAAAATCCGTTGGGCAAGCTTCGGTCCGATACCGTTCACGCTTAAAAACATGAGGAACAAGTCTTTTTCGGTCGTGTCCGCAAAACCGAATAACGTCATGGAATCTTCGCGTACCACGAGATTCGTGTGCAATGTGACTTCGGCTCCCTCTTCGGGGAGCTTGCCTGCCGTATAGGCCGAAATATTGATGCCGTAACCGACACCGGCGCATTCCACGACTACAAATGTAGGGGTTTTCTGTACCAATAAGCCACGGATTCGCTCAATCATAAAATCTCCAAATTATGCACTTTTGTGCTACTGCTCAAATATACACTCTCTGGAGGGCTCTGTCAAGCGAAATTGTATTTTTTTTCAATGTTACGGGCTTACTGGAGCCGAACGGCCATTTTTGCAGCGTTTTCACAAATTTCAGAAAAAGTTCGGGTTGTACTGGCAGGGCAGACAGTAAATTTATCTAGTTTTACAACATAACAAGAACTTTCTCACAAAAGAAAACCTTATGAAAAAAATTTTGAGCATTTTGTACACAGCTAGCGCAATCCTCCTTTGGGGCTGCGGCGATGATTCTTCTACTTCACCGGACAATCAAATAGCCACTTTTTCTTCTGCAGAAGAAACCAGTAGCAGCTCTTTCAAAGACAATGCCGTATCAAGTTCTCGCATCGAACACTCAACAAAAAGTAGCAGTTCTACGAAGCCCACATCCAGCAGTCTTGTATCTAGTAGCAGTTCAAAAACAACATCCTCACATTCTGGACAATCTTCATCTTCCAAAATTTCTTCGTCATCACAGTCGTCTTCTTCCGGTAAATCATCGTCTTCCGAAGAATCCTCGTCTGCAACTGTTTCCTCCTCCAGCCTATTCAATCCCTGCAGCGAGGCCCCGGCGCTTAAAGAAAACTGGAAATACTTGAACCCAAACGTTCAGTATGGCTGTTTCAAGGATTCCAGAGACAATCAATACTATGCGACCGTCAAAATCGGCGATTATACCTGGATGGCCGAGAACCTGGGATACAAAGCTAGCCAATATGCCAACACAAAAGATTCATGGTACGGATACACCTCAAAAGGATTCCAAAGCCAGAATCAACGAGGATACCTGTACACCTGGGACATCGCGATGACTGATACAAGCTGCCAACAAGGCTATTTATGCAGGCCACAAAGCCAAGCGCGAGGCATCTGCCCAGAAGGATTCCACATTCCCTCTTACTGGGAATGGCAAAAGCTTTTCAACGCCGTTGGCGGTGAAAGCATTGCGGCCCGCGACCTCAAGTCAGCAGAGGTTTGGGCCGACACAGCAAAAGGTACTGACAAGTACGGCTTTAGCGTGATCCCTAACGGACCTAAATATGGAGCGGATGTATTCAATCCGGTTGATCAAAATGCAGTCTTTTGGTCTTCCAACGAAATGGGAACGGAATCAATCGCCACCATACAATTTCAAAGCCTCGACAAAGTCTTTCCATTGTCTATGGGAAATAAGGAATTTGCCTTTTCTATTCGCTGCCTCATGGATTATCCCGAACAAGAAGCACCCCATTCAGGCATCCCCCATGATCCAGATAAAATTTACCAGTGCGACGAAATGCTGATGGACGACATAAACACCTGGCATTTCAAAAACAGTAAGCAAGAAGAATTCAAGTACTTTATCGACGACAGTGACTCAATATCTGTTTATATAAAAGACTCCCATTCAGAATCCACAAGCAGAACAAGCGCCGGAAACAACGAAGATGACCTTTACACTATGTTCTGGGCGGCCATGTGGTACTGTAAGTAGCGTAAGCCTATCCAATGCTGGTGCGTCCCCCATCAAAAAATCTCAAAAAAAATGCGGATTTTCGTCAAAATGTCATAATATGACAGTTAAGGGATGTATATTTGTCCCGTGAACAATGTACTCCGCCTTTTTTGCGTGTAGGCGGTTGGAGGTATAGATGAAAAAGCAAGAGATTTTGCCGGTTGCCGAGAAAAACGAGATTATCGTGTACCAGCCGGAGGGCGGGGAATTCCACATCGAAGTCCGGGTAGAAAACGAGACCGTCTGGCTCACACAGGCGCAAATGGCGGAGCTGTTCGGATCTGCTCCCCAAAATATCACGATGCACATCAAAAACATATACCAAGAGGGAGAATTGCTCAAAAATTCAACTTGTAAGGATTTCTTACAAGTTGCCCGAGAAGGGAATAGAAACGTCAAACGTAGCTATAAATGCTACAATCTTGATGTTATCATTTCTGTGGGCTATCGCGTAAAATCCATTCAAGGGACGCGTTTCCGTCAATGGGCGCTTCAGGTTCTCAAGGAACACATGCTTAAGGGATTCAGTGTCAACCAAAGGCTCGTTTCGCACGAAAACAGGCTTGAAAACCTTGATTCCCGCGTCATCAACCTTGAAAAACAGGTGGATTTCTTTGTAAAGACGAACTTGCCGCCTAGCGAAGGACTGCTTCCCGCACACGCCCACTGGAGCGGGTACGAATTCGCTGTGCAGCTAGTTCGTTCCGCGAAAAAGGAGCTCGTCATTATCGACCCGTTCGCCAACGATATGGTGCTGAACTTCGTCACCAAGGAACAGGTGCTTGCGATGGTAAAATAGGGAACTTAAGAATCGTCATTTCTTGGAGGTGTCTTGTATGCAGCGGATGGAGACCGCGGTAAACTTGTCAATATAACTATTGTAGTCTACGTTGCCCCCAATTTCTCCATCATCTTCATGATAGTATCTGTAGAATTTCACAATATAGTCCTCGTCGCGGTTTCGGTACCTGTAACGAAGAAGAAACCTTGCTTGGTACATATAGTCGGTATATTCATCCGTATTCGTTCGGTATCCGGTAGCAACCATCGAAAAGCCGTAGTCGTCCGTTCCGCTGACATCCACGCCATCCCTGGTCCACCCAATCTGCGAAATAAGTTTCTGGCTCGCCGTAGATGAATCCCCGACAAAAGCAATCAACTGTTGCCATTCAAAATCCTCCGCTTTGCGCCAACCGTCAGGGCAAGAAGCGTTGCTTTTATTCGAGTAGAGACGCCCATACTTATTACAGTTAGACCAGTTGTTGTTTAGGCAATATGCGTAAGTTGTTTTATGATCTTCATAATAATTCAGATTCTGCGCCAGCCATACCTGCTCGCCGATCTTGATGGTCTTATAGACCTGATCATCCCTTTCATCGAGGATTTCGCCGTACTTGCCGGCTTCGAGTAATTCTTGGTTCAGGAACTCGGTTGTGATGCAATGATGGGAGCGGCAGTTGTATGTTCCCGAAGGCATGACGCCCTCGCCCAGTTCTTCGCTATAGAACGAGGAACAGGAGCCACCCGAAACAAACGAAGACGACTTGGCCGAAGAAGAAGACGGGCGGTCATCCTTGGCGGCAAAGCTGTTGGAACCTTTGTCGTCACCGCAAGCCGCCAGAATAAGCAGCCAGCATAAAATTGAAATGATTTTATACGTTCTTGCCATAATTTGTAAAATATAAAATTTGAATTGAATAAGCCGTAATTTTTTTATAAGTTTTTTATCGGAGCCTAAAAAGTGTTCTATGTCTAAAAAACAAACTTGTTCAAGCTCTTTCTTTTTTTAAATGTATTTTATTACTGAAAAAGGCTGGTCTGTATGAAAAATCTTGTTTTGTCTTCTTTAGTATTGTCCCTTCTTGCGGGATGTGGTCTTCCGGATCTTTCTAACCCACCGTGCCGCGAAGACGTTTATCAAGAATATTCCATCAAGGGCGACTTCTTGCTTGACCATGGGGAGCGCATTGTCTTTGCCCCAAAGTGTTATTACGACCCGGCTTCACCTGATTTTAAATGCGGGATTGCTGCGCTTGGCGTAGAAACCCGCAAAACGGTTCATCGCTCACAGGACAATATGGACTGCCCAGGCGTTGCTCAGGGTGCCGTATTTAACTACGATTCTACGGACTTTGACAAGCTCGTCATTACGACACCAGATGGTTCCTCAAAACCGCTCCTTTCGTATTCCTTTACAAAAAACGCTTACGATGGCTCCTATGGTTACGACAACTTCGCGACTTTTAGTCGGTTGGAGCGAGTAGATAGTCAGCAGGTGCAGATGGATCTTATAGAATGCGATTCCTTAGGCGTAGTTGATTTTTCGATTAAGGATGCCAAGGGAAATAAAGTCCGCATGAAATACGATTTGTCCTACTTTTTGAACGACATAAAGCCCGCGTTAATCGTTACTGACAGTGCTCTCCAGATTCATTATGGTTTAGATTACTCGTATCTTGGTGAAAATAGCCGTCTTAATACAAAATGTACTTATAATTCCGCTTTCATCGTGGGTTATCAAGAGACGGAAGATACGAATGTTGTTACAAATTCATATATGGAAGAGTGTCTGAATCAGTGTGTTGATTGTCATGGTGAAATTCCCATTGCCAAGATGCAGTTTACTAGAAAATCTATGGGCTGGCCGGCGACAATCCCTGACTTGGTGTTGGCTTGCGAATCGGAGCCGGAGATTCAGGATACCGTTCCTTCGTTACTTGTGATTTACGGGAAAAAAGAAGTTTATTGTAAAGCCGTCCGCATCATACCCTATTTAGATTATTATGTCTATAAGCCGCCTACTTCGGATTGCCCGTACGGAGAGGGGAACCCGATTTGTAATCGCGGTGAAGAAAGTTTCTTGGGCAATATTGTCTATAAACCTTCTCAGAAATAGCTATTAACGACTCTGGGTATTATCCCGCGCTCCCGTGTTTTTTTCTTTTTACTACCTTTAAAAACATGGTTACGTTAGCTCTTTCTCATTTCGAAAAAAGTTTCCCGGCAGCGCTTCGCGGAAAGCGCCTGGGAGCGGTTTTGCATCCGGCTTCGGTTTGTGCCGCTTTGCGTTATACGCT
>JAEEGJ010031413.1_pt1 | contig 10284 bp, 7 predicted proteins | sample 8958761 | NCBI WGS metagenome assembly JAEEGJ01 (sample SAMN16246546, study PRJNA631951) | gut metagenome | biome: gut microbiome; feature: rumen; material: RS-attached | host: Bos | place: Iran: Karaj | collected 2018-10 | reverse complement strand
TTATACTTCAAACCAATAAATGTAATATGAAAACAATCCGTCTTTTTATGACTTCAGCGGCCTGTGCCCTGCTGGCCGTTTCCTGCAAGAACAACGCTAACACACAAGAGTGTCAGATGTGCGAGAACCGCGACAATATCATTGTCAATGTACCTCGTGGCGAGCAGGCTCCTCCTGCCAATCCCGGACAGCGTAACTTTGGCGGCATGATGCCCACTATGCGTCCTCGTCCGCAGGGACAGGGTCAGGCACAGCGTCCTCCTATGAACATGCAGCGTCCCGCCGGTCAGCGTCCCGCTCCGCAGGTTCGCACCGTATCTCTTAAGGAGCTCTCCATGAGTGACCCGTTCATCTATCCCGATCCCGAGACCAAGACATACTGGCTCACAGGTACCGGTGGCTCACTCTACAAGAGCACCGACCTTGAGATGTGGACCGGTCCCTACAACGTAATCGACCTGTCAGGCACATGGATGCAGGGTAACTTCGTAGCTGCCGCCGAGATCCACAAGTTCGGTGACAAGTTCTATTATGCAGGTACATGGAACAACCACGGCGTCTGCATCGAGCAGGTCCCTCGCCGTTACAACGTACCTCTGAACCAGACTCAGCTGCTGGTATCAGACAAGGTTGACGGTCCCTATCTGCCTCTTGTAAAGGACTCACTCTTCTGCCTTGGCCCCACAACATGGGATATCATCGACGGAACTCTTTATGAGGAGAACGACACCGTATATATGGTATTCGTACACGAGTGGACACAGCTTATTGACGGCACTATGGCTTACATGCCTCTGTCAAAAGACCTGACACACCGTCTGGCCGAGCCTACCACAATATTCCGCGCATCGGAGGCCGCATGGTCAAAGGAGATGAACTCAATCGGCGAGACTACATTCGGCATGAAGATGCCGGGTTGGGTAACCGATGGCCCGCAGATGTTCCGCACCGAGACCGGCCGTCTGGGCATGCTCTGGTCAAGCTGGGGTGAGAACCGCTATGCAAACGGTATTGCATGGTCCACCAGCGGCAGCATCAAGGGCCCCTGGATTCAGGAAGAGGTAGCATTCAAGGGTGACAACTCAGGTCACGGAATGATCTTCAAGTCATTCGAGGGTCAGCTGCTCTACTCAGTTCACCACGACGGCGGTACAGGCCGCAAGCCCGAGATCTGGACTGTCGATGCATCAGGCGACAATCTGATTCTTGGCAAGAGAATACATTAATATACCTCTTTAAATAAAATATTATGCAAACCGTGGGTGTTAAGCCCGCGGTTTGTTGTATTTTTGCGTCTTAAATAGCAAACAGAACAAAATGAAGATTTCCAATCGCGCTGAAATTATGCCCAGTTCGCCTATCCGCAAACTGTCAGGCATTGCACAGAAAATTGAGGCCGAAGGCATCAAGGTCTATCATCTTAACATCGGTCAACCCGACCTGCCGTCACCGCAGATTGGTCTGGACGCGCTCAAGAAGATTGACCGCCAGGTGCTGGAGTACACCCCCTCACAGGGATTCCTGAGCCTCCGCAAGAAACTGTGCGACTATTACGAGCAGTATCAGATCAAGTTTGAACCCGATGACATCATCGTTACCAACGGAGGATCTGAGGCGGTTCTGTTTGCGTTTATGACCTGCCTTAACCCCGGTGATGAGATTATAGTTCCGGAGCCTGCCTACGCCAACTACATGGCATTCGCAGTATCTGCCGGCGCCGTAATCAAACCCATCGTTTCAACAATTGAGGACGGATTCGCCCTACCCCCGGTCGAGAAGTTTGAGGAACTCATCACCGAGCGCACCAAGGGTATCCTGATATGCAACCCCAACAACCCCACCGGTTACCTGTACACCCGCAAGGAGATGCTCCAGTTGCGTGACCTGGTCAAGAAATATGACCTGTACCTGTTCTCGGATGAGGTTTACCGCGAGTTCATCTACACAGGCTCACCATACATCTCAGCCTGCCACCTGGAGGGTATTGAGGACCACGTAATCCTGATAGACTCCGTTTCAAAGCGTTACTCTGAGTGCGGTATCCGCATTGGCGCCATCGCCACCAAGAACCAGGAGGTTCGCAACGCCGTGATGAAGTTCTGCCAGGCTCGCCTGTGCCCGCCTCTGATAGGCCAGGTAATTGCCGAGGCATCCATATCGGCCCCGCGTGAGTATATGAACAACACCTATGAGGAGTTCATAACCCGCCGTAAGTTCCTGATTGACGGACTCAACAAGATACCGGGAGTATATTCACCCATCCCCATGGGCGCATTCTACACCACAGCCAAGCTGCCCATTGACGACTGCGAGAAGTTCTGCAAATGGTGCCTGACCGATTTCCGCCGCGACGGCAAGACCATCATGATGGCCCCCGGAACAGGTTTCTACTCAGATCCGCAGTACGGACACGACCAGGTCCGTCTGGCATACGTGCTTAACGTAGAGGATCTTAAGGAGGCTCTCAAACTTCTAGCCGAGGCCCTCGAGGAGTACAACAGTCTGCCCAAGAAATAATGAAGCGTCTGGCCACCCTGCTGCTTGCACTTGCTACCGTAGCGTTCACATTCGCTGCGGCACCCAAGCGTGAGTTCCGCGGAGCGTGGATTCAGGCAGTTAACCATCAGTTCGAGGGCATTCCCACAGCCGAACTCAAGGCCGAGCTCAGCCGCCAGCTTGACTCACTTGCATCATGCGGAATCAACGCCATACTGTTCCAGGTACGAGTTGAGGCCGATGCCCTTTACAAATCAGACCTGGAGCCCTGGAGCGCTTATCTGACCGGATTCCAGGGCGAGGCTCCCGATGAGGATTGGGACCCGCTGCAGTTCATGATAGATGAGTGTCACGCCCGATGCATGGAACTGCACGCATGGATCAATCCCTTCCGGGCCAAGACCAAGCCCACCACGGAGTTCGCCCCCACCCACCAGATGAAACTCCATCCCGAGCGCATCATAAAGTTCGGAGACCTGGCGCTGTTTAACCCCGCCCTGCAGGAGAACCGCGACTACATCTGTCAGGTAGCAGCCGATATAGTGACCCGCTATGACATAGACGGATTCCACATAGACGACTATTTCTACCCCTACCCTGACGGCAACCTCAAGTTCAATGACGATGCATCTTTCAGGAAGGATCCCCGCGGATTCAAGAACAAGGATGACTGGCGCCGTGACAACGTAAACCTGTTTGTAGAGCAACTCTACAACACTGTAAAGGAACTCAAGCCCTGGGTGAAATTCGGAATATCACCTTTTGGTATCTACCGCAACAAATCAGCCCAATACCCCGAGGGCAGTGAGACCACAGGTCTTGAAAACTACAGCGGTCTTTATGCCGATGTACTCTACTGGATAGAGAAAGGCTGGATGGACTACTGCATACCCCAAACCTACTGGAATACCGGTTACAAGGCTGCCGATTACGCAATACTGGCCAAATGGTGGTCCGATAACGCCGGCGGATGCCTGATGTATCTGGGACAGGATGTGGAGCGCACTCTGACCGACAGAGACCCCAATCATCCCGAAAGCAACCAGCAGCGTCACAAACTCAACCTGGAACGCATACTGCCGGGACTGCAGGGAAACTGCTACTGGCCGGCAAAGTCAGTAGTTGACAACCCCGATGATTACCGCACCGTCCTGACCAAAGAGTATCACAACACTCCGGCCCTGCAGCCGGTTGCCGACTATATGCCCAAGAACACACCGGGCAAGGTGCGCAAACTCATGCCGGTTGAAACAAGTGACGGCCCCGTCCTGTTCTGGACCGCACCCAAAGGCCGCAAGGAACTGGACAAGGCTGTACAATACGTAGTTTACCGATTTGAAAGCGGACAGGAGATAGATCTGGACAATCCGCAGAACATCGTTGCCATAACCCGCCGCTCATTCATAAACCTTCCGTACCGCGACGGCACCACACATTATATATATGTGGTAACGGCTCTCAACCGCCTGCAGCGCGAGTCGGCCCCCGCAAAATGCAAGATTAATTTATAGTTATTATTTTGACAACTTCATGAAATCAGCAATAAACCACGTTTGTTGCTGATTTTCTTTTTGTTATATCAAAGACACACCGGATTATTTAGTTAATCACATTGTTAACGAAGGATAAATAATTAACTTTCTCACTTAACTTCACGCCACTTTTTGACTCTTAACTATGGAAACCGACAAGAACGGTGACCACAAACAAAACAGAATAACAAAAACAAAAAAAATAAGAATTATGAAAAAGATTTTCTTCGCTGCCGTTGCAGCACTGCTTTTCGGAATGAATGTAAACGCTCAGAGTGTTAACGAGAAAGAGGCTACCGTAGCCGATGTAGTTGCAGAACTCAACCAGGCCGATGCCCTCCAGTTCATCCCCATGTATCAGAAGATGCTTACCGAGATCGAGACCGTATGCCGCACTGAGAACAGCGACGACAAGAAGACCGCCAAGATCGAAGACATCAAGGAAGTTTACACCGATATGTTCAGCCAGATCCTGGTATCAGAGCAGAACGAGGTTGCTATGAACAGCGTATCAATGGAGTATATCAACAACCGTATAGCCAAATAACATCCATCCATACTGGATATTTGTAAGAAGGATATAAAAAGGAAGGCCGGCATCGCGCGATGTCGGCCTTCTTTTATCAGGAATCTCTTATCAGAGACTGATGCTGTACATGGTGATTGAGTAAGGCTCAACATCCAGAGTTGCCTTGCTCTTGAGTTTGATGCTCTCAGTAACGGGAGCGATAGGCTGCTGGTCAAAGTTGTTCTCGTCATCGGGCTGGCCCTTGATAACAGTCTTGGTCACGCTCTTGAATCCGCCGAAACGCGACAGGTCGATGGTTGCCTTGGCAGCATTCTCGCCGGCATTGCAAACCTTAAGATAAAGTTTGCGGGCCTTAGTGTCAAGCACTACAGACTGACCCAGCAGGTTGTCATCCTCACGGTCAAACTTAACGCACTCGCCATAGAAGTAATCACCGCTTGACTGGCCGAACATCTGCTGTACGTAGTAACTGCAGGTAAGGAACGGACGCTCATTGTCAAAGTAGATCAGGTCCGGGTTCCAGTTGTTGGTATTCTTGCGAGCAAAAAGAGGTGCATATGATGTCATTACCACAACATCGGCGTTACGCTCTACATGCAGCAGGTAGAGACCCTCAGCCAGGGCATCAATCAGCTTCTTGTCCTTGGCCGCATACTCACCCAGGTAAACCTTGGTCTTGCGGTCGCGGGGATAAGAGTCATACTGACGGCTGGTCAGGAAATAGTTGCGCTGCTCATAATAGTGCTCATCAAGGATGGGAACCTCAAGTTCTGTAGCAAACTTCCAGCCCTCCTCATAATCACCGTTGCCGGGATGTGAACCGGGACCTGCGGTACCTACTATCACGATATCGGGATACTTGGCACGAACCTGGTCATATATGAACTTGAAACGCTCCTCAAACTCAGGGGTAATCTTCTCCTCGTTTCCAAGACCCAGATACTTGAGGTTGAATGGCTCCGGATGACCTGCATCGGCACGTACCTTACCCCACTTGGAGTCGGCAGGACCGTTGGCCCACTCAATCAGGTCAAGAGCCTCATCGGCCCACTCCTGCATATCCTCCATGGGAACGGCATCCTGAGCCTGAGTACGCATATTCCAACCGCCGTTGGTACCCTGGCAACTAACGCCGCAAGGCAGAATAGGCAGCGGCTCCATGCCGGCATCCTCGCAGAACTGGAAATACTCAAAGTATCCCATCTCCATGCTCTGATGGTAACCCCAGGTGTTCTTGATACCCTTACGGGTCTCCTTGGGGCCGACGGTTGTCTTCCAACGGTATGTATCCCAGAATCCGTCACCACCGCCGTGCACTACGCAGCCGCCGGGGAATCTCATGAACTTGGGATTCAGGTCAACCAGCGCCTGAGCAAGATCCTTTCTCAAACCATGACCTTTATAAGTATCCTGCGGATAGAGAGATACCATATCGATATCCATCACGCCGGTGGTGAGTGAGAGCAACTGCAGTGATGCGTTGGGGCAATCCTGTGCTGCAGTCAGTGTATACTCGTATTTCTTCCAGTCACTGCCTGAAACCGTAAAGGTGGTATCGGCAATAACGGTAGGCTGAGCACGGAATCCGCGACCCTGAACCAGAAGCACGGCGCGAACCTCCTTGTCCTTGCCGTCGGGGTTGCGCAGGAACACCGAGAAATCATACTTGTCACCGCCCTTAAGCAGGATGCCGTCATAACCGTCGTTCTGGATACCCACGCCGGTCCAGCCGTTGTAGTCATAGTAATGGCCCACACGCTCTATGTTAAGTCGCATATAGTTGGGGTTGTTGGGATGTATGGGATCCTGCTGCTTAGGCTCAATGTAACCCAGTGAATGACCCGGGCGGATTGAACGCCATGCGGTTCCGGGGCCCCATCCGTCACGCTCGCTTGGGCTGAACTCAAACGATCCGTTCTGGATCAGCTCTGCACACAGACCGCCATCGGCCGACATGCTGATATCCTCAAAGAATATGCCTATAAGTTCGTTACTGATTTTCTTGCCGCCGGCGGGAGCCTTGACGGGCTTGGCAGCGGTTACGCCAAACATGAATGATGCGCATACCGCCATCAGGATAAGTTTTCTTTTCATATTGAATATTGTTGGTTAGGCTACTTTCTGAGTACAAAAATAACATCAAATTTTCTTTCCCCAGTAAGTAACCTTATTATTCTTGTCAACACCGGCATATACTATGGTTTCACGGCGAGGATTGGCCTCCCAGTCCAGTTCACGCTCCACGCATACCACCACATTGCCCAGAGTAAGACGCTTGGTTGCCTCATCATAACTCCACTTTCCGGTTATGGCTCCGGTTACGGTGCCGTCGGCCTTAAGGACAATATCCTGTGATAGATTCTGGTGCGCATAATCATAAACCAGGCCGATATGCTCCCATGTACCTATAAGGTCATTTGATGTGATCTTGCTGTCAGGAACGGCCGCATAACGTTCAGGCAGTGCTATAGGCCAAAGGTTATCCGGCTCGGAGGCCGATGCGGGACACCATACTATACGGCGCACATGGCCCATCATTATGGCGTTGCTGAAACGGTTTCCGCCTACGTTTGCCGGCAGACGTCCCTGAGAGCAGTAGAACCATTCATCGGTCCCCTCCTTTTGGAAGATACCGCAATGCGATATGCCTACCCATCCGTATCCCTGTTCAAAACGGTAGGGATGAGTCACTATGGGATAGCAGTCTCCGCGACCGTTGGTGAAATTGCGTCCGGTAATATCATAATACGGACCCTCTATATTCTCACTGCGTACCACACGGGTATTATACGGAACATCCAGGCCGTCATATGCCATAAACAGGTAATAGTAACCGTCTCTGTAGATAATCTCCGGCGCCTCACTGCCCTGCCAGCGTGATGTAGCGGTACGGGTACCTATGCGCTGTCCGTAACGGGCGGTAAGTTCTTCGGCGCTGTCAGCCCAGGGATCACCCAGGGCAGCCTTGGGCTTGCCGCTCTCTGCGTCAATCTCCAGCAGGGCGAACCCGCTGTGCCACGAGCCATGTATAAGATAATGCTTACCCTGAGGGGTTACGATATATGTGGGGTCGATGGCATTGTAATAGAAATAGGCATCCCAGTTGCCGGCATCGGCACGTGTCCAGCCGTCACGTCCCTTGTCCGATGAAGAGCAGGTCACGAATCCCTTATCCTCCCATACGGCGCCGTAAGGATCGGTGCTCTCACACATACCTATAAAGGCACGCTCGCTCCAGCTGCCGTCAAAAGCGGTTGATGTAGCCTTTCCGCTCTTGATATAGTTGTCAATCACTATACAATAGTACATCCTGAGCACATCCTTACCGCCCACATTTACGCGGCGTACCACAGGAGCCCAGTAACCATATTGTATATCGGAACCGTTGATTGGAGTGAGCCCCATACGCAGACGGATGGAATTGAGCGAGTCGGCCACCCATGACGGAGCGTCGTTGAACGGTCCGGCCACATAATACCAGTTGACCAAGTCCTTGGAACGGCGGCCCTGGAAATGGCGTCCACGGGTTGCCTTGAGATGCTCATTGCCGTACGATGCATCGGTTCCGTACATATAGTAATAGCCGTCATAGTATGCCACAGACGGGTCGTGTATGTTGGCCAGGTTCCATTGTACATGATAGTCCCATGATGCTATGGCCGAATAGTCATCGGCATAATCGGGAGCCTTGTATTCAGTATCCTGACCTGTCTTACCGCCCGAGGTATGTATTCCGGTACCTTCACTGGGATCCGAGCAGGCCCACAATGCGGCCACTGCTACGATTGACAATAACGTGTATCTGATTCTCATATCTGCGAATTTAGAAAAAAAGACGGAATACGCCTTATGCGTACCCCGTCTTTGATCTTATATAAATATCATTGGGCAACGGCATGTACCGTCCATTTCTGGAGGAACTCCACGCTGTTATCTATGTTCTTGTTGGCCGAGTTACCGGTAAGATTAGGGTTGGCATCAAGAGTATTCTGGAAGATGGGGAAATACTCGTGACCCGGCTCGAAATAACGCAGTGAATAGTCATCAGCAGTCTCAATGGTAAGTGCATCGGTTGATGCGGTACCGTTACGCATGTATGCGCTGTGCTGACGTATCTGTGCCAGACGGTCTGCGTCATAGAAGAATCCCCAGCGTATCAGGTCAATACCGCGGCCGTTCTCGCAACCGAACTCCTTGGGACGCTCCACGTTGGCAATCTGCTCAAAGAGAGCCTCCTTGGTGGTGAAGTCTGAGAGCTGGAGGTCCTTGAGAGCCACGCGGCGACGTACCTCATTGATATAGTCGATAGCTTTCTGGGTAGGTCCGTTAAGCTCATTCTCGCACTCTGCAGCGCGCAGCAGAACATCACTGTAACGCATAAGACGCAGATTGATTCCGCAATGCAGGCCTGTTACGATGGTTGAATAGATGTTGTTGCGGGCATTGGTGAACTTGGCAATCGAGATACCGCCCTGACCGTTGTTTGAAAGCGGAGTGGCTGTAATCTCATTCTGATATACCACATTGGAGCGCGGGTCACCGTTAGGATAAGCGGCGGTGATGGCACCTGTATAAGTGCTGTACTCAGGCTCGTATGTTACAGCTGTCCAATAAAGACGCGGATCAAGGGTGTTGTCGGTGCAACGCTCAGCCTTAAAGAGATTGTAGAGCCACGGAGACATAGCAAGGTCACCCCAGCTGCCCAAAGCCTGTGATGCATAGTTGCTCTCAACGGCATGACCCTGTGATGCGTTAGAACTGATGTTTACAGGAGTCCACTCCTCGTCGGCACCACCTGTACCATAGTCCATGAACTGAACCTCAAACAGGCTTTCCTTGTTGTTCTCATACTGTGCACCCTCCTTGAAGTTGTCACCGTAATCGGCCATAAGGCCATAGGTACCGTAGTCACCCTTTATGATATCCTTAAGATATCCGTATGCCTCCTCATATTTGTGACGGAACATAAGAGCGCGTGCCAGATAACCTGCAGCCGATCCGCAGGTTGCACGGCCTTTGGCCCATTCGCCACCCTTGTCACGCTTGGGCAGAAGCTTGATGGCCTCCTTGAGATCTTCCTCAATCTGGTCAAAAACCTTGTCCTGACTGGCGTTTGATGCATACATGCTCTCCAGTGATGAATAATCGGAGTAATCAGTATAAAGAGGCACGTTCTGGTAGTAAGTGGCAAGCTCATAGTAAGCCAGTGCCCTGAGGAACAGAGCCTGTCCCTTTATCTCGTTACGGCTGGTCTCTGACATCTTGGCCGAACCGACCTTGGAGAGAACAAAGTTGCAACGGTTAACTACATGATAGTTGTCACGCCATATCCACTGGTCACCTATATCTATCTGACCGTTGGAGTTCAGGTTGTCATAAGCAATGTACCACTGCTGTGACGAGTTCCATACCTCATCACCGCGAACGGCGTCCATTGTGTAACCCACGCGGGCGAATGTACCCTCCAGACGGATTCTGTTGTAGCATGCTATCACAGCCTCCTGAAGGTCTGACTCGGTATTGCCGAAGTCATATGTGGTCTGGTTGTTGGGATTGGTCACATCAAGTTGGTCGGCACATGAAACCATACCTGTAACCACAACCGCTGCTATAATAAGATTTATCTTTTTCATAATAGTCCGGTATATCAGTTATTAGAATGAGAAACGAACACCTGCCATGCAAGAGATGGGAGTAGGATAAGAGCAATAGTTGAATCCGGGTGTG
>JAEEGJ010031409.1_pt1 | contig 10286 bp, 8 predicted proteins | sample 8958761 | NCBI WGS metagenome assembly JAEEGJ01 (sample SAMN16246546, study PRJNA631951) | gut metagenome | biome: gut microbiome; feature: rumen; material: RS-attached | host: Bos | place: Iran: Karaj | collected 2018-10 | reverse complement strand
TGACCTGATCGTTCTCCTTGATGAAGTCGATCGCGTCCTCGACCTGCTCGAAGTTCAGCGGGATCTGCTCGTAGGTCTCGATGTCCATGAAGTAATAGAGCTCGCCGTCGGAATACAGATATTCCATGTCCTTCGTCTCAATGTGCGCCAGCGGATACTTGTCCGTCGGGCTGAAGGTGCGCTCCAGCACCGCGCCCGTCATGACGTTCTTGAGTCTCGTGCGCACGAACGCCGCGCCCTTGCCCGGCTTAACGTGCTGGAAGTCGGAAATCGACCACACCACGCCGTCGATCTCAACCGTCACGCCCTTGCGGAAATCGCCTGCCATAATCATACGTATATCCTCCTAAATGCCTTTCTTGTATATGTTAGATGTGCTGTAATGCCTTGGTCGCGTGCGCAAAGTTGCGCTTGCCGTCCTTGGTGACGACGCAGCAGTCCTCGATGCGGACGCCGAATTTGTCCTCGATGTAGATGCCGGGCTCGACCGTGATCGTCATGCCCTCCTCGAACACCGTTTCGCCGGCGGTCGATGCGCGCGGCTCCTCGTGGATCAGAAGCCCGAAGCCGTGCCCGAGCGAATGGCCGAAGCAGTCGCCGTAGCCCTTTTCCTTGATGTAGTCGCGTGCGATCGCATCAAGCTCCTTGCCGGTGATGCCGGGCTTCAGCGCGTCAAGCGCTCTCGTCTGCGCTTCAAGCACGATGTTGTAGATCTCCTCCGCAAACGGATCGACCTTGCCCACCGCGAACGTGCGCGTCATGTCGGAATGGTAGCCGTTGTACAGGCAGCCGAAGTCGACGACCACCATGTCGCCCTCCTGCAGCTTCCGCTCGCCCGGAACCGCATGGCACATTGCGCCGTTCGGACCGGAACCGACGATCGTCTCAAACGACGGGCCCTCGCTGCCGAGCTTTGCACAGATGTATTCGAGCTCTGCGGCAACGCGGCGTTCGGTCATGCCGGGCTTGACGACCTTCAGAAGCTGTGCGAAAGCCTCGTCCGCCATGGCCTGTGCTTTGGCAAGGCATTCGATCTCGTCCCCGGACTTCTTGATGCGAAGCAGGGACAGTTCCTTTGCAAACGGCACAAGCTCCGCGCCGAGCTTCGAAAACGCCTGATACCCCGCGTAGCTCACATAGTCCTCTTCAAAGCCCATGCGCTGCACATTGTCCGCCTTGATGATTTCCCCGAGCTTCTCATTGTGCGCCGCGCCCGCGACCTCGAAGATCTCGCAGCAGTCGCCTGCCTGCGCCTTGGCCTGAATGGTGTAGCGGAAGTCGGTCAGAAGCGCTGCCCGGTCCTTCGTGACGAGCACGCTTGCGTCCTCGCTCGTGAAGCCGGAAAAATAGCGGATCGCGGTCACCGATTTCAGCAGAACGGCGTCCAGTCCCGCGCGTTCCATCTCTGCGCGCAGCCGCGCAATACGATCGTTCATAGCATCCTCCACTTTGGTCTATAACAAAGGTATTATAACGGATTCCATGCCCGTTTGCAAGCCCCGAACGAAAAAAACTGCCTTCCCGGTCGGAAAAGCAGTTCAGCGCACGGCAGAACAGCCGTGCAGATGCGCAATTTGTCAGCAGAACCGTCCCCTTGTGTTCCGCACGCGGATCATACCGTTTTGAACAGGTTGGAAAAGACGGACGGAACGAGCGCGCTGGAGCCGTGCAGCCTGGACAGCAGCAGGCAGGTCGTCGCCCTGATCGGATTGATCGGCGCAAACTCCATCGGATTGACGTGCATCAGGTGGAACATTGCCGCGGCAGAATCGGCAAGGCTGTTGCATTTCCGGCTGAGATAGACGTTTTTCCTGCCGAGACGTTTGATGAGCCGGTCGCCGACCTCCCTGATCGCGCAGTCGCCGACGATCAGAACCTTGCCCTCGATCGCGTCGATCTCCTTTTCATCGTGGCCTTCGCCCATCACCATGGTCCAGCCGCCCTTGCCGCCGTGATCGAGATACAGAATCTGCAAAAGCGTCAGCGGGTTGTTCTGACAGCCCTGCTTGCAGCAGCGCGTCCGTCCCTTGATGATGCGCATGTCCGGCGGAAAGCGGTCGTAGAGATCATAGGGATACTTCGTTTGATACATGGAGAGATCGCCTTCGACCGATACGTCGTCAAGGCTCTGCACGCCGTCGGAGAGTCCGCGCTCGATCGCGATCTTCAGATGCGGCACATCGTCGAGCCCGAGGCCGAAAACGCGCGCGCCGACCAGATCGGTCGCGACGACGTTTGTGCCGCCCAGCAGGATGCGAAGCGGCAGCACGCACTCGTCTGCAAGCGCCGTCACGGGATAATGCCCGTAAATCGTGCCCTCGACGCCGTCGATCAGCGTGAAGTCGGGCCGCACATAACGCAGCACGTCGACAAGCTTGTACGGCAGATTGTAGTTGTGGTCAAAGCCGCGCGCGGGATGGATCGGGAACGCCCATTGGTTTTTGACGCCGAGCGTGACGCCCGCCATCGAATGCGTCTTGAGCTTCGGCACGTCGATGTAGAGGTTTTTGTCGCGGTTCTCGATCAGGTTTTTCACTACAAAGCGCGGCATCGGGAAGGTGGTCTTCTGATACCCGTCGGCGGCGTCCCGCTCCGACGGCTTGCCTTCAAACGTGAATTCGACCGTCTTGTCCTCGTCGAGATAGACGGGGACCGCACCGGTGCGCTTGCAGATCTTATCGTAGCCGACGACCGCGTATACGAGCCGCGTGGCGTTGCTCTGCGTCGAATTCTCAAACAGATAGACCTTTTTCGCCCCGTGCGCGAACCAGTAGCGGATGACGGCTTCGACGACCTCCGGACGCGTATAGCAGTACGGCTGTCCGTCGATCCCGTTTGGCTTCACGAACACCTCTTTGCTCTCTTTCAGGAGCTTCGCGCCGCCGAAACGGTCGAACAGCTCCGCGACTGCGGCGTCAACTTCGGCCTTCAGCGCGTCGTTCAGAGGCTGAAATCTGGTAAGGCTTTCCTCCTGATGCGGTGCGTTCAGGTGACGAACGACAACGGTTGCTTTTGCCATAGAATCCTCCCGGATCGAGCGGACCGGATCCGCTTCTTTTTTTTTTGCTATCATACCGTTTTTTGCGGCGTTCGTCAATCGTTTTCAGCAGCAAGCGCGTGCGGCCCGGACAAACCGTCAACGCAGAACCGTGTCAGGAGAACCGTCCCCTTGACACCCGTTTTTTCACAGCAGGAACCGTCCCCGCTGTGTGTTGATTCTCAACACGGCGGAACCGTCCCCTTGTGTTCCAAATAATAATATATTATTTGTCATCGGTCAACCGGACCCTAGGCGGTCCGCGGCCGCCGGAACGGCATCAAAAAACTGCCCTCCCAATCGGGAAAGCAGTTTGAAAACGGTTATGTGTTCATGCGCTTGGTCAGCGTTTCGAAGGTCTGTTCGAGCGCGGGCACATTGCGCCAGGCGCAGCCGATCGGCACGCCCGGGCGGTTGTCGCCGTGGAAGTCGCTGCCGCAGGTGATCAGCATGCGGTATTGCCGCGCGATCGACACGTACATTTCGGTCTGCCGCTGCGTGGAGCTCGGATAGTACGCTTCAAGTCCCATGAGTCCCATGTCATAGAGCTCGCGGATCAGCCCGTGCGGGTTGTCGCGGATGTGGCACGGATGCGCGAGGATCGGCAGTCCGTCCGCCACATGGATCAGGTCGATGACCTGCTGCGGCGTGAACCGCGTCTCGGTGTAGTAGCCGGGCGTTCCGGGCCGCAGATACCGCGCGAACGCGTCGCGCACGTCGTTTGCAAAGCCCGCCTTGATCAGCGCATGCGCAATGTGCAGCTTGGTCGTCATGGATTCGGGCCGGTTGACAAGCGGCTGTACGTCATAGCCCGCTTCCTTGAGCTTGCTGTAAATGATCTTGTTGCGCCGCTCGCGCCGTTCCCGCGCGATCTCCAGCGCGCGCACAAGCGTCGGGTTGTCCGGATCGACGTCGAGCCCGATGATGTGCAGCTCGTGCCGCCATTCGTTGTCCATTTCGACCGCCGGAAGCACCGGAACGCCGTATTCCTTCCCCGCCTTGACCGCCTCCGGCACGCCCATCATGTTGTCGTGATCGGTGAGCGCCAGAAGCCTGATCTTTGCGCGCGCAGCCATGCGAACGATCTCCGAGGGCGTTGCGGTGCCGTCGGATACGATGCTGTGCGTATGCAGATCAAAGCGGTTGTCTTCCATGGGTTATGCGTTCTCTTCGGTCGTGTTTTCTTCGGGCGCTTCGGCCGGTTCGGCCTTCGGCGCTTCTTCGGGCGTCTCTTCGGGTTCGGGATGCTGTTCCATGACGGCGTCCATATCCTCGCCGTTCAGCACGGCCGCGAACTGTTCGCCGGTGACGCGCTCATACTTCAGCAGCAGCTTTGCGCAGGCGTCGAGCCCGTCGCGCTTTGCGGTAAGAATCTGCTCTGCGCGCTCAAACTGGCCCTCCAGGATCGCGCGCATTTCGGCGTCGATCTTTGCGGACAGCGCTTCGGAATAGTTCTTGGCGTGGCCCCAGTCCTTGGCGATGAACACCTCGGTGTCGCCGCCGAGGAAGACGGGACCGACCGCGTCGGACATGCCGTACTCCTCGACCATCGAGCGCGCCGTCTTTGTGGCCTGCTTGAGGTCCTGCACCGCGCCGGTCGAGACGTCGGTAAAGACAATCTTCTCCGCAACGCGGCCGCCCATCGTCATGCAGATCTCATCCAGCATGTGCGATTTGAGCATATGATGGATGTCCTCCTTCGGGAGCGTCATCGTATAGCCCGCCGCCCATCCGCGCGAGATGATCGAGACCTCGTGCAGATCGTCGCAGTTTTCGAGCTCGTGCGCAAGGATCGCGTGGCCGCACTCGTGGTACGCCGTGATCAGCCTGTCCTTCTCGGTGACGACGCGGGACTTCTTTTCGGGACCCATCTGCACGCGGGTGACGGCCTCTTCAAGGTCCGCCTGCGTGATCTCTCTGCGATGATCGCGCGTGCAGAGGATGGCCGCCTCGTTCAGGATGTTTTCAAGGTCCGCGCCGGTGAAGTACGGCGTGCGCCGCGCAAGGGTTTTCAGGCTGACGCCCTTTGCGAAATGCTTGTTCTTCGCATGGACGAGCAGGATCTCCTCACGTCCCTTCACGTCGGGATAGCCGACCGTGATGCGCCGGTCAAACCGGCCGGGACGCAGCAGCGCGGGATCGAGGATGTCGGCACGGTTCGTCGCCGCCATGACGATGATGCCCTCGTTGGCCTGGAAGCCGTCCATTTCGACGAGCAGTTGGTTTAAGGTCTGCTCGCGCTCGTCGTGACCGCCGCCGAGGCCTGCGCCGCGCTGACGGCCGACCGCGTCGATCTCGTCGATGAACACGATCGCGGGCGCGCTGCGCTTGGCGGTATCAAAGAGATCGCGTACGCGCGATGCGCCGACGCCGACGAACATCTCAACGAAGTCCGAGCCGGAAATGGAGAAGAACGGAACGCCCGCCTCCCCCGCGACTGCGCGCGCCATCAGCGTTTTGCCTGTGCCGGGCGGGCCGACGAGCAGCACGCCCTTCGGGATCCTGGCGCCGTTTTCGGTGAAGCGCTTGTGGTCGCGCATGAAGTCGACGACCTCCTTGAGCTCCTCCTTCTCCTCGACGAGTCCCGCGACGTCCTTGAACGTGACCTTATCTTTGTTCGGATCGTTCAGCCGCGCGCGCGACTTCGAGAAGTTCATCATCTGTCTGCCGCCGCCCTGCTGCCGGTAAATGAATACCATCAGCACGACCATCAGGATCACCATCGGCAGGTACTGAATCAGGAAGTACCACCACGGCGTGCCCTCCGGGAGCGCGCTCTGCATGACGAAGTCGTAATCGGCCGACGTCACCTTCTCCGCGTCGATGCCCTTCTTTTCGGCAACGAGCTGACGCATCTCGCGGTCAAAGACAGCGTTGTCCTTGTACACGACGTATTCCGCCTTGCCGGGCAGCATGCTTGCGTCCGCCTTGCTGTCGTTGGTCAGCACGTAGAACGTGCCGCCCTCGATGACCTCATAGACCGCCTTGATCTTGCCCTCTTTGTATCTGTCGGCAAAATCCTTGAACTTCATCTCCTGCGGACGATTCGACGAGCAGCCGTTCGTGACCATCAGAAGCAGCATGCCGAGGATCAGCCCCCAGATCAGCACGGTGATGATGCGCCGTCCCGCCGGGTTGCGGTTCGGCAGGTTGTTGTTGTTATTGTTGTTCGGATTGAATTCCAATGTGTCCTCCGTTCAAGATCCGGGATCAGCTGTAGATCTCGGGCTTTAAGATGCCCACATAGGGCAGATTGCGATATTTCTGCTTGTAATCGAGGCCGTAGCCGACGACAAACTTGTTCGGGATCACGAAGCCGCAGTAGTCCGGCGTAATGTCGCACTCGCGGCGCTCCGGCTTATCCAGGAAGCAGCAGGACCGGATCGACGCAGGCTGACGCTCCTTCAGCATGCGCGTCAGGTAGGAGAGCGTAAGACCGCTGTCCATGATGTCCTCCGCGATCAGGACGTGCTTGCCCGTGATGCTGGTGTCCATGTCCTTGGTGATGCGCACGATGCCGCTGGTCTTCTGCGCGTCGCCGTAACTCGAAATGCCCATGAAGTCCAGCTTCACATGCACCGAGATCGCGCGGCAAAGATCGGAGAAGAAGATGCTTGCGCCCTTCAGAACGCACAGCACGATGATCTCCTGACCGTCGTAATCCTTCGAGATCTGGTCGCCCAGTTCCTGTACGCGTTTTCTGATCTGTTCCTCGGAAAGAAGAACCTCCTCAATGTCCTGCGCCATGAATGCCTTGCCCCACATAGTCAATCCTCCTCGTAGTGATAATGTAGAATATGGTTTGTCTCTGCGCTTACGCGCATGCGTTCATCTATGGTGTGTCCCGCGACAAACACGATCCCGCGTCCGTCGCAAAGGATCGGCATGCCGCGCTCGAACCGCGGGACCTTGCGGTCCGTCAGGTAGTCGGACAGCAGCCTGCTGCCATGCATGCCGAACGGCGTGAACCGGTCGCCCGCGTGCATCGTCCGGGCAATCACGTCCCCTTCGAGCCGGTCCGCGTCGATGTAGGCGTCAAAGCCGCCGCAGGGAACCTTCGGCCGTTCGACCGTTTCGACCGTCAGCGTTCCTTCAGGCAGCCGCACGCTGCCGGATCGCGGAACCGGTATGCAGAACGGTGTGACGTTCGGCGTTCCGATCCGGAGCCGCCGATGGTCGAGCCATGCGACGACGCCGTTTTTGAGCGTCGCACAGTCGCCCGTCTGCCCGTCCGTCAGAAGCGTGTCGAGCCGGACCAGGTCCGCGCGCTCGTAGTCGTCGTACGGCAAAAGCCGCTTTAAGACCCGCAGCCGGATCGGCGCGGCAAGCGCCTTGAGCCGTTCGCGGTCCGTGCCGCACGCAGCAAGCGCTTCATCCGCGCACGCGTTCAGATAATCCGCGTCCGTCGAGACATGCGCCGCTGCCTCGGCAAGCGCCTTTTTCGCCGCCGGATTGACCGTCTCCAGCACCGGCATCACGGCAAGCCGGATCCGATTGCGCGTCGCGTCCGTCTCAAAATTGGTGGCGTCGGTGCAGTACGGCTCGTTCTGTTCCCGAAGATATGCAAGGATCGTTTCCTTCGGCGTATGCAGCAGCGGGCGGATCAGCCGGCCGGAACGCAGCCGCATACCCGCAAGGCCGTCCGTGCCGCTTCCTCTCAGAAGATGCAGCAAAACGGTCTCCGCCTGATCATCCCGATGGTGTCCGAGGGCAATGCTGTCGAGCGACCGGGACGCGCGCACGCGTTCCAGAAACGCATAGCGCGCATTCCTTGCGGCAAGCTCCGTGGATTCGCCGCGCTCCCTTTGCAGCGCGGGAACGTCGACCCGTTCGACCCAAAGCGGCACGCCGAGCCGCTCGCAGAGCGCGCGCACAAACGCCGCATCGGCGTCCGCTTCCTTGCGGATCCCGTGATGCAGGTGCGCCGCCTCAACGCGGGCGATGAGGCCGTTCCTTTGAAGCCTTTTGAGCTCCAGCAGCAATGCCACGGAGTCAGCGCCGCCCGATACCGCCGCAAGCACGCCGTCCCGTTCGGAAACGCCGCACGCGGTCCATGTCGAATCGGTCCACAGCAACATGATACACAACTCCGAGAATAATTAAGAACAGTTTACCCGAAAACTGCGTTTTTTGCAAGTAGCAATTGCAAATTCGGTGTGTCTTTTCGGAAAAAACCGTAAAAAAAGCCCCCGATCGGAGGCTTTTTTCGGTGCAAAAACTCAATTCACAACGTTTTTCGGCTTGCCTGCAAGGAAGGCGGCAAGATTGTCCGCCGAAACGTCGATCAGCGTCTGGCGCATCGGCTTCGGCGTCCACGCATAGTGCGAGGTCAGCAGGCAGTTATTCGCGGAAAGCAGCGGGTTACGGAGCTTCACCGGCTCCTCGCTTGCGACGTCCGCGCCGTAGCCAGAAAGCTTTCCCGAAGCGAGCGCGTCGCACACGTCCGATTCCGAAACGAGCGAGCCGCGCGCGGTGTTCAGCAGGATCGCGCCGTCCTTCATCTTCGCGATCGTTTCCTTGCGGATCAGGCCCACCGTATCGGCCTTTGCGGGGCAGTGCAGACTGATGACGTCGGACTCGGAAAGCAGCGTATCGAGCGGGACAAATTCGCCCGGAAAGCCCGGCTTTTCATGCGGGCTCGTACCCAGCACGCGCATGCCGAGCGCCTCCGCAATCCTTGCGACGCGCATGCCGATCCGTCCGCAGCCGATGATGCCGATCGTCCTGCCGCAGAGCAGCACCGGTGCGATCTCCCACCACGCAAAGTCCGGCTGCGCCGTCCACGCGCCCTGCCGGACGCGCGCAGCGTGGTATTCGACGTGCGAGCACAGGCCCAGAAGCAGCGCGATCGTGTGCTGCGCAACCGCCTCGGTGCTGTACGCCGGGACGTTGCATACCGTGATCCCGCGCTCCCGCGCCGCCGCGACGTCCACCACGTCGTAGCCGGTCGCAAGCACGCCGACAAACCGAAGCTGCCGCGCGGACTGCAGAAGCTCCCGGTTCAGCCGCACCTTGTTGACAAACGCCGCCTCGGCCCCGCGGAGCCGCTGTGCGACCATATCGGGATGCGTCCGGTCATACACCGACAGCGTGCCGAGCTTTTTTAAGGGGCTCCAGTCCGCGTCGCCGGGGTTGACGCTGTACCCATCCAAAACCACGATCTGCATATGCCTTCCCTCCTGCCTCCATTGTACGACGGGACCGGACCGAAAGCAAATGAACTTTCTATAAAAAAACGCGTCCACGCACGGAACGCATTGTTTTATATTGTTACGTATGCAAAAGCGCCTTACGCAGCCGCCGCCCGAGCACAAGCGCCATCGCGAGCTTACACGCATCGGGCAGCAGAAACGGCAGCACGCACAGGCTGAGCGCCGCAAAAAAGCCGTGCTGTGCGCTCTGCGCCGCGAACAGCGCCGTGCCGAGAAGATAGCACAGCAGCGTGCCGAGAACGAGCGAAATGATCTCAACCGGCAGCTTTCTGCCGAACAGCCGGGTCGAAAGCCAGTACGCACCGCCGATCAGGAGCATACCAAAGAGGTAGCCGCCCGTCGGGCCGATCAGCGCGGAAAAGCCGCCCTTGCCGTCCGAAAACACCGGAATGCCGATCGCGCCGAGCAGCAGATACACCGCAACGGCGATCGTGCCGCTTTTTCCGCCGAGCAGGATCGCCGTAAAGTACACGGCGAACAGCTGCATCGTAAACGGCACGGCAAACGGCACCGTGATCCACGCGCACACGGTGATCAGCGCCGCGCCGAGCGCGATCCGCGCCAGCGCAGCGGTCCTGGCTGTGCCCGATTTTGAATCCGGCTGCTCCATCTCCGTCCCCCCGTTTCGCTGTCTGTATGCGTATTATACTGTTTTACACGCATAAACGCAAGACAAACGGCGGGGCAACACTTTTGCGCATGGTGTGCCTGCGCTTCATGAAGGCGGGTAAATCCTGATGAAGCCGCTCGCCTTGCTCTCCAATGAAGACGGCGTAAACGCCTAAAGAAGCGAAGCCGCTCGCTTTGACTGCTTATTTCCCTTCCTTCATGCGCAAAGCGACTGCATTCTTCATTTGCCCCAAAGGGGCGGCTTCATTGAAAAAGGACTTGCCAAAGCAAGTCCTTTTTCCTGTGTAAGAACGCCAAAAAGTGTACCAAAGCATAGAAAGAACGCCGAAAAGTACACCAGAGGGATGCGGCCGGTTACATGCAAAACCGTTCTTTAAGGTATTCGGTCAATTGTATCAAATCACCCA
>JAEEGJ010031408.1_pt1 | contig 10286 bp, 7 predicted proteins | sample 8958761 | NCBI WGS metagenome assembly JAEEGJ01 (sample SAMN16246546, study PRJNA631951) | gut metagenome | biome: gut microbiome; feature: rumen; material: RS-attached | host: Bos | place: Iran: Karaj | collected 2018-10 | reverse complement strand
TGTACTGTTTTCATTGGCACTATGATCCCTGCCTTGAAAATCATCAGTGTTAAAGTTACAGATACACTAAGAGATGAATAATCTTTTTGAAATTATTTGAAAAAAATTGCTGCCGGTTAAATCTTTTTCGCAGCTTTCGGGTCTTTATAGTAGATGCATCTGAAAAAACAAACAAAACGATGAAGGAAACAAGTGACATTACAAAGGAAAAACTCGCCGATGTGTTCAAGACCGATCGGCCGCGACTGCTGAGGTTCGCCTGCTACAGGATGGCTGGCAGCGATGATGCGGAAGATGTGCTGCAAGAGACGTTCCTGAAGCTGCACGCGAGGCTCTCCAATGCAGATGGCGGACAGATAAACGACCTGCCGAGTTACATGTTTCGCACGTTGGCGAATGTCTGCACCAAGTGGCAGACAAATGCCAACCGCATCAAGACCGTTCCCCTTGACACAAGAGTCGATGTGGCCGACACCGCTCCCGACAAGCAAAACGAGGACGACTACAAACGCATCGCCCGACTGCTGACAGAGATTCCCGACGAACAGGCCGAGGTCATCCGCCTCCGCATCTACGGCGACAACAGCTTTGCCCAAGTTTCCGAAATCCTCTCCCTGCCGCTACCGACGGTCAAATCCCGCTTCCTCTACGGACTGGAGAAGCTCCGTCGTGGCATGAAACAAAACAATTAACAACGATTAAAAGGAAAAAGATTATGAAGTGCAATGAATTCAGGGAAAAGGTTGCCGACCTTTTCGACAAGACCATCGATAAGCAGACGCAGGCCGAGTTGGACGAGCACATGAAGATTTGCCCTGAGTGTAAGGCATATTATGAGGAGCTTCGCGAGACCTTCGACATGCTCCAACCCAAAGAAGTGAAGAGAGAAGAGAGAAGAGTGCTGCGCCCGAACTTTGCTTCTTCGCTTTGGAAGACTGCCGCCATTTTCATCGCCGCTGCCTTCCTCTTTGGACTGTCCTTTGCAGCTTACCATGCCATTTCATCAAGGAAGACAGCTGAGGAAATAGCGGACAGCTTGGCAATTGCTAATGAGAAGCTCATCAGGATATCAAAGAATGGGGAAGTCTTTCTTGTGAACTGGCCTCGAGGTACGTGGGTGGTGACTGCTAACGGGGAATCCTATAAAGAGGAACATCTTGTCCGACATTCCCCCTTCTTCCGGCCAAACGAAGTCAAAATAAGGATTGACGGCGTAGAGAAAAACATCCATGAACTGCTCGACAAGCCAGCCTCCATCGTGAAGAAGGTAGAACTTGATGTCAGCACAAAGACAATCAACATTATCACTACACCCGTACAGATTCCTGCCGACATAAAGGGCAACGTCAATCCCGAACTGACCATCCTTCTGACGGGCACTGTACCCAAAGGCGCTTATCAGCCCGTAACCATTTGGCAGAGCAGTGGCATCAAGGAAAGCTACGACTGGCACGACTACATCTACACCTCATGGACAGGTCAATGGGAGAACATCCAGCGACACCTCAACGAAGTCGTCAACCGCAAAGACCATCACGTCCGCATCAACGTCTGCAAGGGCACTCCGCAGAAGCACATCGACCGCATCAAGAGCATCATGAAGGAATGCGGCGTGAAGAACTACGAAATCGTAAGACAGTAACAATCCATCTAAATCTATAAACAAATGATACAATTTGTGTTTGGGATGAGGGTTGCAACCATCATCCTACTACTCCTGTGCTTCATTTGCCAAGGCAGAGCACAATCAGAAAAACTTCTTTGGCCCATCAAGGGACAAAAGACTGGCGAAGGAATTCTCTATCGTCCGCAGGACTACATTGGGGACGAGTTTAATTTCGACAACCTCTTCATTACGGCTCCAGAGGGGACACAGGTGCTTTGTCCTGCCGATGCTGTTGTGGAGAATTACAGCTACAACTACTACATGTCGCTATCTACCTCGACCAACTACGGTAATTCCGATAAGCCATACAACGAATATATTGCCGAACAGAAAGAAGCGTTCCGCGCCAAAGGATGGAATCTCCGATGCCTCTCCATTCAAATTGGACTCAAGATAGGTGATAGGAAACTATGGATTCTCGGCCTGCGACGCAACGAGGCTATCCCAACCGGTACCCGCCTGAAGCGAGGGGACGTTCTGGGCACATTAGGCTACAGTTATCATGCCATCAGCGAGCCGAGCATCATGTTGAGCGTTTCAAAGGATACCAGGAGCGATGACCCCATGATGCCCTTCGGACTGCGCACCACCTTCCGAAAGCCTGTGCCACAGCCCACCAAGTTCCACCTGACCCGCGAAGAGGCTGTGGCCGACTACCTGCAGCTGACAGGCAGCATAAAGGAGATCTTTCCCTCGCTGGAAGATTTCATGACAGAGGAGGAGTATGATGCCTTTGTGGGCAGTCAGATTGAGCGCATTCCAGCTGACGGCATTGAACTGAAGAATTTCGCCAAACTCGTTGGAGACTACAACGCTGTCATCCACGACTCGCATCTTAGCATTAACTGCCCTGTGCCCGATAATCCTAAGACGCAGACAAAGGGGGCGAATATTTACTTTCCACCTCTCCACTTTGGACTGGTAGGCGTTGGTGACTCATTGAATGAACGAGCCTGCGTAGTCCTGGTAGCAGATAGCGTCTATGCCAAGTATGTGGGCCGTCGGATTGCTCGCATCGACGGGAAGTCTGCAAGTGATTTGTCAGCAATAAGCCGACGTAAAGTGCGATACTATGATGCCAACGTCAAGTCCGTAGCAGACTACGAAGCCTGTTACCAAAACTTTCTTGACTATGCTTTTGAAGTGGGTCCTCAGCCCCATGGCAAGACAATGGTCTATGAGTTTGAAGACGGTGAACGCCTGGAACTACCACTGGTGAGGGGTTTCATGGGAGATGAGAAGAACCGTAACAAGTTCTTTCATCAATATTCCCTTAACCGGCATAAGGACAGTCCCATCGGCATTCGTCAGCTCAACGACAGCGTCCTCTATATCGGCATCAGCACCTTTAGTCTCAGCCAGGTCGATTGCGACAGCGTTGTCTCTGCCATCTATGCCGCAGAGCGCAACCAAGTCCCCAACCTTATTTTCGACGTCCGCAACAACAGAGGAGGTGATGCCGGAGTGCTGGAGCGTATCACCCGTGCCCTGATGGGACTTATCCCAGACCGACCGCATACTGGCTACCTGAAGGTCAATGCTGCCCTATTCAAAAGTCCCACTCTGAACTTGGTTGCAGGAGATACCATCTTCGGCGATTTCAAACCTGTGGAAGGACGCAAGGGACTCTATCAAATGCCTACGGAGGAAGATAAGGCCCGCACGCCGTCCGTCGATTCTCTGGGCTATAATGGCCGTCTCTATGTCCTCACCGACTGTGGGTCCGCTTCAGCCTCCGCCTTCCTGGCCGGAACCGTTAAGCGCAACTGTCGGGGCTACATCGTAGGACGCGAGACAATGAGTGCCTACCATTGTGAGACCTGCATGAAGTTCGCCAGCATTGAATTGGCCAACAGCAAGTTTTCTGCCAAAATCCCTATGGTACGCATTGTTATAGACGAGACTGTAAACGACCGCTTGCCAGCCTTGCGCGGCGTGATGCCTGACTATAATATTCCTCTCACCGAAGAAGAGTTCCATTATGATGGTGACTATGTTCTTGACCGCACTCTACAACTCATTGCCGACGGTATCTACATAGAAGCTCCTGCCGACGAGTCATCTAAGAAGTTTTCTCCCTATCGTCTTAGCAGCATTTGCTATCATCTTCCTGTTGTTCATCTTGCGATTCTTCCGCAACAAAGCTTTTCATCCCTGAAATTATCCTCTTCGCCCCAGACGGAACTATACAGAAAAGAGGTCTTCGTGGTGAGGCAGCGACAAGCTTCAGGTGCTCGGTTTGGTCTGCTGGGACAATAAGGAAGATGCCGAGCAAGCCATCGAACGGCTCAAAGCCCTTTCTGCCTTTGTCACACGCTTTGCTGAGGTGGTGAAGATTCCACAGCCCCAACTCCAGCTTTGCGATCTCAGCGAAGAGGTGGAAACATGCCGCCCGTTCATCGAAAACCTCTGCATAACGGCTCATGTGCATCTGGACTTACAGCTTTCCGACGAGGCTATCCCTGTACATCTTGATACCACCCTCTTTGGACAGGTGCTGGTGAATATCGTGAAGAACTCCATTGAAAGTATCAAGGAGTCTGATACTGCCAAGGGAAAAGTTACTATCTCTGTGACACCAAACAAACTGACTGTCACAGACAATGGACGCGGCATCACACCCGAAGTGGCACAGAACCTCTTCACGCCTTTCTTCTCCACAAAGCCACAAGGTCAGGGTATAGGACTCTTGCTCATTCGTGACATCCTTACTGCCCACAACTGCACCTTTAGCCTCCTTACTGACCCCACAGACCACCTCACGCGCTTTACCATCCAATTCCCAGTTTGAAACAAACTAATAATTGAAACTTACGAGTGTCCATTTCCGAACATTACAGGTGTCCAGAAATGGACACTTGATTTTTAAGGTATCGCTCATTATCAACATGTTACGAGTTTGGCACGGTTATTGTCGTTATAAAAGCGGAAAACTATAAGAAAGATGAAATAACACTACTGTCCTCTTTAACGGGACTATAATGGAATAAAAAGTATATAGAAAATGAGACAAACAAGTATGAACAAGAGCACCATCATCACCATCATGCTCGCCCTCGTCTGCTTGGCGGGGCAGGGGCAGACAAAGACCTCAGCACTGGTTCGCGGAAGTCTATTGAACATCCCGAAGCAGGCAGAGAGCCAACTTACCATCTATTACTACAATCCTCTTGTGGCGCAATCCAGCTTCGCAAGCGAAATACCGTTGCAGCCTGACAGTCTCGGGCGGTTCGAGGTGGAAGTGCCGCTGACAGACACATCGCCCGTTCTGCTCGTTTTTCAGAGGCTTATGCTGTCGCCCGGCAAGACATACGACGTGGAGATGAACGGCTGGGACTTCAAACTCACATGCGATGGCAGCAACGCCTCGCTTGCAAACGAGATGCTCAATCACGAGCCGCCGCGATGCTCGTGGAACTATGATACGATGGATGGCAAGACGGATGCCTTCGTGCTGGAAGCAGCAGAGAAGGAACTGCAATGCATGGAGGCAGCCATCGATTCCATACAGCAGGCCAATCCCTCCCTCTCGCCCGAATGGCGCTACTGTGCGCGGTGCCGTGCGCTGGCAAGCCTCGCACAAGCGGTCGTACAGCGACACTTCACAAGTCCCGCCGTGCGGCAGAATACCGACGGCAGGCTCTGGCAATGGCTCCACGACCGCTTCATCTGCGACCTGCCCCGCCCATACTCGATTATCGAGGACCGCTTGGGCTACATCATCATGTACTACACAGAGGAACTCCTCGCGCCACGCACCCGCAGCAAGTACAACCTGTCCGACATAGACGCAGCCATCGACATCGTACTCGACGGGCAGGCCGACGGGACAATCAGCAGGACAGAGGCCTTCGCCGACAGCCTCCGCACGCTCCGCACAATGATGCAAGACTACAAGGCACTCACCGAGAGCAATGCCGCCGACTCCCTGCTTGCCAGCCATCCCTTCGAGTATGCCGCAAAAGCGCTCTTTTCAGACCCATACATCAAGAACCTCTTCAGAAATGGCCTTGCGAGTGAGCGCACGACGGCGCAGTACATCAAGCGCATCGCCTCGCTCGACATGCCGGAGGAAGTCCGCGACCTTGCCCGCGCGGGGCTGCTTTACAATGAAGTAGAGCAATACCACGCGCCGCTTCGTCCTACCCTCGGAGCACTCCTTGGCGAGGTGAAGGACGATGACCTCCGCAGCCTCGTCACCGAGCGAAGCAACCATTACCGCGACCTCGCCCTTTTAAGCAAAGCCGACGAAGCAAGCCTGATGCCCAACGAGCCTCTGGCCGGCCTCACCGACGGCAAGGACATTTTCGCCAAGATTATCGAGCCTTATCGGGGACGCATCCTGCTCGTTGACTTCTGGGGAACATGGTGCGGACCGTGCAAGATATATCTCAAGAACAATACGCACTCGTTGCACCAGGCTTTGAGCGACCTGCCTGTCACTTATCTCTTCCTATGCAACGGCAGCGAGACGGAAGCCTGGCGCAGCACCATCGCAGAGTACAAGCTCACAGGCAAGGATTTCGTTCACTACAACCTGCCTGCCGACCAGCAGCAGGCTGTCCAGGAATACCTCGGCATACACAAGTACCCCACCTACATCATCTTCGACAAAGACGGCCAGCGCGTCACTACAGAAGCCAACGAGCCTCGTCCCTACCAGCCCGAAGCCGTCCGCGAGACAATGCTGAAACTGAATGACAAATAGAACAATGAAAAGACAAATCATCACCATCATGTTTGCTCTCGCCACAGCAGCAGGGCAGGCACAGACGAACAATCCAAGAGGACTGTACAAGCTCACCGAAGTTATTCATCAAGACGGCAAACATGTTGAGGCAGGTTTCAAACAATATAAATATTGTCAGGAGAACTTCTCACTTATGTTCAATTACTCCCCAACATTTTTTGTAAACCAGCCCTTCACGTTTAACATAAATCCCAACAGCAAACCGTTGGTATTCACGGGCGAATTGTCTAAGACAGAAAACAAAGGAATCCAGGTTTTCGATATGTCCGACAGCACATTCACGTTGCGTTGGTTCAACGACCGAGGTCATTTCAACGACCGTCTGTTCCCGTATCAAACTAACATTGATGAGATATATGAACTAGTAAACGATTCTACCGATGCAATACTACGTTCATTGAACTTGCTACAAATGAAGCTGGGAACCAAACTGCATCGTCTGCAAGGCGTATGGAAACTGCGTGGCAAGCAGCAGACAAACACAACAACATCACAGTATTGGATAGAGCGGAGCAATCAGGAAATCTATCAGATATTCGGCAGCCACGAAGTGCTGACGGTTTATGCCAATGCCGGGTTCCCGAAAAGGAGTATGCAGTGTGGCTTCAATCCATGCACCTATTTGAGTGAAACGGTCTTTGATTGTTACGGAAATGTCGCTATCGTGAATTGGTTTGACAGCGGAACCATTTCCATGACGACTATCGATGACGAGGGACATCCCAATGTGACTGTCTGGGACCGCTGCGGCTTGCCAGAGAACATTCAAGAAACATTTGGCACAAACACACCGCAGATGAGAAAGGACATCTCAAGGTTCTTTACTGATGAGTTCGAGAAGAAATACGGCTCCCTCCCTGATTCTGTCCGACTTGCATACGAGACTTTCGATTTCGCCGTGGATGCCAATGAACGCAACAACGCCATCTTTCCCGTCTTGATGCGTTGCGGCTTCGAAAATGAATACAAGGCCATGAAAGATTCGCTCTTGGCACGTTTGATGCGCTGTGAGATAGATGCTGACGAAGCTGTCGGGCGTTATGTCTATTGGTTCTATAAGGACTTCGACCGTCACACGAGTTGTTCTTCCCGATTCTTTCGTAGGCAGTTGTCCGAAACTCTCATCAATTACAATGAACTCATTCCTGAATATGCCCCCGAGCCTGTGGGATGCAAGGTTGACGGTGAAACTTATCTCCTTCGCTTGCCATCCTGTGAAGGTGACTTTCCCACATGGGAATGGATGCTGAAAAAGGAGAAGGAGTTCAAAGGATCTGGGTGCAAGTACTTGATTCTTGACCTTCGGGGAAACCCCGGGGGCGGTGACGAATTCAGCAACTTTTGGGCTCGGATGATGTGTGACTGTAGTGCAATGAACGACCAGCGGTATTTCTATAGAAACACTACAGTCAACAACAAGATGCTGAAGGGATTTTGTGATGCAATGCCAGGCAGTTTCTTTGATCGGGTTATGGCCGAAACAGATTCTACCGAGGAGGGAAGCCTTATCAACTGGATGACAATTGAAAAGGGAACGGTCGAATACACACCGTTGGTAAGAAAAGGTGCCATCATCATTGACAATTATAGTGCCAGCGCTGCTGAATCGCCTGTCGAGTTGGTACGTAATTATTCCAAAAGTCATGCCAAGGTCTATGGGCGCGAACGGACAAACGGTTGCGAACAGACAGGTAATGTCAACGGCGTCCAGTTGCCAAACAGCGACATCTCTTTGAGCTTCCCAATGACAGTTGATGAGACATTTGAGGAAGCGTGCAAGGAACGCAGTCCCGGATATAAGCCCGATGTTATAATTCCCTTGCCGTATCCCAAAAAGCTCACCGACAACATCGACGAATGGGTGTTGTGGGTAGCAAAGAAGATGAAAAAGAGGTAACTGGTTGTGTTTTAAGAAAAACAGAGGCTTGCCCAGCTCGGGCAAAGGCGAACAGAAAAATTAAATAGCTTGCCCAGCGCGGGCAAAGGTGAAATGAAAAAATAAACGGCTTGCCCAACCCGGGCAAGGCTCAAAAAAAATAAAAACGCCTTTGCCCGCAGCGGGCAAGGCCGAAACAAAACGAAAACAGACTACCGCAAGACAAATAAACTCTAAAAGAAAATGAAACAGACCATCATCACCATCCTGCTTGCCCTCGTCGCAGTCGCTGGGCAGGGGCAATCCATTAACTGGAAATTAGAGGGGACGGTAAAGAATGCTGCACCGACTGATACGCTGTCTGTCATAGATATGGAAAAGCAAAGATCAGTAGCTACTCTTCTTGTTAGGGACGGTAAGATCGTCCCAACCAGCGGAACGCTCGACGAGCCTGCTGTATGCGGTATTGCTAAAGAGGGAAGGCGCGGCTGGATTATTGCCTTTGTCATTGAGGAAGGAACCGTCAACATCAGCATAGACTTGGAAAAAGGCTATGTGCAGCAAATCGGCGGCACACCTGTCAATAATGAGTTGGCTGAGTTGTTTAGGGAGCAGAACAGCAACAACAGCGACCAGACAAGCTATAATCAGAATATGTTTAAGATTGTCAGCGGCATCGTCGAGAAGCATCCCGGTCATATTGTTTCGCCTTTCCTCATTAGCTTGTGCAAGAGCATCTATACGCCTTCGGAGTCGCTCGACTTGATTGCAAAGCTTTCGCCAGAACTGCAAGCAAGCCTCGAGATGGAGCGGCTGAAAGAAAGCTTGACCTTGGTACAAGAAACAGAAGAAGGCAAGATGTTCAAGGAGCTGGCTGGCGAGACACCCGATGGGAAGCCTACAGCCCTTTCTGACTTTGTGGGACGAGGAAACTATGTGCTTACTGACTTCTGGGCTTCTTGGTGTGGACCTTGTAAGGAAGAAATGCCCTATGTCATTAAACTATATGAGAAATACAAGGATAAAGGATTGAAAGTAATAGGCATTACTGTTAGCGATACGACCGAGAAGTCCGACAGTATCGTCAAGCAGATGGGCATTACTTTCCCGCAAATCTACAAGTCAACACCCATGAGCATATACGGCGTGACAGCCATTCCGCATACTATCCTCTTCGCCCCCGACGGCAAGATATTGAAGCGCGGCCTACGCGGAGAGAACATCGAAAAGGAATTGGAGAAAATCTTTGGAGAATAAAAACATGTAATTACACTCGTTTTAAGAAGTTTTCATTCTAAATTGCACCTGTCTTTAATCTGAAATCTGTGCAATCGCCTTTGTTCTCTTGCCTTGTTTTTTTGCATTCTACCCTAACACCGCCCATCAATTGACTTCTGTGAACAGCACGCCGGACTGAGGTTGTCATAATTGCTGATTGTTTGCCGTTCATAATTGGCATTTTCTTTTGACTTCGTCTTGTTCTGTCACGACTCGGCCATTCAAGCAAGCTTGACGGCTCTCGCTGCTCCATCACTTCGCTATCTGTCCACCTTACCGCGAGGTTTTCCACCTTTGCTGCCACTGAGAACGGCTTCTTACTCCTATTCATTCTCCTGCTCTTCTCCTACTAACAACAGAGATTAGGGCTGTTCCTTTCGTGTCGTGGTTTGAGCCTGCTATTTCATCCTTCATTCCACGCCGTACCACTTTGTATATTCTGTGATTTCTTACTCGCGCTTTCTATTTTTCCATTGCAAAGGTCGGGCAAGCGTCATGCTGCAAGGGTCGTAGTCCCTACTTGGCTCGAAAAAGTTTCAAAGATTTTGGGGTGCAGTTGCTCCTATCTCCAAATTCTCTATGTCATCCTGATTGAAATTTTTGTCGGCCATCTCTTGACATTTTCATTCCTTCTCCTTGCTTCCGGCTGTATGCACTGTAAAAATTAAAAAAGCTAAGTAATTCAATCTTACATTAAACATTCAAAGTTATGGTAC
>JAEEGJ010031401.1_pt1 | contig 10288 bp, 7 predicted proteins | sample 8958761 | NCBI WGS metagenome assembly JAEEGJ01 (sample SAMN16246546, study PRJNA631951) | gut metagenome | biome: gut microbiome; feature: rumen; material: RS-attached | host: Bos | place: Iran: Karaj | collected 2018-10 | reverse complement strand
CACCTTGGTGCCCTTCTGTGCCACGGCCTTGGCCATTTGGAGTTTCTTGTCAAACTCGTCAAGCAAGGGGATAATGGTGTCCTTGCCGATGAGTCCCTCCTGAGTGGTCTCTTGTATAAGTGCGTCTCCGCAGAAGCGGCAGAAGCATGCATCGGGGCGGTTTTCTTTTCCGCAAGCTTTACATATCATAGGGGTAGCTATTAGGGGTTAGAGGATTCTGATTTTTTCTCGCTCATCTTCATCAGCTGGTCTAATGAGACAGATTTCTCGCCAGACGATGCGGGAGCAGCAGGAGCGGCAGCAGGTTGCGAAGACTCCTCGCGCTGGGGCTGAGCAGCAGGCTTAGCCTTAGGCTGAGCGGTCTCACTTGCTGCAGGCTGGGCTGTCTCCGTAGTCTTGGGTTGGGTGGTCTCCCTAGCCTTGGGCTTGGTGGTCTCCTTGACCTTGGTTTTCTCTTCAGCGGCGGCATTGTCGGCAGCCTCGGCAGCGGCTACGGTGGCAGCAATCTTGTTGATGGCTGCAAGAGTAGCCTCGTCGACAGCACCCGTAGCTTCCAGACCGTTGGCCTGCTGGAAAGCCTTGACGACCTTCTCCGTACCACGGCCATAGTCACCATCAGGTTTGTTGCGCGTGAGACCACGGTCTAACAGGAATTGCTGGAGCGTCCTGACGGCATCGCCCTGGTCGCCCCGCTTGAGAGTCTGCTGCAGCAATGGCGGCAACTCGGCCTCTGCTTCTGCTGCTGGGGTGAAACCAAAGAACTCGACGAAAGGTGCGGAGAAACGGCTGAAGCGCTCGCTCTGAGGAATGAGCAGGCTAAACGACATCAGTACCCACATTACAACGATGAAGATCAGCACGAAGATGCCACGCACCTTGAGGTCGCCCTTCCACTGACCCAGTTCATGGTCGTTGAACGCACCGTTGAGCGAGGAGTCAAACTCATCATCGTCGCCAAAGGCATAGTCGAGGGGTTCGAGCACCTTCTCGTCGAAGCCGGGCTTAGTGAACTTGCGGGCACGACGGGCATACTTGCTCGGTGAGAATACTGTCTTCCAGCTGAAGAAGCCCAGCACGGCGAGCACAATGACAACATAGAAGTAGAGCACAAACTTGCCAAGGAAAAGGACGAGGACATAGAGTATGCCGGCAACAATGCCGCCAGCAATGAGGGAAGCTAGACAGCCAATATTCTCTTCGTCGTCCTTCAGCGAGTTGATCCAGATACCCAGTCCGAAGAGCAGACCGACAATCCAGATGTAGCTCTTCAGGTTCAGCGACTCGGTGTCGACCAGCGGATGCTCGATAATAGACAGCACCAGCATGAGCAATAGCAGCAGCCCAGGCAGGACGGCCAAGAGCATGGTGAGCACATACTGCAGCACGTTGAAAGCCACGAGTTTGCGAATCTTACCCTTGCCTTCACTCAGCAGGCGGGCTGCTTCTTCCTTGGCCTCGCGGTAGCGCTGTACGATGTCCATGTCTGGGTCAATCTTTGCCAGGTCCTCCACGTAGTCAGCCAACAGCTGCTCGTAAGTAAACTGAGGCTTCATATTGACTGTAGGGTCTTCCTGATGACATACGGCTAAGAAACCTTGCAAACCCTTGGTTTCATACTCGTACTTGAGTGTCTTCTTACTCTCGCTAAGAGCCTCCTTGGCAGTAGTGACGGTCTTTCCGGAGTCGGTGAAAAGGTATGTTGGCGTAGCACCGTAACCTTTGATGATGCGCATCCACGATATCTGGACGAAGTAGTTGTCGTCCTTCGGTCCCAGTTTCTCCTGAAAGTCGTTGGCCTGATCGTCGGTGCACAGATAGTACCAGCTCTCCTGGTTGCTGAAGTGGGAGCCCTTGGTGGCAAAGAAGTTGTGCAGGAACTTATACTCGTCGCGGTCGATGATGCTGGCAGCCACATTGATGATGACGTCGGCAGAAATCTGGCGGTTCAGCGGAGCATGCTCCTTTCGCTCCCAGACGGTGCGTACCTTGGTGATATCGCCCTCACAGACGTTCCAGAAGATGTTGTATATCTGGTTCAGGAAACGACCCAATGCCTCGCCCGTCATAGCATAGTCCGGGTGGTTGCGATCGTTAATGAGGTTGATGTCCGACAGCGGGTCAATAGTTTGTATGATGTGCATGTAGGGCACGGCAAAACCTGCCTCGTCAGTTTCGATGAGTTCGATAGAGCGCACCTTATCAGCATTGCGCACACGTACCCACTCCTTGAAAATGTCGGACTCGATGTCGGCCTTGCTTTCATCGTCGAGCAGGGCTTCATTGCAGAAGTTGCTGATATCCGTGAGCTCGACACAGTCGCGCTCCATCTTTTCGCCCGTAGTGCGCGAGAAGCCTGACAGCGTGAAAGGGTAGGTGGAATCGAGCGCCATAATGGCGGCAAAGTATCCCAGTTCGTTGTCTTTTTTGAAACGCTCCTCAACGATGTCATGTATCGCGAAGGCCAACTTGGGGTAGAGGTTTTGCAGCCATTTCTCTACATCTCCCTTGTATAGGTACCTGATGGCCAGTTCGCGGTCTTGCGACATACAGTCGGCCAGTTCCTTGGGTGTATTGGCAACGAGGTGCTGGGCGGCATTGAACGTGATTTTCAGATCGGGAATGAGGTCTGCCTCGTCGACGGTGAGTTCTTCACCCTCAAGGACGGCCGTAATCTCCTTCATACCCCAGCGCTTGTCAGGCTTACAGATGAGCAATCCGCGACATATCTTGTTCAGGGGGTTGGGCATGTCGTCCGGAATGGTGATACGACCTTTCTTCTTGTCCATAGCCAGCTCCTGTTCTTGCTGCAGGAATTTCTCTTCGCCCAGCCACAGCGAGAGGATAGTCATACCCAAGGAGTAGAAGTCGGCCTTGTCGGTGAGTTCGCAATACCTCTTTCCGTCGGCAGGATTGGTAGTGATATTATCCTCGTCATACATCTCCGGAGCGGCATAGACGATGGTACGTGTCGGTTCGGTGTTGACAGAGCCTCTCTCCGTGAGCACGTCGGCAATGCCGAAGTCGCAGAGCACACTGTCCCACGACGTGGTGTCGCGCAGCAGGATGTTGGCGGGCTTTACGTCCTTATGAATGACACCGGCCTTGTGCATGGTGTCGAGGGCCAGGGCAGTCTTGATGGCGATGGCGGTGATGGCCTGGGCATTGCCCTTGAGGTCTACCGATGCCGCACTACCACCTGAGACAAACTCTAACAGTTCGAAGTCGTCGGCAAAATCGACAATCTCGACCAGTACGTGCTGGTCGTTGAGCTGCTGCAGCGTGGGCATCACCTTCATGTTGGTATGGAAGGCGGGATTGCACATCTTCAGTGCATAGCGCCGCTTGCCATCGTTGACGATGTAGACATTGCCCTCTGAGCCACTACCTATCTGCTTCTCTATGTTGTAGTTTTTCCCTCCGACGGTTATACTTCCACCCTCCTGCAGCGCGTCAGTAGGAGGCAGTTGACCGCCTGCAGCCACAGCTTGATCTGCTACAGCCGTTTTCTGCGGAGCTACGGCAGTCTTTTGCGGAGCTACGGCAGTCTTTTGCGGTGCTACAGCAGTTTTCTGTGGTGCTACAGCAGTTTTCTGTGGTGCCACAGCGGTCTTTTGTGGTGCAACAGCCGTCTTCTGCGGGGGTTGTGGTTTATTCTGTTCTTCCTTCATAGCGATTATCTTTTATATACTTTCTTTTCATGATAGTCGTAGATTTCTACGGCACCCTCGGTACCGGCATCAACGATCTCCCATTGCTTCCAGTCGGGGTCGCTAACCCACTTGCCGCCAAATTCACGGAAGCTGCAAGCCTCAGGACTGCTATGGGTGACGTGACAGTGGTTGCACTGCCACACCATCGTTTCTTGAGGGTTGATGCCGTAGAATACCTCAGTGGCAATCTCGATAACAGCCTGCTTGCGAGCGGTGAAGTAGTTGCGTTGCTCTTGTGGAGTGGTACCTGCCGGCGGCAGCATCTCTTCCAGCACGCGGTCGGTGTCATCGACGGTCTTCTTAAACTCAGTGAGTATGGCCTCGCGACTACGGGTAGACTTGGTGACCTTTGAGACCTTAGGAGCTTCGGCGGGCGTAAAGCCCACTTTTGCCATCAGCTCACGGTAGCGCTTCTCGACATCACTCAATTCACGGGGCTTTGCAGCTTCAGCCTCAATGGCTTCTTCGCGTTCGAGGGTCTCTAACTCAGCCTGCAACTCAGCCATGCGCCGCATCAGACGGGCAGTCTCCTGTACTTTCGGGTCGGCCTTGGCCTTCTCGACGGCCATACGGGCGGCACGCGACAGCGGTTTGCCACACTGTCGACAGAACGGACGGAAATTGCGGACTCCACAGTCGGGACATAGAACGCCGTCGGCTGGCATACCACACTCCGGACAGTCCATATCGTCGGGGGTCATCGGTGCACCACAGAATGTACAGTAGTCAACAACCTTCCAGCCACAGACGGGACACAGTTCCATATCGGCACTGATAGCCGCACCACACTTGGGACACACACCATCGGCCTCGCGGGTCTGCATGGCACTGCTTGTGGCGGTGGCATTCGCTGGGGCGGTATGTGTCTGTGTCCGTACCTCCTCGCGCTGACGCATTCTTACATTATCTTCTGCCATAGTCTTATTCTGTTCTCATGAGACCGCCAATGGCCTCGTTAATCACTGCATAGGCTTCGTTCAACAGTCGGCGACTGCGGAAGCCCTCGACCTCATAACCCTTGTCGGTCTCAAGAGCAAAGATGATGTTTCCATAAATCGGATTGCCACCTCCGTAGAGAATAGTGGCAGGCATATTGTCGCCCACGGTGCGGTCACCATAACCTCTGCGAGCCATCAAGAACACTAAGTGGTACCCGTTTAGGTTCAACGCTTCGGAGATAGCGTTCAGACGTTGCGTGAAACGCACCACCTGTGTGCCACCTTCACAGCCCAGCCATGAGACAAATTCATCCTCTAGGTTCCTCCAGTCTTCATTTTCGCTCTGTTTCAGCGAGGCGATACCGTAGAAGTTTACAACGATAAAGGCAGGAATGATGGCATCGTCGTCATCAGCCTCCTCGTCTTGCTCTTCTTCCTCGACGTCATTGTCATCAGTCTCCACATTCTCGGCACCCGTAAACAGGGGCAGTTCACAAATGTTAACCATGTTGCGATACACCTCTACTTCCTCAGGCGATGACTCGCCGTCAGCACAGATGGTGACAAAGAGCATGTCGGAAACAAACTGTTTCTCTTCGTCGCTGAAGTTCTTGATGCGTCCGATGGCCTCACTATAGTCCATTTCTTCGGCAGCATCAATATACGATTGCAGCAGGTCGTCACGCCCTTCAAAGTTGTACTGCGATTTAAGCGCTTCCACTATCCTGTCCAGCTCTACCTGCTTAAATTTACCGTCGGCACGGGCGGTTCCTAAGCATACCGCGATGACTGCGGCAAGATCTTCAAATGATGATGGTCCTCTCATAGTAGTTAATTTTCTTATTTGTTATATGTCTTAGTTGGTTGCATTAGAAGAAATTGTTGTATTAGAAGGAAAACAGATAACACCTAACAGCCTGCCACTGGCCATTACTCAAATCGTCGGGATGGATGAGAAAGTTCAGCGTGCCACTGTCGTAGAACAGCAGGTTCCAACGGTCATCGCAGTCAATCTGCAGCAGCGAGAGCAGGTCACTACCCATGTCCTTGCGCACCTCTTCTATATAAGGGGCACCCAACAGTTTGTGTCCGTCGTCGTATGAAGCACAGGGGCTGAACGTGACAGCCTCAGCAGGCATACAAGCTGAGGTGCCGTCAGGATAGTTGAGGTGATGGGTGTGCAGATCATCGAGCTTTGGAGCATAGAGCACACGAAAGTATTCCCTACCCCACTCGCCCATACCCGGATAGGCCGGCGTGTCAATATCGCCAAGGAAATAGTCGAGGGCGGCAAAGAAGTAGAGCATGCCGTCATGGGGCAAACAGCCGTCGGGGTCAAGGGCGGCGACATCCTCGCAACGTATCTGACAGACGAAGGTCAGCGGATCATCGTATGTCTCGCCGGCCTCATCTGTTACTGTTACCTCTGGCCAGTCGAATTCTTCGGGCATGTCCGGCTCACCCCACCATTTGCTCTGGCCGGTCAGGGGACTTTCTGTCGGGTGTGTCTCAATCTTTATCATTGTGTTATAACAAATTTAAAGCCTTATCGAAGTCATCGATGACATCGCCATTCGGGAGGGTAACGCTGATACTTACTTGGGGCTTGTAGATGCGTTTGCCGTATTCGTTCTCTAACCAGCTGCCACCACACTGGCGAACGATGTAGTCGCCCTTCGAGTCGTGCAGCGTGAGTGTGAGGCACATACAATCATCGCCTTCCGATTCGTCGATGTCGTGGGCGATGACCTCACTGGGACAGCTAAGCTTCACCACGTTGTCATACCAAAATCGGGCTATGTAGCGATTGCAGAAACGATTGGGCATTTCCAATTCGATACCGTGGCGACGGCCAGCGTTGAACATGGCAATGCAGTAGTTAAAACCACTCTCAGTGCAGATGCGGTAAAGTCCCGTTAACTGGAAACGCTGAAATTCGCTGTCGGTCTCGATCCAGGCATGCTCGATATAGTCGCCGTTGGCAAAAGTATATCGACCCTCGGCGGCATAGGCGGGACCATTGATACAGGCGTAGTTCAGGTGGAAGTAGCCCTTGAAGTGGTCGCCACCCGGTAGCCACACCTCACCATCACCGATGGGACCTTTCAGTTCCTGACGAACCCGGTCTTCAAACTGGAAGCCGCCAAAATATTGCGGTTTGTCGAGGGCGTACTTAATGGTGGTGACCTTGTCTTGGCAGACTCCCATCTCTCCGCCCAAGCCACTGTAACCTACTTCCACCTCCTTGCCTGGCGTGATGCGGAAGGTCTTGCCGTCGTACTCCAGTTCGAGGAGAGTGAAGTCGTAGTGCCGCACGATGCTGCCGGACAGTCCTGGCAAAGGTTTACCGACAATGATTTTTGTGACATCCACTTCGACGGACTCTTTCAGGCTATGATGCACCACGGCACCGCGGTCACTATAGTCTTCATAACGATTGATGGTGATTGCTTTTGCCATAATACCTTTCTTAAGGAGTTAATCGAACATCACTCTGGGGTTCAACTCATGGGGCGACTGCCACTCGATGCCACGTTCGGCCAGCACGTTGCGCAACTCAGCCCAATAGGCAAAGCAGAAGCCCATGCCGCGAGGCGTGTCGCCTAATCGGCGGTCGGTTTCTTGCTCCACATCGTAGAAGTTTTCTTCCCACTCAAAGGTACGCTCTACAGGATCAGACTTCAGATGTCTACCGTACTTCTCGCGAAACTCGCTGTCACTGACGTGTTCCGTGTCAATATAGTCTTCCAACTTCTGGATATGCTCGCAGAGTTCCTCAGCCAGATACGGATCGTTTTTCAGGTCGTCTTCGTTACATAGTGTCAACTGTTCCTGCTCATAGCGGCGGATAGCCAACACACGGCGCGGCACATCGTATTCAGGCAGATAGTCCACCATCGCCTCAATGGCGCGTACCTGCCCTATACCCTGTTCCTCAGCATCATCTATGCCACGCAGCAACTGCATAAACTCATCAGCCAGCGGCAGGTTGCGCCACTCGCGCATGTCTTCTGCATTCTCGCGCATCTCGTTGACGATAGCCAAGAGGCGTTCTGTTATTTTCTCGATATCACTCATTGTGTTACTCATTTTTCAATTCTTACACGCATTTCACCTCCAACGAGTCCTCGATGGTGTAGTCGTAGTCTTCGTCATAGATGGTGGCGGTAGACCTTCGGGCATCCTTGAACTGCAGACTCTCACCACGATGAATAGTCACCTGCTGCGCCGTGTTATCGGCAAAGAACTTTGCCTTTACCTCAATGGTGACGCTGTCGTGGGTTACGGCCATGATGTTGATGCCCGAACCCTTCATATTGAAACTGCTGTCTTTACTGATTGTCATGGCATCGGCATAGTGAGTGTAGCCCACTTCCGCTGATGGAAAGAGGAATGTGCCCGTCTGGTCGTAATCGAAACCGCTATGGTGTTCCTTGACGACCAGCATCGGTGTCTCTATCGACGGGGCGGCCTTGATGCTGTCGGACTGCAGTGTGCCGTTTTCCCACACGCCTTCGAAGCGCAAACCACTCTTGAAGGTATATACGCCATGTCCGTCGGCATCATACTCGAGATGGTCGCCGTTGGCATAGTCCCACACACCCGCTCCTACGGCTTTTCCGTCTTCGAAATCGCTCTCAAACCTGTTCTGTCCGTCTGTAAAGTTGCCATCGAAGTTGTCCGAGACGACAACACCATGGCCGTGACGTTTGCCCTCACGGAACTCACCGGTGTAGGTCTCCGTCACCGTGGCGCAGTGCAGTCCTTTTTCGCTGCTTTCAGTGGCCACACCCTGTCCATGCTCCTTGTCGTCAAGCCATTCGCCCTTGTAGTCGGAGGTATAGCGCCTGCCTCCTTTCGAGAACTGGTGGTAGTGTCCCTTGCCGCAGCGCATGCCGTTTTTCCACTCGCCATCGTATTCGCCATAATAGCCGTTCAACTTGTAATCCATGTGTCCGCTACCATGCGGCTGGCCCTCGGCATTCACGTCGCCCCTATAGTGGTTGCCGTTGTCGAAGTTTACCTCCACAGGATCGTTCATCAGTTCGTGCTGGTGTTCTTCATAGAGTTCCTTCGACCGCTCGTCGCCTAATTCCATTCCTTGCTGCCACTGTTCCAGTGCACCGTTCACGTCGGGGTTGCCGTCAGCCGTCCAATCACCGGCATACAGCATATCGCCAAGGAAGCTATAGGCACCGGCATATCCAAGATCTGCTGCTTGACAGAACTCCAACCAGGCCATCGCATTATTATACTCGTCGTAATAGTACATTTGCCCCCGCAGGTTGTGGGCCGCTCCTACGTAAAAAGCATACTCTTCCTCCTCCTTTTCCTCATACCACTCGAAGACTTTCTCTATCCAATCCTTGGCGTGTTTGTTGGCATCGTCATCCTCACAGTCCTCGTAATAATAAACGGCAATGGCCACACCAGAAGGTATATCCTTGCCCTCAGCAGCCTTCATGAAACACTCCAGTGCTTTCTCCCTATCCTCATTATAGAGGCGGAATCCTTCATCTCTGTACTCTTCGTTATTCATAGCGGTAACCAGTTATTCATTATTCACTTACGTCCAAGCGTCCCATCGTCCATCATCCGCATCGTCTTCGTAATCCATGATGAGCAGACCGCCACTGTACTGGTCGATGAGTCGGTAGGTTGTGATAATGTCTTCTGTTGTCTTAAAACTGTGGCAATCGTGGGTGGGGTCCTCCTGACAGATGATGATGGGACCTCGCACCTCCTGACCCGTACCATAGAGCATGGTACCTATGGCATTGTCGTCAAGGTTCTTGGCGTATGCGTCGCGGTCGCAGTACATCACTAATGGTAGGTCGAGTTCACCCTCCTTGTATATCTTGTCCAACAGCGGTGAGTGGTGCACGGCATCAAGTCCTTCGCCGTCAATGAGCTCCTTTGCCATCTCCTTATGCGATTTCATCTTATAGACATCGACTGCCGCCACATTTATGTGACCAGAGGGCCAGATAATGAGAACAACCGGTTCAGTAGCTGTCTTTTCTCTCTTCGTTATTACCAACTTGGGGTACATGGGTTGCCAATACTTCTCAATCTCTTCCTTGTGTTGCAACAGGAACGTGGGGTCGCTTTGCAGGCGCAAGCCTCGTAGGGCATCTTTATCGCCACCCGAATAGCGAACGGCCTTCAGCCAGAGTTCAGCAATCTGAAGACGGTCCAGATGTTCGTGGTGATCTTCGGCAAGTTCTGCCAATTTGCAGATACACTGGATTTGCCCCAACTTTACGCCGTTCTTCAAATACCGCACTGCCAAACCTTCATTCACCCTGTAACCCAGACCGCCATAGTGGTGTTGCAGCCATAGCTCATAGGCGCACCATCCTTCGCCACGCTTCAGACCGAGCAACAAGCGTTCGTTAAGTTCCTCGTGCAGTCGCTTCTGTTCTTCTTCGGGGAATTCCTGGAAGTCCTCTTCCGTCATATCTGCGCGGAACAAGCAGCACAGACCACTGCCACGGTTGATGCCTTCCTCCATCAGTTCTTCGTAGAGTGCCATGTTGCCACGCTCCTTGTAGATGTTGGCCAGATAGTAGTAGTCATCCCACTGTCCGTTCTTCGTCGACAACTCGTACATGCGGATAACATCTTCCTCCCGACCCT
>JAEEGJ010031397.1_pt1 | contig 10289 bp, 6 predicted proteins | sample 8958761 | NCBI WGS metagenome assembly JAEEGJ01 (sample SAMN16246546, study PRJNA631951) | gut metagenome | biome: gut microbiome; feature: rumen; material: RS-attached | host: Bos | place: Iran: Karaj | collected 2018-10 | reverse complement strand
GAGCGCAGCTACATGCCGGCGTTGAACACTCTTCACGATATGATCAAGGAGAACGGCAAGTACTTCAAGGTTGCCTTCTCACTCTCCGGTACTGGCATCGAGCAGCTGGAGATGCACGCCCCGCAGGTGATCACCAAACTGCAGGAGATGAACGAGACTGGCTGTGTGGAGTTCCTTGCTGAGCCCTATAGCCACGGCCTTTCCTCATTGGCAAATCCTGAGACCTTCGCCCTCGACGTGAAGAAGCAGGCTGCGAAGATTGAGGAACTTTTCGGCAAGAAGCCGACGGTGGCCCGCAACTCATCGCTCATCTACAGCGACGACATCGGTGCTCAGATTGCTGCGATGGGCTTCAAGGGTATGCTCACCGAGGGTGCCAAGCACGTGCTCGGATGGAAGTCGCCGCACTATGTCTACAACTGCAATCAGGCCCCGAACCTGAAACTGTTGCTCCGCGATGTAGAGTTGTCTGATGATATCTCGCTGCGCTTCAACAACTCCGAGTGGGACGGCTATCCCCTCTTCGCCGATGCCTATATCGACCGCATCGCCCGTTTCCCCGAAGAGGAGCAGATCATCAACATCTTCATGGAACTCTCTGCCCTGGGTATCGCCCAGCCGCTCAGCTCCAACATCCTCGACTTCATACATGCTCTGCCAGCATGTGCCAAGGAGAAAGGTATCACCTTCATGACGCCGACGGAAATCTGCAAGTCGTGCAAGAGCGTTGGACAGATCGATGTGCCTGACACATTGTCATGGGTGGATGAGGAGCGCGATGTCAGCTGCTGGCTCGGAAACGCTATGCAGCACGAGGCTTTTAACAAGCTCTACTCGGTGGCAGACCGTCTGCGCATCGCCGACGATCCCCGCATCAATCAGGACTGGGACTATCTGCAGGCCTCGAACAACTTCCGCTTCATGACCACCAAGCCCTCTAACGTAGGTCTGGACCGTGGTATCTACAGCGGACCGTTTGATGCTTTCACCAACTACATGAACATCCTCGGCGACTTCATCAACAGAGTGAACGCCCTCTATCCGCTCGACATTGACAACGACGAGCTCGAGAGTCTGCTCACCACCATTAAGAACCAAGGTGATGAGATTGAGATGAAGGATAAGGAGATTACCCGTCTGAAGGCAAAGCTCGAGAAGCTCGAAGGTGCTAAGCCAGAGAAGAAGCCTGCTGCCAAGAAAAAGGCACCAACTAAGAAAGCGGCTGAGAAGGCTGCTGAGTAAAAAGAAAATCGGGGCATCCGCCCCGATTTTCTTTTATACGTTATTCGTAATCATCAATTACTGCGTTCATAAAGTCCATCATGGGTTTGGCGGCACGGAACATACATTCTATCTCGTCAAGCCAAACATCGCCTTCGAAGAACGTTTCAGGCACAGCGTGCCAGGCACAATAGTCTTTCAGACGGAGATAGTGCACGTAGGGCCAGTCTTTGGGGAAGCCTGACGGACAGGTCTTCAGTTTCTCCAGCCCGAAACCCTGTGGCTGATCCCAACTGCTGATGTTCGTGGGTTCCTTGATGCTGTCCGTAGCTGGACTGCCGAAGTAGGTCTGAAATGCCTTGTTCTCCACACACTTCAGCCAGGCATCGGTATTCGCCATGATTTCATTACGGCAGGCAGTAAGGATGTTCGTGGGGAGCCAGTAGTTGCCAACAGCCACTAAGCAGTGGTCGGGTTCCAAGTGCAGATAGTATCCACCCCGCAATGCCTTCTTACCTTTGGCGTCGATGTAGGCACCCATGTGGTTCTTATAGGGCGACTTGTCGGCAGAGAACCGTGTGTCGCGATAGAAACGGTAGGTGCAGTCCTTCACCTTCAAGTGGGCAATCTCAGGATCGAAGGTCATAATCCGTTCGATGGCCTGGGCGATGCCACGTTCGAACTCTGCCTTCACGGCGTCAAACTCTGCCTTGTGTTCTTGGAACCAGGGACGATTATTATTAGCCGTCACCTGCCGCAGGAAACTCAGTATTCTCTTTGCATCCATAGTTTTTTTACGTTCTTATTTGATATTAACCAGTATTTTCTTCAAGTCCTTGTCGGCGCTGGAGTTGCCGACCATCAGTTCGTACTTGCCTGCAATGACACGCATCGTGTTCGTCTGTTCGTCCCATCCCTCGAAGCTCTGTCGCGGCAGGTCGATGCTGAGGGTCTTAGTCTCGCCGGGATTCAACAGAACCTGTTGGTAAGCGCGAAGGGACTTTAAGGGGCCGTTAGGGTCATTCAGGTTTCGGAGGTAGACCTGAACGGTTTCGAGACCTGCCATCTTGCCTGAGTTCTTGACACTCACCTGTACTTTGTTATTATGATAGACGGGCTTGCCGATCTCGAAGGTTGTATAGCTCAGACCGTAGCCGAAGGGGAAGAGTGCCTCACCAGTGTAATAGCGATAGGTGCGGTTCTTCATCGTGTAGTCGAGGAAGTCGGGCAGCTCGTCAGTGTTCTTATAGAAGGTGATAGGGAGTTTGCCGCTGGGATTGTACTGTCCGAAGAGCACTTCGGCAAGGGCTTGTCCGCCGAGTTCTCCGCCATACCAAGCCTGCAAGATGGCGTCGCAGCTCTCCTTTTCGGGCACAAGTGCCATCGCAGAGCCAGAACAGTTGACGAAGATGACCTTTTTGCCTGCTTTGTGGAGCATAGCGAGGGTTTCGCGCTGGGCCTTCGGCAGTTCGATGCTCGTACGGTCGCCACCCTTGAAACCTTCTTCGTTGACGCGCATTTCCTCGCCTTCGAGTTTCGGAGAGATGCCGCCCACGAAGATGACGGTCTCAGCATCACCGATCTGTGCAAGCAGTTCCTGATGGGTGGGGGCCACCTTGTGCTGGATGTCGAAGCCTAGGAAGGCGAAGTCGCTCACCTGTACATAGTCAATCTGGATGCGGTAGTGTTCTCCTGCCTTCACGTCCATCTCCTTCTGTGAGCCTTGGATGCGGTTGCGCACCTGCCAGATGTTCACAAGGGTATCGCCGTTGACGATGAGGCGCACCTTGTCGTCTGCATTGATGTTGAAGATAACGGTTTCGTCCTTCGTGGGGATGAAGGTGGCATCGTAACGGGCGGAAAAGTTCTCAAGGTTGACTCCTGGTGCGAAGACGGTATTGCCGCCGTTGCTCAGCATAATGGGGGAGGTGAGGTTGATGGTGGCGGCTGGAGTACCGTTCATCTCTATATTATTATAATAGGTGGCCTGCATACCTTGAATGCCGAGAGGTGTCTTCAGTTCAGCGAAGCGGCTTTCGAACACCTCGTTGCGCGTCAGGCCACAACCGCTGATATACCTTGCCTGCGGGGCTATCTGCTGAATACCTTCGAGGGCTGTGATGGTGCGGGTGGCAAAGCCGGAGTAGTTGCCCCACTGCATAATGGAATCGATGGCATTGGCGCCCATTACCACAATCTTCTGCTGCGGCCCAGTCGTATCAGATGACAGCGGGAGAATGCCATTGTTTTTCAGGAGGACGATACTCTTGCGGGCCATATCGAGGGCCAGTTGTTTGTGAGCATCACAGGCGACAACATTTTCGGGGATCTTTGTCCAAGGGTTCAGATCGTCAGGGTCAAGGTCTCCGAGTTCGAAGCGGGCGATGAGCAGGCGGCGCAGACTCTTGTCGAGGTCTGCCTCTTTGATGTCACCACGGCGCACAGCTTCCGGCAGATGCTTGTATTCAGAACCACACTCCACATCAGTACCTGCCAGCACGGCCTGTGCTGAAGCCTGAGCACCGTCCTTGGCTGTATTATGCCAGCGGGGAAGGAAGTCACGGATGGCACCGCAGTCGGAGGTGATCAGTCCGTCGAAGCCCCATTCGTCGCGCAGAATCTGCTGTTCATAGCGAGTCTGTGCGCAACAGGGCTGACCGTCGATACGCTGGTAGGCGCACATGATCTCTGCCACCTTGCCCTCTTGCACCAGTGCCTTGAAAGCCGGGAGATAGGTTTCCCAGAGATCACGCTCAGGCAGATTTTCGACATTAAATTCATGGCGGTTCCACTCCGGACCGCTATGGACGGCGAAGTGCTTGGCGCAAGCGAGGAGTTTCTTGTATTTCGGAGTATTCTGATTACCCGGAGTATTCGGAGAACTCAGCCATTGTCCGTCGTAGGTCATGCCCTGCAGGCCTCGGACAACGGCCAGTCCCATCTTGGTTGTCAGATATGGATCCTCGCCGTAGGTTTCCTGACCACGTCCCCATCGGGGATCGCGGAAGATATTGATGTTCGGTGTCCAAAATGACAGGCTCTGGTATCGCTTGATGTCACCAGCACGTTTTGCCTGCTGAGCCTTCACACGAGCCTCGTCGCTGACGGCCGTAAACACCTTGTGCAGCAGGGCGTCATCCCATGAGGCAGCCATACCCATCGTGATGGGAAACACGGTGGCAAATCCGTTACGGCCGATACCGTGCAGGGCTTCGTTCCACCACTGGAACTGTGGAATGCCTAATCGCTCGATGGCGGGCGAGGTGTCCATCATCAGGCTGACCTTCTCTTCGAGTGTCAGTCTCGTCAGCAGATCGTCGGCCCTTTGTGCTGCCGACAGATTCGGATTCTGATAGGGTAACGTCTGTGCACTGAGGCTTATAGCCGTCAGTACAGCGCAAAGCATAGTTGTTAGTTTCTTCATACTCATTGTTCAGTTTTTATGTTAATAATCGTACATTCCACATCTTCCTTGTTGGTGGCGTAGGCCACATAGAGACGGCCGTTATAGACCATCGATTTGGGATAGTTATAGCCGATGGTTTTTGCCTTTCCCGGATAGCGCTGTGGTTGAAGATCGGAGCCGCCAGCCCTCAACAATATGGCTTTGTCGAAGCGGATGCCTTCGTGGCTGAAGAGCGCAACGAGGGGATAACGGCGCTTGGCTCCCGTCGGATTGCCAACCAAGTAGGCTGTGCCGTCTGACAGATTGCCGGCACTCTGTTTCACCCGGGCGTCAGGGATATTGGTGACTATCGGCTCTGTCCACGTCTCTCCTCGGTCGTGACTTAGCGAGACCATTTTCCGATAGCTGCTGTTTTGGTCACGGAAGACCATTGTGAGCGTACCGTCCCTTTGCTGATACAAACTTGGTTCCAACTCCTGCGACTGCTTCCCTCTGTCGTGAACAGTCATGTGTCCTCGGTGCCAGCCGCTATGCCCTGTAGGGTCGTCAGTGTAGATGGGGACAACGTGTAGTCCAGGTTGGAAATGGGCTGCTCCCACAATCCGCCCGTCAGCCGTAGGGTAGGGATCTTGTTCCATCACGCCATTCATCGCCTGTCCGTCTGCCATCCTGACAGGTTGAGGCTCACTCCAACGGCTACCATCGGTACTATATATATAATAGGTGTAGCCACCGATGGGCTGCAAACCTTTGGGCCAGACGTTGATGAAAGCTGTGAGTGTGTCTTTCGTGCCGATCCATCCGCCCGAAGTGCAGTAACAGCTATCCGTTGCTGCAGCCAATAGTTCGGGCTTTGTCCAAGTGACACCTTCGTCAGAACTCTTGCTATACATCACGCAGGTCTCAGGGGCATCCTCATCGGTCTGTGAACTCTGCCACATACAGTAGAGCACATCCTTGAAGGCTATCATTACTACACCGTTGGCATAATGGTGGGTTTCATCGGTGGGAGAGAATATGGTTACGGTCTTTGTGTCATCTGTCATCGTCAGGCCCAAAGTCTCCACATTGGTTGTGTCTATCACTCCAGACGAGAGATAGGGCAGAATTCCGAGGATGATTGCTGACAATATCATGTTGCAAATATACAAAAGATTTTTGAATAATCCAAATCTTTATCCTTGAAAAAGTAATTTTGCCCCCTTGTAAATGTATAAAAGGTGCCTTGTATAATGTAGTTTAAAGCCTTGTAAAGTTAAAACCACGTCGAGATTTAATAAATCTTCGACGTGGTTTGATAAAACTGAGACGTGGTTTGTTAAAACCTAGGCAGTGTTCAATAGAATTTTATACAAAAGAGGGGAGGCCATTTTTGCCTCCCCAAATTATTTACGTGTTGAAGTTAATCTGTCCGGATTACTTCTGGATGTACTTCTTGCCGTCCTTGATGACAACGCCCTTATATGAAGCGTTCACCTTCTGACCAGCGAGATTGTAGATAGCACCGTTGAACTTCTTGGCAGCCTTCACTGTCTTGATGGCAGTTGTATCAGAGAAATAGAGCTTAACCGGTGTATATCTGTCACCAGTGAAGAGTAGATGGTGGTCATCAACAAGGTCGAGAAGTGCTTGAGTAGCACTCAGATCAACCTTCAGAGTCCACTTGCCATCGCCATTGTCAGTGAGCAGTTCACTGCCCGGTGTGATATCATTGCCTGTATAGGTTGCATCAGAATCCCACCAACCTGTGGTAACACGAATTTGCGGATTCTCACCCTCAAGATCCAAGAAGAACGGAGTGGTCTTCATTTTCTCCCAAACATCCATCGGAACGGCATAAATCTCTTCACCAGTCTTCTTCTCATCGCTTGCGAAACGATAGTCGCTACTCCATGAAATAGCACCCTTAGAACCGTCGCTTACCCAAATATCAACATCACCACCGGGCTCGGGAAGAGCACCACCAGCTACGTAGGCATCGATCTTTGCAGTAGCAGGATCGAATGTAATGGTGATAGAGCTGTTAGCGGGCAGTTCAGCCTTGAAGTTCGGGCCGTCCTGTACACCAGTGCCATCGCCATTGTCACCCCAGTTGATTGCCCAGTCATGATCCTGACGGATCTTGAACTCATAGCTACCAGCCTCAGCAATCTCGATGGTTGCAGAGTATACACCGTTAACCAATTCCATATCGGTATCAAAATCCCAGTTGCCTACCAAGGTACCAATCACGCTGTAAACCTTCTTAACAGGCTCTGCTGCGCCTTCACCCTTGTAGATAACAACTTCGCCAGACTGAATGAGAACATTGTCCTCTTTGCTGAATACGAAACCACCGGCAGTGATCTTAGAACCATTGGCGTTCACAATGTACTTGCAGTCCTTGGCAACGGCGAATTTGATAACACCGAGACCACCTGCACTGACATTGGTCCACTTGCTTGTGCCATCATCCTGTACTGCCCAGTTAGCCTCATAGAACTCAGGATTGTTAACTTTCAGCCACTCCTGCTCTGCGAATTCGATCTTCGTTCTGTCTGTCTCAGAGAGGTAGTTATACTCACCACCACCTTCGATTGTGAACTGATAAACCTCGGGCAGAGGATCCTTGTTGCCATATGCAGCGAAGGTGTAACCAACTGCAGAACCTTCCTCAAACACTGTGTAAGCCTTGTTTGAAGATGCCTTGTGAATCACATAGAGGAAACCATCGGCCTTGGCCTCGAACTGAAGGTAAGCACCGCTTGCTGGCTGGATCAGAGTGCTTGAAGGTGTTCCACCGTCGGCATCCTTAGGATTTGCGCCACCCTGAAGGCCACCCTTGCTCTCGGCACCGTTAACGACGAATCCAACCTCCTGGGGCTTGTAGGTGTCATCAGCTCCGATTGTTGCAATAATACTTTCTGTCTCACCGATGATGGTTCCTGCAGTCAGTGCAGAACCGTTATCGGCATCCAGATTCAGTACATTGTCTGGATTGAATGTACAGATTTCCTGTGCATTCAAGCTCATGGCTGCAAAGACTGCAGCTGCGCTAAGTAAAATTTTCTTCATAATTTAATTTTTTTAGTTTATAATTAGTATAAAGGGTTTAAATCCGATGCAAAGATATAACTTTCTTTTTTAATATGCAAAGATTTAGCATTTTTTTTGTTTAATAGAATACAAAAGGAGGGGTAACAACCGCGTTGTTTCCCTCCTTTTTCATGATTATTCTATTTTTTACCTCTGAACTCATATATGAAATCGTAGTTCTTACGACCAACCTTCTGACTCTTGGTGAAGGCAACATTCATATTTCCTGCTTCGTCAATTCTTCCAGAGAAGGCAGCTTCCAGTCCATTAGCATCGCTGACTGTCTGGTTGAAGAACTGGTAGCCATAGTTGGAGTGCCAGACGTTGGCAACGGAAGTTGCATCGAGTGAGGCATCCGGGCAAGAGAAGGTCACACTGGTTGCATTGGCACCGTTGGATGCTGTCAGCGTAACGCTTCCTTCATAGTCTTCTATCAATGTAGGGCCACCTGTATTACTGGTACATGTCCATATGCCGATGTATGTGCCGGCAGAGCCCTGCGAAGCCGTCTTGTCGTAATTGATGCTGGGGTCATCGTTATCGTCGCCACATGCTACGAATGCGCAGCTAAGTGCGAGAGCGGCTATTGCTGAAAAGATATATTTCTTCATAATGTTCAATCTTCAATGTTCAATATATTAATATCCAGGATTCTGGTCTTCAATAGATATACCTGTGTTAGCACTGATTTCGTTGGTGGGAATCGGGCGATACCATCTGATATTGCCGTCTCCGCCCTTCATGGCATTCTCATCGGAGATATACTCGCTGAACTGCACGTTGTAACGAACCAGCTGCTTGGTGCGGCGGAGATCCATCCAGCGGTGTCCCTCGGCATAGAGCTCACGGGCACGTTCATCGAGAATCAGGTCGATGTCCTTGATGGTGAAATTACCAGTAGTAGCATATTCAGGCTGGTAGGCACTGAATGAAGCGAGAGCGGGAAGACCGGCACGACCGCGGACGGCATTAATCTTCTCTAAGGCCTGAGCTGTCTGTCCTGCCATCAGGTAAGCCTCAGCAGCAATCAGGTACATATCACTAACGTGGAACAACACAATGTTACGATAGTCGTTATCCTCATTGGTGAAGTCGGAAGCGGCATCGTCGAACTTCTTCACGCAAGCACCATTACTCGTCTGGGCGTTGTAGTCGGCAATGGCAACTTTTGATTTGGTCCACTTGGCATTGCCTTGGTCATCCTGGTTATATACCCACACGGTAACCTGAGGCAAAGTCAGCAGAGAAACACGGACGTCAGCATTAGCATACTTGTCCTTGTCAGCGATAAGTTGACTCTCGTGAGCGTCAATCCATGCCTGTACCTCTGCCTCCGTATAATAATAGGGGAAATAGGCCTTACAGATGGCCATCTTTTCTTGGTCTGCAGGATATGCGTTATAGTAGGCATAGTAACCTTCGGTTCCCCAGGTAGGCTTGCCGTTGGCATCCTTCTTGGAGTTGTACATCACCATCATGTAGGTGGCGTCATAGCGGGTATCGCCCTTCTCAAAGAGATACATGCTCTTCTGCGACTGGCAGTCCTCAGAGCTTTCACCCTTGATACCGCTGGCATCGTAGGCTCCGTAGTAACCACCGAAGCAGTTCTGCATTCTATGTCCACCATTAATAATGTCACCGGGATAGCCGTTGCGCTCATACTGGATGGAGAAAATCTCCTCAGCATTGCCCTCATTAAAGGGCGACCATTTTTCCTCAAACGACATATTCAGAGGAATATCCAAGATAGCCTTCTCTGCCCAAGAAGCTGCCTGGCTGAAATTAGTAGTGCCATTGACTGTATAAGAGCCATCGGTAGCGCTACCACTTAATGAGGTATCGAGATCCCAGCCTGCTGCAAGGTAAACTTTGGCGAGCAAAGCAGCTACAGCCTGTTTGCTGGCACGGCCTTCACGTTGAATGTCGATATCAGATAAAGAACCGTTGTAGAGATCATTCAGATCCACAATCATTTCTTTATAGACCTCGTCCAGTGGAGTACGGGGATAGTTCTTCTCAGAGCTGTTGATGTAGTCTGTGATATAGGGTACACCACCAAAATGCTGGGTCAGGATGTAGTAGCCGTAATTGCGGAGGAAGCGGGCTTCCTGGCCTAACTGTGAGTCTGCACCTGCATAGTAGATGACACCATTTGACAAGTTGATGGTCTTATACAGATCTGCATAAAGGCTGGTGATGGTGCTATTCTCAGTGTTAAAGGTATAGGTGTCGAAATCTGACACGACCCTACCACGAGTGTGTATATAGAGGTCGGTACCTCTTGAGAATAGATCTGTATTGAATCCGTATGACTTCAGGCTGCTGTATGCAGCGGTCAGCAGTGTGGATGCATCCTTACTGAAAACATCATCCGCCGTCTGTCCGCCAGCCGACTTGTTCTCGGCTTCCAGGAAGTCGCTGCAGGCTGTCAGCGTGAAACCTGCAAAGAGGGCGGCAATCACTGATAAATATATATTCTTTTTCATATCTTTCTTTATCTTCTTTAACTTCATTAACTTCTTAACTTCAATCTCTTAGAACTTAATGCTTGCACCAACCTGGTAATTAATGGTGCTGGGACCATCCT
>JAEEGJ010031394.1_pt1 | contig 10290 bp, 4 predicted proteins | sample 8958761 | NCBI WGS metagenome assembly JAEEGJ01 (sample SAMN16246546, study PRJNA631951) | gut metagenome | biome: gut microbiome; feature: rumen; material: RS-attached | host: Bos | place: Iran: Karaj | collected 2018-10 | reverse complement strand
CGCGAAACAGTGGGGGATCGAGGGTGATGACATTGTGCACATAGCGGTCGGGCACCATCACGGCATCTTCCTTACCAAGGATATTCTTCCAAGGACCGATGGGCGATGCGCTCTCACCGATATTAATATTGCAGGGCTCACAGTAGTAGTAACGGAAGGAGCCGTCGGGCTGCTGCACCACATCGGGAGCCCAGACCACCTCGGTAGTAGGCCAGTTCATCACGGTGTTCTTCCAGTTCTGGAAGTCCTTGCTCACCCATACCTGAGCCGGACCATAGCCGTTACCCGTGCCGTCGGTCGTGGCATAGAGATAATAGGTGTCGCCGAACTTCCTGATGGTAGGGTCGGCGAAATAACCCGGGATAAAGGGATTGGCCATCGAAGGCGCATCATAAGCCTTTCCGGTAAGGTTCTGGGCTGATAGGTCACTGCCGTTTATAATAAATAAGGTGGCGAGTGCTAGTAGCTTTCTCAGGTTCATTTTCATACGTTTGTTGATTTCTGCTGCAAAGATAGCAACAATCCATCAAACAGCCTACAAAAATCGTCTAAACCGCATGGAAAAATCGTCCAAATATGCCCATTTCACGCGGGTTTGGACTATTTTGTCATCATCTTGGACGATAGTGGCATACGGTCTCAACATTATTTTATTATTTTGCGGCAGAATTCTAAACCGCTAACATAACGAACAAAACCAAAACCAATCAGTAAAATGGAAAAAAGAGTATTATTCCTGATAGGCATGACCGCACTGACCATCACCGCCAGTGCCGCCAAGAAGGCGCAGCCTCAGGCTCCGATTCAGGAGGTGTCCTTTGCCCAGGTACACCTGAACGACGGTTTCTGGTCGCCGCGTATAGAGATCAATCGTACGGTCTCTATCCCTTCTGCCTTCCATGAGTGCGAGGTGAATGGCCGTTTCGACAACTTTGCGATTGCCGCCGGGCTCATCAAGGGTGAGCATCGCGGTGATTTCTCCTTCGACGATACCGACCCTTACAAGGTCATCGAAGGAGCCTCTTATTCGCTGGCTGTCCATTACGATGCCAAACTCGACCACTATCTCGACTCCGTCATTAACATCATTGCTCAGGCGCAGGAGCCCGACGGCTATCTGACGACCTGTGTGACTAATAAATGTACGCGCCTGAGTGGCTGGTGGGGCACCCATAAGTGGGAGAAGATCAACTCGCACGAACTCTACAACTCTGGTCACCTGATCGAGAGTGCTGTGGCCCACTATCGTGCGACGGGCAAGAAGACCTTTCTCAACGTCGCCATTAAGAACGCCGACCTCGTCTGCAAGACGTTCGGTCCCAACGAGGGGCAGATTCACCGTCCGGGCGGACATCCCATCATCGAGATGGCACTCTGCAAGTTGTATAAGGTAACGGGCAACAAGAAATACCTCGAAGGCGCCAAGTATTTTGTCGATGAGACAGGACGTTGCACCGACGGCCACAAGCCCAGCGAGTACTCTCAGGATCACATGCCTATCCTGCAACAAGAGGAGATCGTTGGTCATGCCGTGCGTGCAGGCTATCTCTATTCTGGTGTGGCCGATGTGGCTGCCCTCACTGGCGACAAGGCTTATTTCGAGGCTTTGGAGCGTATCTGGGAGAACATGTCTTCGAAGAAACTCTTCATCACGGGTGGTATCGGCAGTCGGCCACAGGGCGAAGGCTTCGGTCCTAACTACGAACTGAACAATCATACGGCCTATTGTGAGACCTGTGCCGCCATCGCCAATGTGTATTGGAACTACCGCATGTTCCTCGCCACTGGTGAGTCGAAGTATATCGACGTGTGCGAGCGCGCGCTATATAATAATGTGTTGAGCGGTGTCTCACTGAGTGGCGATAAGTTCTTCTACGACAATCCTTTGGAGAGCGGCGGTGAGCACGAGCGCCAGAAGTGGTTCGGCTGTGCCTGCTGTCCGGGCAATATCACCCGTTTCGTGGCTTCCGTTCCCGGTTACATCTACGCCCAGCAGGGTAAGGACATCTTCGTGAACCTCTATGCTCAGGGTAAGGCCCAGATCGGCAACATCGAACTGGAGCAGACCACCGACTATCCCTGGGACGGAAAGATCCGTATCAAGGTGACCAAGGGCAGTGGCCGATTCGCCATCAAGCTCCGCATCCCTTCCTGGTTGAAGACCTCGCCCACGAACAATGATCTCTACACCTATTTAGAGGTAAGTGGTAAGAGGTCAGAGGTAAGAGATATGACTGGAGGCATCAGCATCCTTGTGAACGGGCAGAAGTATTCTCTCACCTCTCACCTCTCACCTCTCACCTCTGAAAACGGCTACGCCACTATCCAGCGCAAATGGAAGAAGGGTGACGTCATCGAACTCAACTTCCCGATGGACGTGCGTCGTATCGCGGCTAACGACAATGCTGAGGACGATCGTGGCAAGGTGGCCTTAGAGCGCGGTCCTATCGTGTTCTGTCTCGAAGGCTCGGATCAGGCCGACCGTCAGGTCTTCAATAAGTATATCCTCAACAGTGCTTCTATCACAGCCCACTACGAGCAGAACCTCCTGAACGGTGTGATGGTGCTCGAAGGCGATGCCAAGGAACTGCAGCAAGACGGTGAGGTGAACGACGTGAAGTTCCGTGCGATACCTTATTCCACTTGGAACAATCGCGGCAACGAGCAGATGGAAGTTTGGATTGCCAACACCCCAGTCAAGGCTGTAGCCACTCCACTACCGACGATTGCCTCGAAGGCTCAGACCTTCTGCAATCGTGGTCCTATCCAAAACGATGCACCAGAGACGGCACCTGTTGATTCCTATGCTGGCGGCGCCAACGACCAGTGGGAGCCCAAGCGCTCCTCCGACACCTCGAAGCCCTACCACTACTGGTGGCTGAAACAGGGCACGACAGAAGCCATCACCTATCAGTTCGATCAGGAGTATGAGGTGAGCAACGTACAGGTCTATTGGCTCGACTTCGACCACTATGACGGCAACTTCCGTACGCCCGAGTCGTGGAGCCTCTACTACAAGGATGCCCAGGGCGAGTGGCAGGAGGTCGAGGGTCACAGTCCCTATACCGTACGCAAGGACTGCTATAACAGTGTCGATTTCACGCCCGTGAAGACGACGGGGCTGAAGATTCTCGCCAAGCTCCAGAAGGGCGAGTCGGGCGGTGTGCTCGAATGGAAAGTGAACAAATAATTCATTATAACATAAAACATTAACAAACCTAAAAAACAATTTGGTATGAAGAAACATTTCTTATGTTTGCTTTTGCTGGGCGGCGCTCTTGGCGCACAGGCCACAGAAAGCACTTCTCCAGCCGTTGCTGAGGTCACTCAGCAAGGAGTTTTAGTGAAGGGTGTTGTCAAGGACGCCAAGGGCGAGCCGATCATCGGCGCCACGGTGACTGAGAAGGGCACCAAGAACGCAACGGTTACCGACTTCGACGGTAACTACTCTCTCAGAGTTGCTAACCGCAATGCAACCCTCGTCGTCAGCTACATCGGCTTTACCTCGCAGGAGATCAAGGCCGGCGGCGACGTGACACTCCAGGAAGACAATGCCCTCTTGAACGAGGTGGTCGTCATCGGTTACGGCACCCAGCGCAAGGGTGATGTCACCTCTGCCGTAGCCTCCGTGAAGGCCGAGGACTTCAACGCCGGTAAGATCGGCGACGCTGCCGAACTGGTGAAAGGTAAGATTGCCGGTCTGACGGTGGTCAACGCCAGCGGTAGTCCTACTGCCACCTCCAGCATCCGTCTGCGTGGTATCACGACCCTCGTGGGCAGCCTCACGCCGCTCATCCTGGTTGATGGCATCGAGGGCAACCTGACCACTGTGGCTCCTGAGAACATCGCCTCTATCGACGTGCTGAAGGATGCCTCCGCAGCCGCTATCTACGGTACGCGCGGTGCCAACGGTGTGATCATCATCACCACCAAGACCGGTAAACGCGACACACCAGCCTCTGTCACCTATAATGGCTATGTCACCTTCTCCAAGTGGGCCAAGAAAGCCGACTTCATGGACACCCATGACATCATCTACGGCAAGACAGCCCAGGACTATCTCGGCTACGACACAAACTGGCTCGACGCCATCTCGCGCAAGGCCGGCTTCAAGCACAACCACGACCTGCACATCAGTGGCGGCACGAAGAACGCCACCTACTCGGCCAACGTGAGCTATTCAAAGGAAGAGGGTATCATCCGCAATACCGACAACGAGAACTTCAAGATGCAGCTCGACTACACCCAGTTTGTGTGGAACGACATTCTGAAGTTTAATGTCAATGCCCTCGTGACCCGTCAGAAATACACGAATACCGACGCCGACTACGCCTATCGTCAGGCCGTCATCCGCAACCCGTCGGAACCCGTCTATAACCCCGACGGCAGCTACTACGAGAACTTCAACAAGCTGCAGTACTACAACCCCGTTGAGCTGCAGAACGAGGCCTTCGGCAATACCCGCGTCCGCTTCTCTCAGCTGGTGGGCAACGTCACCGTGGAGCCTATCAAGGGCTGGAAGACCAACCTGATGCTCTCTTGGGGCGAGACCTCTGCCGACGGCGAGAACTGGACTTCGCCCACTCACTACTCGATCGTGCGCCAGGGCTACAACGGCTCTGCCGGCAAGAACTCGGACTACAGCGTCAGAAAGAACCTCGAACTGACCTCGCGCTATGATGCCCAGTGGAACGACCACCGCTTCAACGCCATCGTGGGCTACAGCTATCTCTATAATGAATACGACGGCTTCAATGCCTCTAACACCGACTTCTCTACCACGGCCTTCCTCTGGAACAACCTGGGCAACGGCTCGTTCCTGACAGACAAGGACCATCACGCCTCGATGGGCAGCTACAGGAACGACAACAAACTCGTGGGCTTCTTCGGACGTGTCAGCTACGGCTATGCCGACCGCTACAACGCCCTCGTCAGCATCCGCCACGAAGGCTCTTCCAAGTTCGGTGACAACCATAAGTGGGCCACCTTCCCCTCTGTCTCCCTCGGCTGGAACATCATGAACGAGGCCTTCATGAAGGACACCCGCAACTGGCTCAGCAACCTTCGCCTCCGCGTAGGCTACGGTGTGACGGGTATCACACCGGGAAGTTCTTATCTGGCACAGAACATCTACAACTTTGCGGGTTATGGCGACGTGATGTCGATGGACGGCAAGTGGGTCAAGACCCTTGAGGTGGTGCAGAACCCCAACCCCGACCTGAAGTGGGAGGTGACCAAGGAGTGGAACTTCGGTCTCGACTACGGTTTCCTGAATGACCGCATCCACGGTTCGCTCGATTTCTATATCAAGACCACCAACGACCTGCTCTTCTGGTACAACGTGCCGATGCCGCCAAACCTCTACAGTCAGACGTTGGTGAACGTGGGTGACATGCGCAACACTGGTATCGAGCTGATGATCGAAGCCATCCCCGTACAGACGAAGGACTTCGAGTGGACCACCACCTTCACAGGCTCGCACAACACCAACAAGCTGCTCAAGCTGAGCAACGACCTCTATGAGACCGATAACTTCCAGGAGCTGTGGCCCTCGGCTGGCAGCTGGGATCCGATCTCTACCACCACGCACTGCATGGAGGTGGGCAGCACGCTGGGCGACTTTTGGGGCCTGAAGTTCGTGGGCTACGACAAGGACGGCTTCGCCCTCGTGGAGGCCAGCGACGGCAACGGCGGCTGGACCGTGAAGCAGTTCAATGCCAACCTGAATGTACAGGAGAACCGCCAGCGCTTGGGCAACGGCTCGCCGAAGTTCATCCTCGGCTGGGGCAACACCTTCCGCTACAAGGACTTCGACCTCTCGATGCAGTTCACCAGCCAGCTCGGCTATAAGATCCTGAACGCACAGCGCGCTTTCTACGAGAACAACTCAATCGCCTACAACCGCCTGAAGAGCGCTGCCGACCTGCACCCCGCCATCAATACCGATGGCACACCGTATATCGACCCCGAGACAGGCAGTCAGAAGATGGTGGCTCTCTCGACCTCGATGGGACAGGGCATCTGGAGCGACCATCTGGAGAACGGCGACTTCCTGAAACTGAGCAACATCACGCTGGGCTACACCTATACCACCAAGGGCGCCCTGAGCAAGTATATCAAGAAGGCACGCATCTATGCCAACGCCACCAACCTCTTCTGCATCACGGGCTACACGGGACTCGATCCTGAGGTTGACAACAACTTCATGACACCTGGTCTGGACTACCGCGACAAGTATCCTACCACCCGCAGCTATACCGTCGGACTTTCACTTAACTTCTAAAAACGAGACAGCAATATGAAAAAGATATTCTTCAAGGTACTGATTGCCTTTGCAGCAGGAAGCATCAGCCTTTCATCCTGTACGGATCTTGAGGAGACGCTATACAGCGACCTCAATGAGTCGAACATCGACCTCTCCAACGAGACCGACCTCTCTCTGCTGCTCGGCGCTGCCACCGCTCAGTATCGCTATCTGGTGGAGGACTGGTTCGGCATGTATCACCTGCTCGAGGAATCGACAGACCAGTATATGGTGCCCGCCCGCGTCGGTGTGGGCTGGGGTGATGCCTATATCAACCTGCACAAGCACAACTGGGGCCCCTCTGTGGATCAGATCTACAACCCCTGGCAGATAGCCTATCGCGGCATCGGCTATGCCAACAAGGTGATCGACGCCATCGACCCGGCGAACCCCTCTACACAGCAGAGTCTGGCCCACGCCCGCTTCTTCCGTGCGATGTTCTACTATCACCTCTTTGATATGTTCCGCAACGTGCCCCTGCAGACCACGCAGAATGTGGAGGCAGGCTATCTGCCGCAGCAGGTGACCCCCGAGGAGATGTTCAACTTCCTCGTCACGGAGTTCACAGAGGCCAAGGCCGGCATCGGCGACGACGATATGTACGGCTATGGCAACAAGTACGCCTGCTCGATGGCCCTCGCCAAGCTCTATCTGAACAAGAACGTCTATCTCGGCACCAGTGATAGCGACGGCTACGAGAAATGTCTGGCCGAGGTGGAGAGCATCATCAACAGCGGCAAGTACAGCCTCGCCGCCAACTACAAGGACTGCTTCAAGGAGAATCTCACGGGCAATCCCGAGATTATCTTCGTCATCCCTGGCGACCGTACCCACACCGTGCAGTTCGGTCTGCAGAGCTACTGCTTCCCGCAGTCGGGTATCGAGGCCTACGGCTCTACCGCTCCCGGCTATAACGGCAGCTGTGGTATCCCGCAGTGGATCCGCACCTACGATGCAGCCGACGGTCGTCTGGCCGACACCTGGGCTGGCGGTCCGCAGTATCACGCCCTGAAGCAGGGTGAAACCTATATCCCCAATGGCGACAAGGACAACCCGATCATGTTTGAGGCTGACGACTGGACGGGTACGGGTATCCTGACCTACAACCTGAACGTACACTCCATCGACAAGCCCGGTGCCTACCAGCAGGAGGGCTATCGCCTTCACAAGTATGAGATCGTGGGCGGCACCGACGACGGTACGACATCCGACGACTTCGCCGTGTTCCGCTATGCCGACGCGCTGATGATGAAGGCCGAGTGCCTGCTCCGTCTCGGACGCGACAAGGAGACGGCAGCCTCTTTGGTGACACAGGTGCGCCAGCGCAGCTTCGGTGCCAACGTGGCCAAGGCTACCCGTACGGTGGCTGACCTTGAAGGCGGCTCTGTCTATCAGTATGGTCACGATGAATACACCGTGCCCGAGGATGCCACCTCCGGCTACACCGACTGGTCAACCCACGTGACGACCTTCGAGGGTGGTTCCGACATCGAACTGGGCGGTCTGCTCGACGACCTCGGATGGGAGTTCTGCTGTGAGCTGCACCGTCGTCAGGACCTGATCCGCTTCAAGATGAAGGACGGGCGTAGCGTATGGAACGGTAAGTCGTGGTTCTGCAAGGATGCCACCTCGGAGACCACCTACACCATCTTCTCTATCCCCAACGAGGCGATGAAGGCCAATATCTCCCTGAAACAGAATCCAGGATATTCTGGTGCGAACTGATTGAAAGGTAAAAAAGTAAAAAAGTAAAAAGTAAAAGATATGAAAAAGTTATCATATATCCTGAGCGGACTGCTGATTGCCGGCTCGTCGGCCTTCTTCAGCAGCTGCGGAGACAACAAAGACTTCTGGGGACCTCACACCCTGACGGATGATGAGATTGCCGAGATGGAGCGTCAGGAGGAGATCAAGCGCCAGCAGCGTGAGCGCATCGATGCCGACCTGATACTGAATTACAATGTGGAGTTCTACATTAGCAGCAACTCATACGATGGCGGCGAAGTGAAGATCGATATGGACAAGATTGCCAGTGAGTTCGGACTCGACAAGGATGCCTTAGGCAACGCCCTGAACGGTGACGGCGGTCCCGACGTGACTGGTTTTGCCATCGAGGGTAGCACTCATGCCGACAACATGACCTCCTCCAACAGCGGTGCCTACTGGGGCCACTGGTGGGACAAGGACGGTAACGTGAAGAACTGGGGCGACGAGGCTATGGTCTTCGCTGAGTTTGAATATACTGAGGGCGGCGAAGGTATCTTCCACGTCGGTCAGTATCCTGGTCACCTGACGGCTGGTCAGGAGGTGAAGTTCATCGAGGCCCTGAAGTATCAGGACAAGCGCGTGGCCATCGTCATCACCGCTAAGGGCATTGAGCGCGGCGAGGTGAAAGCTACTATCGTGCAGAGTAACAAGCTGACCGTTGAGGCCGTTCCCAACGACACCTACGCTACCGTAGCCGTTGAGGGCTTCGATGCCGACGCAGCGCTGTCTGCCATCGGTGCCGGCAGTTGGGCCGACGTAGCCTGGGTAGCTACCAACGCTGACGGCTCGTATGCACAGGAGTACAGTGCCGATGCACCGGGCTTCTGGTACGACAAGGAGGGCTTCGCTGGCGCCTGGGGCGACAATGCCAGCGTGTTCGCCACCTTCCAGGAGGGTCAGATCCTCATCGGACAGATGCCTGGGCAGATGACTTCGGGCAGCACCGTCACCATCAACTTCAGTGCGATGTACGACAATAAGATTGTGGAGAACGTCATCACCGTTGTCATCAAGGAGTATGAGGATCCCGAGACGGCACCTGAGGGCGAGCCTGCCTCTATTGAGAAGGATATCACCCTGACCAAGAACTGGGATGCCGACTGGGGCGACACCAGCCTCGACGTGAAGGAGGACCTGCGCCAGTGCTTCAAGATGACCACCTACCAGATCTTCCAGGCCCTGAAGAGCGGCGAGATGAAGATGTGGTGCGGCGAGAAGGGCAAGGATGCCGACGAGGAGGGCAATCCTCAGTACACCGCCGATGCGCCGGGCTACTGGCTCGGCAGTGAGGGCCAGCGCGTCAGCTGGGGCGAGGAGGCCATCGTCTATCTGAACCTCGTCACCTCCGAGGAGAGCCTTGAGTTCTACACAGGCAACCACCCGGAGAACTGCAATCCGGCAGGCCAGACCATCAAGACGAAGATGATCATTGAGAAGGGCGACATCACCGCCACCTACAATGTCACCATCGACATCAAGGCTGCCGCCGCAACAAGATAACATAGGGACAAAATATGATGACTAAGAATTATTTCAAATGCTTGTTCTTGCTGTTAGCTACAACGGTTTTTACCGCTTGTAGCAGCAGCGAGGGCGACGGCACGTCTGTCGTGGCTCCGACACTCTCGGAGACGGAGGTCAACGTGGATTGTGAGACCACCTTCTACAGCCTGACCGTATCCTCGCGCACCATCTGGACAGCCACTGTCGAGAATGGCAGCGAGTGGCTGAAGCTCGTCAGCGGCAAGGGCACTGGCGGTGCCAGCGAGAAGCTCTCGTTCGAGATGACGAAGAACACCACGAAGCAGCCTCGTCAGGCCAATATCAAGGTGACCAGCGGCGGGGCCAGCACCTCGCTGAAGGTGACCCAGGCAGGCACGACGGTCGAGATGATGGATGTGTCGCAGATCAAGGACTATGACAAGTACTACAAGCCTGCGGAGTTCAGCTCGATAGACATGCTGCGCAGCGATGCCAAGTGGTCGTGGTTCCGCTCCAAGCAGAGCGAACACTTCTTCGTGTTCTGGGAGGCTGGATTCGGCGACGATCCCAACTCCAGCGAACTGCCCGACGGTATGCGCGTGGATATCGACGACCTGCTGAAGAAGGCCGAGCAGTTCTATAAGACCAACGTCTCGACGCTGAAGATGGCTGAGACGGGGCAGGGCAAGTCGTATCTCGACAAGTATAAGATGGAGATCTACCTGCTCTACCAGACG
>JAEEGJ010031388.1_pt1 | contig 10292 bp, 16 predicted proteins | sample 8958761 | NCBI WGS metagenome assembly JAEEGJ01 (sample SAMN16246546, study PRJNA631951) | gut metagenome | biome: gut microbiome; feature: rumen; material: RS-attached | host: Bos | place: Iran: Karaj | collected 2018-10 | reverse complement strand
CTACTCGCAGGAGATAACAGCAGGAAAGACGGAGGCAGGCATTTTCCAAGGACCTCAGAACATCATTGCAGGTGAATTATATGTAGGTTCGATTTATGCAAAAGGTAAGGGTGAACTGATTGTCGGACTGCGAAATGTTGAGGGTCGAATCATAGCCCGCCAGTCGTTTAAGGTCAGCAAGGACTGGAAGAAATATGAATTCAAACTGGATCCCGAAAGATTCGAAGGTAATCTCAGAGCTTCCGGCGATTTCCTCATCATGGTCAAGGGCGGTACGGTACAGGTCGATATGGCTACGATGACTACTCAGACTGGACTCAATTTAGGCGGATTCCGTCCTGATATCCTGCAGGCCGTGAAGGAACTGCATCCCACCTGTCTGCGCTGGCCTGGCGGTGGCTACGTGGCGCAGTACGACTGGAAATGGGGCATCGGCCCGCAGGAGAACCGCGAGCGTTGGGCCCACTGGATGTGGATGGACTACGACCAGAACTGCTTCGGCACTGATGAGTTCATACGCTTTTGCCGTGAGGTCAATTCCGAACCGGTCATCGTAGTGAGCGTCAAGTTCGAGCGCCCTGCAGAGGAGTATGACCAGATTCTTCAGGATGCGGTGAACTGGCTGCGCTACTGCAATGCCCCTGCTACCGACGAGTGGGGGGCAATACGTGCTGCCAACGGCCATCCAGAACCCTACAATGTGAAGTACTGGGAAATCGACAATGAGATGTGGGAGATGGGCATCGAGCGCTATGAGAAATGCGTGCGCGATTTCAGCACCGCTATGCGCAAGATAGACCCATCCATCAAGATTATCGCCTGTGGCGGATTCCGTGAGGACGAGCAGTTCATCCAGCGTAGTGGCAATTATTTCGATTATCTGAGTCTGCACCATTATGAGCAGCAGGGCGGTTATGCCACCGGTCCCGTACGTTTGGGACAACAATACGACCGCTATGCCCGGATGATTGCCGATGGTCCTAATCCGAACATCAAACTTTTCATCTCGGAGTGGAATCTGAACAGCATCGATTGGCGCACTGGTTTGTTTGCAGGCGGATTCCTCAATATGTGTGAAGCGCGCGACGTGGTGGCGATGGGTGCTGCAGCCCTGTTCATACGACGTACCGATGCCCCCGATTGGAACAATGCCTTTATTAACTTTGACTATAAGGATCTGTTCAAGGCACCTAACTGCCAAGTTACTGAACTTTGGTACGACCATTTCTCGAAGTACCGTCTTGCCTACAGTGGTGAAACGGGTAATCTGAGCGTGAGCACCACCATGATGGAGAATGGGGCAGGTGTGATTGTGAAGGTGGTGAACCCCACCGAAGAACCTGCCACCTTACGCATCAAAGGCGACTGGACAAGTGTAAAAGAGGCTATCTTCGAGTATTACGCGCCTGGTTCGCTGACCATTGCCAACAGTATGGAGAACAAGCATGCCGTCGCCCTCCAGAAAGTAATGCCAAAGACTGATGGCTGCGATGTCATACTCTCCGTTCCCGCCCTTTCCGCTGGTGTGCTGACGATTTCCAAACAGTAAGATGTTTTTTTTTGCATAAAAATTTGGTGTTTCATATTTTTTTTGTAATTTTGCACACGATTACAACATCTTTAATCTGGGGTTGACTGGATTTGACAGCGGGTAGAGATGGTACGTAAGCACGCGGAGGCTCGTTGGCTACCTCCTTAAACATAGTGAACAAAAAATTAATTGGCAACAATGAGTATGCTCTCGCTGCTTAATCGAAGTACAGTAGATTGCTAGCTTAATTCCACTACAAGGTAGAGGAACGAGACGTCGCTCCAAGGATGTTGTTCCGAATCTGAGGATCCAGCGGCGCAGGTTAAATCGGGAATAGTCTTCAAGGGCTCCGACTTGGGGATGAAATTTAGGAGCTAAGGTGTCAGTTGGTGGTCCAGGTCTTGCTGACACTCGAAAACCGAAGGCTGGAATAAGCGTGTAGAAAGCGTATGGTTTCCCTGTTTGGACGAGGGTTCGACTCCCTCCAGCTCCACCACCTTTCAAAATGTAATCCGCTGACTTTCAGAAAGTTAGTGGATTTTTTATGCTCTGCGTCCCCAGTTTTTTCAGTTTTTGGGGACGCTCTCGGGGACGCAAAACGGGTTCTCTTGAACCCAATTTGGCAACTGCTTTCTTATTTCTTGACACAACTTCAAATCATAAAAAAACTTAAAAATGCATTGTTACTGCGTTTTTACCTACTTTTTTATTTTTATTGTCATTTTTGCCCTTTTCATGCTTTTACATGAAATTACAAATGTGGGTTGTTTTCTGATTTTGTCATAGTATCTTCGACGAAGTCAGAGTAGGGATTATTTCTGAATTAGAAAAATATAGAGGTCAATTAATTCAATTACATTCTGAGTGGTCCCCATCTGTTGGGCAAGACTCTTTACGGAGCGTTGCTTACAGCCCATGCCGAGCGTCTGACGAAGCAGTAGGTTCTCTTCGTCATGAAGTTCCGTTATGTTCATCTTCTTTTATCGAATCACCACGTTTATTGGTTCCACCTCAATCTTCTCCCATACATGCTCCAGAACGTATGGTTCGTTAGCCAGGTATGCATCAAGTTCCTGACGGCTTTCGAACTCCATGACGAGCATGGAGCCTTTCATCTTTCCCTCATCGTCGAGCAGACCGCCTGCACAGACAACATGTTGTCTGATTTTCTCCATGCCTTCCAAATGACGAGGGCGCACTTCCATCCTTTTTTCCAGCATTCCCTTACCATCGTATGCTCTGATTACAAACTGTACCATATTAGTCTTAACTATTAAATCCGAAAAACTCCTTTAATCCTTTTTTCTCCTTCAGGTCATCTACGGTAAATCCGTAATGACTGGCTGCTGAAAGGGTGATGACGCGTTCTAGAAATTCATCATAAGAAAGCCTGAACCACTCCTGCGGGATATCCATACAGATGGTTCCTCCACCATTGTGACTGCCTTCGTTCCATGCTTCGTCAAGCTCTGCTTCGTATTTGCCGTCATCCCTCTTGTTGAAGCAATAGTGGCTTGCCCATTCTTCCATTCCCTCAACATAGTGCCCTTCGAAATGCGGAGCAGAGTGCGGCTTGGGTGAATAGGCAGAAGATCCTTTCCTTGCATCCCTTCTGTAGATCATGAATTTCTTTTTTTGCATAAATACATTTAAATATGGTGGCAAAATTACCAATAATCAATGTAATTTCACTATCTTTGTGCCAAGAATTGAGAATTATTAGGATTTTAAGATGGGTAACATCAAGATAATCAAAGGTGTATTTGACACTAAGTTGGAGCTGGAACATGCGGGTGTCAAGGCAGGGTTTCCCAGTCCGGCTGACGATTATAGGCATGAGACGCTGGACTTTAACCGTGACTATATCCGTCACCCAGAAGCCTCGTTCTATGGCGACGTGGAGGGTGACTCGATGAGAGATGCAGGGCTGTTGGACGGTGACCGTGTGATTATCGACAGGGCTGTGGAGCCACATGATGGTTCCATCGTTGTGGCATGGTGGGATGGGGGATTCACGATGAAGTTCCTCGATCTGACGCATCGGAAGGACGGTTACATCGAACTGCGACCAGCTAACCCTGATTACCCTGTGTTCAAGATCAATGATCCTGAGAACTTTCAGATTTGGGGAACGGTGATTCACCTGATTCGTACTTTTGAAAAGCTGTAGCATGGATATAGGAAAAGCTTTTGAGGTTGCCTTCAATCGGAAGAAGGAGAAGAACTGGGAGAAGATCTACGTCGTGGTGGATATTCATGACACGATTCTGCGGGCCTGTTATGAGAATGAGGAGACCTATGACTACTATCCGTATGCCCGTGAGGCCTTGCAGCTGATGACCAACCGTGATGATATCTGCATGATTCTCTGGAGCGGCTGCTATGATGAGCAGATGGCCATGTATAGGAGTCATTTTGCGGAGGAGGACATCCGTTTCGACTATGCCAATGAGAACCCGGAAGTTGGAAAGACGAGTTTCCAGAACTTCGAGGTGAAGCTCTATTTCAACGTGGGAATTGACGACAAGTTTGGCTTCGAGGCAGAGACGGACTGGGTGAAGGTAATAGAAGTTTTAGGTAGGTTCTGATATGTACGGTATCGTTGACTGCGATAATGCCTACGTCTCATGCGAGCGTGTTTTCCGTCCTGATCTGAACGGGAAGCCGGTAGTGGTATTGAGTAATAACGATGGATGTGTAGTAGCCCGCAGTAATGAAGCCAAGGCAATGGGCATCAAGGCTGGTACTCCATATTTCCAGTTGGCTGAGCAGTTTCCTAACCAGAAAATTGCCGTGTTTTCCTCGAACTATGAACTCTATGGAGAATTGACAGGTCGTATAGTGAGCCTTATTGCTCAAGAGGTTCCTGCCTATTTCCGATATTCCATCGACGAGTGCTTCGTCTATCTTGACGGTATAGATCATCTGGACTTGAAGCAATGGGGTGAGAACTTGCACAAAAAGATTAAGCGATATGTGGGTATGCCTGTCAGCATCGGACTGGCTCCCAACAAGACACTGGCAAAGATGGCCTCGCACTTTGCAAAGAAGTATCAGGGCTACCGGCATTGCTGCATGATAGACTCCGACGAGAAGCGCATCAAGGCCCTGAAACTATATCCGATTGATGATGTCTGGGGCATCGGCAGGCGCTATGCTGCTAAACTCGAAGCCCTCGGCGTACATACTGCCTATGACTTTGCGCAGCACCATAAGGATTGGGTACGGCTGATGTTCAATAACATCAACATCATCCGCACGTGGCAGGAACTGAACGGTGAGGATGTGGTGCCGAATGAGGAACTGGCGAAGAAGAAAAGTATCTGTACGAGCCGTTCGTTCAATGGCATGATAGGGGACATAGAAACGCTGAGAACCCATGTCTCTAACTATGCCGCCCGCTGTGCTGAAAAGTTGAGGATGCAGAATACGGTGGCCTCCATCGTTGGTGTTTTCCTGAACACAAATGCTTTCCGGGAAGACTTGCCACAGTACTGGAATTTCTTGGAGCAGCGTCTTATTACGCCTACCAGCTCCAGCATCACTATTATCCAAACAGCTAATGAGGTGCTGAAGAAAATCTATCGTGAGGGTTATCAGTACAAGAAGGCCGGTGTCATCGTCATGAACATCGGGCCTGACAGTCCCATTCAGCAGGATCTGTTTGATATCAATGCCGAACAGATTCAGAAAATGCACCGACTTGACGAGGTGATAGACCGCATCAACCGCATGCATGGCTCAGAGACGATTGTGTTAGGCTCTCAGCAGTACACTCGTAAGGACGGCAAGGGCAAGGCCGATGTCTTTGCCAATGCCATCAAGCATGACTTCCGTAGTCCATCGCCAACCACGAGGTGGAGCGACGTGATCAAACTAAAATAAGACTGACTATTCTTTATGTGGAAACTATAGGTAAAGGGAAAAGCCGATTATTACAAGTTGGATGATGATGATGGCAGGAATGCCATATCTGAACTTCTTATGCTGAGTCTTATGATGCCAGACTTTCATTCCTAACCATGCTCCGATGCTTCCACCGAGTACCGCTAGCATCAATAGCGAGGCTTCCCTAATGCGCCATAAGGATTTCCTTGCTTTCCACTTATCAATACCATAGACAAGGAATGTCACGATGTTGATAATTATCAGATAATATGCGATTATCTGGTTTGTCATATCACAAAACATATTAAAACTAAGAGCAAAGTTACTTAATTTGCCGCAAAATCACTATTTTTGCAGCAAATTATTAAAATAGTTTAGGAATTTTGATTATGGCACATAATTGTGAAAACTGCAAATTCAGGGCACACTATGACAAGTCAACATTGAGTGGCGTTAGCATTACAATTCCCATTACTGACGGACGCTTGAATCTTGGCACTTGGCAGGGCATCTACTTCTGTGAGTACAGGAATTACGGTGGGGCAAGAAGGTTGGTAGTAACTATTATTGGAGAGTGAGTTATGGAATATAAGAAGATAGGTGAAACGTTTGAACCTGAGACTGGTACAGGTTTCTGGGAGTTTAAAGATTAATACACATGAAAAGAATCGCATTATTCTGTATGCTTTTCCTGCCTGCAGTTGCATGGGCACAAAAGCAGTATTACCTGCCAACGGCGGGAGCCACAGATGACGATAAGGACAAGCCGATGATTGAGGTCTATCTGCCCCAACACCCCAACGGTTGTGCCGTTGTGCTCTGTCCTGGCGGTGCCATGCGTTGGCTGTCGTGGGAAAGTGACGTAGTGAAGATGGCTTCTTTCCTTAACGAACAAGGCATTGCCGCCATCGGATTACGCTACCATCTTAACAAGACTCCGATGCCTCAAGGCATGAAGATGCCACCGATGGTAGACGTGACACATCCCGAAGTATTCCCACAGGCCGATGCCAACCCGATGCATACAGCCAGCGGTGACTCTATCATCCGATTGGCTGCACAGGATGCCAAGGCTGCCATCCGCATGGTGAGGCAACACGCTGATGAGTGGAATATCAGCAAGGACAAGATTGGTTACCTCGGTTTCTCTGCTGGTGGCGGTGTGGCCATCGCTGCCACGATGTCTGCCGACAGTATGGAACGTCCAAACTTCCTCTGCACGAACTTTGGCCCCTCGCTGATGCCAGTCACCGTTCTGCAGGATGCACCTCCCTTACTCATCATGACACGTGCTGACCATCCCAATGTGGCAGCAGGCCTTATTGCCCTGTTCATGGAGTGGAAGAAGTCTGGGGCGAATGCTGAATTGCATATGTATGGCGACGGCAGAGGACCCTACGAACTGATGCCGCAGACGGACGAGACCACAACTGAAACGTGGAGCAGCCAGATGATTCACTGGCTGAAGGCCAAGGGATTCATCAGCAAGAACTGAAATAATAATAAGAGAAAAAATGAAAACGATTAGCACAGAAAAGGCACCCGCTGCCATTGGCCCATACAGTCAGGCCATCCAAGTAGGAAATCTGGTCTATACTTCGGGGCAGATTCCCATTGACCCTGCGACAGGAATGATTGTTAAAGGAGGCATTAAAGAACAAACCCTTCAGTCCTTGACCAATGTTAGAGCCATATTGGAAGAGGTTGGACTGACCATGAGTAATGTATTGAAGACAACGGTGTTCATGGCTGACATGGGAGACTTTGCGGATATGAACAGTGTCTATGCAGAGTTTTTCACAGAGCCATATCCCGCACGTTCAGCTGTTGCCGTCGAGACGTTGCCGAAAGGAGCATTGGTAGAAATCGAAGTCATAGCCGAGGTCAAAGCATGATTCAAAACTACAAGATAGTCACGCTCTGTGGTAGCACCCGTTTCAAGGAACAGTTCCTGGAAACCCAGAAACGACTGACTTTGGAAGGTTTCATAGTCATCAGCGTTGGGCTGTTCGGACATTCTGGCGATGATGAAGTCTGGAAACCAGGCACTAAGGAAATGCTTGATGATATGCATCTGCGGAAGATTGACCTCGCTGACGAAATCTTTGTCATCAACGTTGGTGGATATATCGGCGAAAGTACCAGGAGTGAAATTGCCTATGCTGAAAAGAGCGGAAAGAAAGTCAGATATTTGGAAGAGTAATGAAAGGTTCAATTGTTGATATATCAGGGAGAGAATGCCACCTTTACAAAGATTCCAAAGCCGAATTCTTGTTGGTTCAGCCAATAGACGAACATGACTTGGATGTGTTGGGCCAGGAAGTGGAGATCATAAATGAGCTATCCGATAAGCCATTCTCCCTTGCCGCATTTATGATAATGGACTGGAATAAAGAGCTTACACCTTGGTCAGCCCCTCCAGTATTCGGTAAGACACCCTTTGGCAGCGGAGCAGAAGACACTTTGACGTTTATCACAAGCCAACTATTACCAGTTGTTCAAGAAGAAACGTCTCATGTCATACTTGGCGGTTATTCTCTGGCTGGACTATTCGCATTATGGGCATCTTATCAGACAGACAAGTTTGAAGGGATAGTTGCTGCTTCACCATCGGTCTGGTTTCCCAAGTGGATTGAATATGCCAAAGATAACAAGCCGCTTTCAAAATCCATCTACCTCAGTCTTGGGGATAAGGAGGAAAAGACAAAGAACTCGGTAATGGCACAGGTTGGTAATGCAATTCGTAGGCAGAACGAGTTACTGAAAGGACAAAATGTAAACACAATACTCGAATGGAATCCCGGCAATCACTTCATCGATTCAGAAAAGAGAACGGCGAAAGGCTTTGCTTGGGTAATGAACATATAATATGACACAAGAACAATTCAATGAATTCAGTGCACTGAGGTTAATAAAATATAATGATTAAGCGTATGACAGAGAAAGAGAAGATGCTGGCGGGTGAGGTCTATTCTGCCATTGACCCGGAACTGATAGAAGAACTGATGGCGACAAGAGAAGTTCTTTATGAATACAATTTTCTGCGTCCGTCTGAGACCCAGCGGATGAAGGAAATCCTGAAGGGCTTGCTTGGTCATGTGGCAGATGATGACTTTCTCATTAACCAGCCGTTTCGCTGCGACTATGGCAAACAGATAAGTATCGGCAAGCGGTTCTTTGCGAATTTCAACTTCACCGTCCTCGATGAAGCCCGTGTCACCATTGGCGATGACTGTTTTATCGGCCCTAATGTCAGCATCTATACGGCCTGTCATAGTACAGACCCGATGGAGCGCAACTCCCGCCAGGAATGGGCAAAACCTGTTTCTATCGGTCATAATGTATGGATTGGAGGTAGCGTGACAATCCTTCCAGGAGTAACTATCGGCGATAATGTCACTATCGGAGCCGGCTCTGTCGTGGTTGGTGATATTCCGTCAAATACCGTTGCCGTAGGAAACCCTTGTAAGGTCATAAAGAATCTATGAAAGACTTTGATTCCATCTGGCGCACTCAGGATGAAATAAGAACGGTGGTCAATGCTGTTCTGGGGGAATGTATCTGGAATCTGAGCTATAATGATCGACGGATGGCCATTGAACTGGAGTTGGCCAAGTATCTGGAGGAGGAAGAAGTTGACATGCTTATCAACCAGTTTCCAGTTCCTGCTGACTATGATGGCGTAGGCTCGAAGGGAACAAAGTTCGTATTTTACATGTAAAAAGAAGGGAACTCCCATTTCTGAGAATTCCCCGTGTCCTTTTTTGAAGGCATATAAAGAGGCAAAACGGAATCCTTATCTGCGTCCGAAATGACCTGCATTCTTGCGTCCCTATGGTAGCAAGCGACCAGAGGTCGAGCGGCTGTGGCCGTGGCGTGGTGTGTTGCTTGCCAAGGTGTGGTTTGTAATACCATGACGCTTGTCAACTTTCACAGGAGCCTTTGGGTGATGCGGAGCAGGTGCTGGTGCATGATGTACAACTGGCTTTGTCATCTTGCGGTCAGCATAGAAGCGGACATCGCGACGGTTATTTCCACCCTTGTAAGTTACGAACACCGTTGGACGGTCATTGTAGAAATGGCCTCTGTTGTAGTGAGAGTACACTGCGAATGTCCAGCTGCCGGCCTTCCAAGCCACAGGACGATAGAAGTGGGAGAGTGCCACATACTTGTCGTACTGCCAGCTGTTCAGGACATAGCGGAGGTCAGCGTTACGGCGATCCCACCAGATGCCGAAGACATCAGTGTGTCCGTTCAGGCTCATCAGGTAGTCGAGATTGATCTCATAGACTGCCTCGTACTGTGCAGCGGTAAGGTTGAGCTCGTAAGCCATCTTGTCAGAGAGGAAGAGGGCCTCGTTCTTTGCTGCATTATAGCTCATTGCGTTGGCTGAGATAGTCATGACCATCATCATTGCCAGGATCATCAGCCGATTAGTGCTCACTATCGTCTTCTTCATATCTTTATCTCCTATTCTTTAGAGTTTGACATTTTGTTTCTTGTTCACGGTGCAAAGTTCGGAATAAACCAGTAGTTTTGCAAGGGATAAACTCTAAAACGATAGGGGTAAAGTCCTAAAGATTCGGGGGGATTTTCCCCTCTTTAGTTGCTTTGAACAGGTCAAATCTGCCGAAATACCAAACTTTTGCGATGTAAAATGCCTTGCGGATGGTATTTCATATCAGATGGTTTCGCAGTAACTTTGCACCCAGATACTTTTAGCCATTTTACCAATTGTGAATTTAAAGGGTAAGCTCTATGGTAACTAATGAGACCGAACAAGGCCGACAGTACAAGGAATATACTCGTGAGGCCACAGGCAATAAAGCCGAAAGAAGCGCTCAGCTACTCGGTGGAGAGTTCTGGTACGAAT
>JAEEGJ010031382.1_pt1 | contig 10296 bp, 11 predicted proteins | sample 8958761 | NCBI WGS metagenome assembly JAEEGJ01 (sample SAMN16246546, study PRJNA631951) | gut metagenome | biome: gut microbiome; feature: rumen; material: RS-attached | host: Bos | place: Iran: Karaj | collected 2018-10 | reverse complement strand
ACGCTGAAGAAGCCGTTCAGCAGTCCTCCCTGGAAGGCGAAAAGGTCCTTCCCATAAAGCTGGGTGTATTTTTCTTCTTCCTTGTCCACGAGTACCGGAGGCAGCGGAAAGAAGTCTCCGACGACGATGATTTGTTTGTGCTTTCTGCTCTTCCTTTCCGCTTCCTTCATCGTGCGCAAGACGCCAGCGAAAAGATCATAGCGTACCATAGAGACCTCGTCAATAATGATCAGGTCTGCCATCTCGATATAGTTTCTGTTCCATTTGTCGCGTTTTCCTGAGAAAATCGCCTCCGGCCCAACGATGCCAATGGGGGCACGGAAAAGGCTGTGGATGGTCGATCCATTGACATTCCTGGCAGCCTTCCCCGTCGGCGCTGCGACCAGAACGACCTTGCCTTTCCGCTTGGCATCATTGACGATGTTGTTGACCACGAAGGATTTCCCGGTGCCTGCGTCGCCGTGACAGAAAAGGTTTTTACCTTCAAGATAAGCCTCGATGGCTCTTTGCTGGGAGGGCGTATAGTTTACCATATCCTTTGGCTATACTTTATTCCGTAATTATTTTTGCGGGTTACTGTCCCCGTTTTTCCTGTTGCGGATGTACTGGTACAGGGCGCTCTTGCTCACGCCGGTGGCCTTCGTGATCTCCGCGACCGTGCACGCCCTACTGTCGTACATCTTCAGGGCAAGGTCCACCTTTTTCGCGTCCAAGAACGGATGTCCCCCGAGCCGCCCTCGCGCCCTCGCCGCGGCCATGCCCTCGAGGGTACGCTGGCGGATGAGCTCCCGTTCGAACTCGCTGATGCCGGAGAAGAAGGTGAAGAGCAGCCGCCCCTGCGGCGTCGTGGTGTCGAGCCAGGGTTCCTTCAGGGACTTGATCTCGGCCCCGGCCTCGTGGATCTGCCCGACGATGCTGAACAGGTCCCGGACGGAGCGGCTGAGCCGGGACAGCTCCGCAACGACCACGACGTCGCCCTTCCGCAGGGCATCGAGCAGACGCCCGAGCTCCGGCCGGTCGCTCCGCGCGCCGCTCACCTTCTCCTCGTAGATCCGTTCACACCCATCCTGCCGCAGCTGGTCGCGCTGCCGGTCCAGGCTCTGGTCCTGGGTCGAGACCCTTGCATATCCGATTCTCATGATTTCTTGTCTTTTATAGGTTATTTGTGGGACGTAGATAAAAACACCGGTTGCGGGACGCAATTTGCTTGCCGGACCGGTGCTTTCGCGTGGTCGCAACGAGCGTCCTATATATGAGGGTTATTTGGACGCCGCTAGTTCTTCGGCCTCTCGTCATTCAGGCCCTTCTCAAAGGCGGTCAGGAGTTCACCCGCGACCGTGATCGTCCGGAAGAGTTCCGGGGACACCTTGGCGAGCTTCTCGAACAGTGCATCGATTTTGTCAATCGTCTCCATCGCTTCCAGGGTCTGATTGGCAAGGCTGTTCATAAGAGAGATGATTTCTTCTTTTGTCATAGTTTCCTCCTTTACCAAAGATTACATACCGCGACCCATGCCGTGCTTCCGCTTGTATTCCTGGGAATACACACGGTTGCCAACGGAGATGGCGGGCTTCCCGGACAGGGTACGCCAGCGCTCAAGATAGAACACCCCTTTCCGGGCGTGGCCGTCGCAATAGCAGATTTCTTTTGACGCGTAATCGGAAACGGCGGTGAACTTCTTATCTCGAGTGATGAAATGGTACATCTTCCCGGTCTCTTTCCCGGATGTATTCAGCGCCGTAACGGAGACAACGCCTACTTCCCCGATTTCTGCCTCCATTCTCGCGATGACTGGATCCGACTCTTCCACCTTCGCTTCAGCAGGACGCTTAAATAACGATTCAACGAATTCTTTGCCTTCAGGCGTGAGCTCACGGGAGAAGTAGTCGATGATTCCGGGAAGGGTGGCGACCTTGCCGTCCCTCGACCTGTAAGGCCTGCCGTCGGACCATACGGACGCATCCGTCTCGCGCACCATCATCTCGTATGGCGCTCCCTTGTCGTCCCTGGTCACCTTCAAGTGAATGAACGTTTCTAGGGTGGATTTGTCATCCTCCCTGACCGGCCGTTCAACCCTCTCGAATTCTTCGACTCTCCCCGCGAAACGCTTGTTCAGAATTCTTGAAAGGTCTTCTTTGATCATCTCGGGAATCCGCTCTTGCATCTTCCAATACGACATGGAAGATAGAGACCGGAGATAGGTCTCGCGGTCCCGGACCTGTTTCTCGATGTCAAGTCCCGCCTCGACGACGTTCTTGAAGCGGGCCTTCGCTTCCTTCAGGCGCTCCTCATCCTCCTCCAGTTCTTTTTCAGTACGTCTCTTCCGCTCCTCGACCGAAGCCAGGGAGTCGTTGATGATGTCGAGCTGCTGCTGTGCGCTTAGAAGGGCTTCATCAGTCTGCCCCAGCAGCTTCTGCCGCTCCTCGTAGTCGCCTTTCAGTTCCGCGATCAGGCTCTTCTCTTCAAGTTCCTGGCGCATGAGCTCCCGATTGTATTCAATGGATGACTGATGCTTCTTCCGGCTTCCGGCCTCTGCTTGAACTCCCCTCTCGAGGCCGAAATGGGCGCCCACCTCCTCAGCGTAACTCGTATGATAGGAGGACAGCAAGGAACGAGTGACCAGATCGTTTGCGCAAAGGCGGTTGACGCGGTTGCATTTCGGCTTGCTCTTCACGATTATTCCCTTACGCTTGAGTTCCTTCTCCTTGGCAAGGGTCCTGCGGCTGACGCCCTGGACGATGGGGACGACGATGAGATGGATGTGAGGGGTCTTCTCGTCCATATGGAGCACGGCTGACACGATGTTCTCCGCACCCCACTGCTTTCTCGCCCAGTCCAGCGACATTTCTGCCCAGCTGCCCAGCTGCTCGTCGTCCAAGTTGTTCATGGTTTCCGGAGATCCTGTCATGATGACCTCGAGGGCGATGTTCTGGTTGGTTCTGATCTTGTCGACGCTCGCCTCCCTGATCCGCTTCTTTACGGCTTGGGAGATAGTGAGATTCTTCTTCCTGCCGGTTCCCGGATCGATGACTTCCCGGGGGACAAGTTCCTTGTTGAGCCGGGTTCTTTCAGTATCCGCATTGTTTGGAGCCCACTCCTTTTCAATGCGTTCCCCTGCTTCGTAAGTAACCTCCGTGCGTGTGATATGACGATCGAGAACGGCAGAGATTTCCTTCCTTTTTTCGATGTGGATAACTGCAAATTGTTTCATTTTTATGGTTGATTGTTGTTGTTATTTCACGGGTTTCCAAAGGGTTTCAAACCCTTGGTCGGATGCCGGAGAGAGTACCGGGCGGCATGGCCGGGGACCCGGTACGGACCTCCGTGCATCCGAGGGGTCCAGGGGCGCAGCCCTTGGGCGGGGGACGAAAGAGGAAGGTCGGGCGGCGTAGCCGGGGACCCGGCCTGCAGCTTTCTCCCCCGAGGGGTCCCGGGGTGTCCCCGGGCGAAGTAGGGAGCCGCTTGAGGCGTCATCTGGGGCCTGTTGGATCCCCCAGATGCCCTACTGAGTTAGGGGCACGCATGTAGCCCCGGTGGTCGCTCCGCGACCCTCTTTCGACGGAGCCGACGGTGTCCTGAGGACACTCGCGCAGCGACTGGCGGAGCCAGCATCGAGATCCGGTCTTGTGGCCAGCCTGATGGGCGGGTGCCGACCGTCACCTGAGGTGACTCCTGCTCTGCAGGACCGGACGAGCACCAGCCCTCTTCCTTCCCTGTCTCCCCTATCTGCTGTAGTTAGTTCTATTACCATAATCCGCCTATTGCATATTATTCAAGTATTTACCGTACTTCCAAAACTATGTTTACTAGCTGAAATCATAGTATACCGGATGTACCATAGTAGCCCTATCTAGGCGTTTTGTAGGAACTGTATTATTTCCTCGAATAGGTCTATCAACTCAGGGCAGACCATCTTTACGTACCTGTCCGGCCAGCAGAGGGTGTTCCTCACGAAGCAGCGGACATCGGACGTCTGGGTCGCCTTGTTGAATGCCCTGATGCGGTTCTTCGAGAACTCGATCCCCTGATCGGAAAGCTTGCGCTCGCATTCATCCAGTTCAGCGGCCTTGTGTTTCAGATATTCATCCTGGAGCCGATACCAGAGGAGCCGGTAGGGCTGTCCCATTTTCCGGAAGTTGCATGCGAGCCGGTAGGCGTCCGCGCTCTCCTGGAATTCAGCGGAGAAGGGGACGTAGATCCCACTGAGAAGATGGTTCTTTGCAAGGCATGCGATGGGGGTCTTCTGGGACCATCCGCCGCCGGGGAAATCCAGCAAAAGGTAATCGTATTCGTTCCGCCTGATCTCCTCGTTCACTTTCCAAGCCAATCTCCTGATGTCATCCTCGGTATATTCGTTGACCGGCCTACCGACCATCTCGATCGGGAAAGGAGCCTGTTCCTCTCTTTTCTTCAGAAAATTCGAAAGATACGTACCCTCTTCCTGAGCGTTTTTCAGATCCTGTCCCCGGAAAAGGACGGTAGGGTATTCCGGACACTGTGCATCCATCACTTTCACCCTGAGACCATGGAAGTACCTCAAATAGGCAGCCAGGAGAATCAGCAACGTAGTTTTACCTGTGCCACCTTTGTGATTGTAAAAGCAAAAAGTCTTCATGGCTAGAACTTGTCAGCAAAATCCTTGTAGTGCTTCCCTGCGTATTCCTTCACGGCGGTCATCACCAGTTCATGGTCGGACGTCTTATCGCCGGTTTCAAGCAGGATGAAAGCCTTCAGGCGGTCCAGATACACCTTCTCCTCCTTGAGGAGGTAGATGGTCGGGCTCTTGGGGGTGATGCACTTGTCCTGACTCTCATCTTCCCCTCTTTCCCTGCCTTTCTTCCTAGGCTTCCTTTGGTGTTTCTTCCTGGGAGCAGCATCTTTCTGCTGTTTCTGCTCCACGATAGTTTCTTCCTTCACCGGAACCTCTTGCTGCGCCTGTTCCTTGACGGCTTCGTTCTGTGTCTCGATCTGCAGCTGGTCGATACTTTCAACTGGGATAATCATTATCTAAACAATTGGTTTTTAAAATGTTAGTCTTTATCTTCCTCATCATGCGGGAGAAAGTTTGGGATCTCGACGTCGAAGAGGTCGTCCCCCATCTTGAATTCGCGGTACTTGGCGCGTTTCTTCGATTGCATCCAGGACGTGATGTGACCGAGCAGGATCAACCCGAAGAGTCCCGCGATGAATCCCGCGAAGAAAACGAGTAAGTAGGAGACACTGCGAAAGGCAGCGAGCGCAACAATGATTATGGCTTGTTCGGGTGTCATGACGCAAACTCAATCGTTATTGGCATCATTCTCGTTTTCGCCAGCTTCCAGGATAATGAACGGGCCGTCCCCAGTCAGGCGCCAGATGTCAAATGGGAAGCAGTTGACCATAGCGTCGGGATCGCCCACCTGTTGTGCTTCCTCATGGGATCCACAGCGGGTCACCAACTCCGCCTTCACGGAGGCGAAATGGCAATACAGTAGGTAATCACGGACGAGGAGCTTCATTTGCATCGCTCCAATCATGATGTCTAGCGGAGGCATCACGTAATGGAGATGCCTGGTCGCCTTCTCCCTGACCTCCCTGCATACAACCTGGACGGCCGGAGAGATATAGGCAAGGATCATCCCCCCCTCATCAAGCATAAGGAGAACACTGTCTTCCTCGGGTTCACCACAGCCGTTAAAGGAAAGCCTATAGCTCAAACATATACCTTTGGGCCGGATGACAATCGTACCGCAGAAGGTCTTGTCAGTAAGATACTCTTCTGCATCTCCTGCCTGGTCATACACCTCGGCTAAAGCCTCATGAGAGTCTTTGACGTTACCGAGGAAGGTCTCGTCAATGATGTCCACCCGCGAGGCGAATTTCTCCGAAAGCAAGGGCCAGCGACCATCGAGATCACCCCAGATCTTCGGGAGATCGAGATACCTCACGTCAGATTCAGAGATCTTGATACAGAAGTCCTTGAAGAACCTCTCCGAATGCGTCTCTGCACTCAGCGTTGCCCGTGCAAGCATCTCCTTCACCAACGGGGACTCGGACAGCTTCGTCCTGATGTCAAGAAGCTGCAGGTAGGGTACTGTGTTCTTGTTAATAGTTTTATTCATCTAACTAATTGATTTGTGGTTGATATCTTTTTCTGTCTATTCGTGTTATGAGCTCTATTTTACGCAACAAAGGTAAGTATAGGAAATAATGTAACCAAGTGACTATCAATTACTTATTTCGGATATTAGTTAAAAACCGAAACAAGTATAGAGCGAAGGCTTGTGGCCTCTATGACCAGTTCAAGCCGCCGAATGTCGGGGGATCCACCGGTAGGTCATCTTGATTCCGTAGACCTCCAAGATCCTGCGCAGAGTCGAGACCTTCACGTCGCCCTGGGTGAAGATCCTCTTGACGACTGAGTCGTCTACCCCGGCGTCCAAAGAGACCGAATGGACGGTTTTTCTCAGCTGGCGAAGGATAGATACCAGCCCAGCCAGTTTTCCTGCCTCTGCGGGCATTTCTGAGGGCCTGTAGGCCCCGGCAGGCGTATCTTTCCGGAAGTCAAGTACGAGCGTATAGCCATAGGCCTCGAAAATCTTCTCGACTGTCGAGAGGTGAGCGTCGTCCTTGTGGAGTAGGACGGATATGGTCGGCGAGGATACTCCGACCTTCCGGCTGACCGCGCACACCTGAATCCCCTCCGGATGCCGGGTCCGGAGGAACTCCACGAGGAAGTCCAGGTATATGCCAGGCCAGCGGGGCATGATGTTGAACGGTTCTAGATCTTGAGCCTTTCCAAATTCAAGTGTTTGACAAGTATGTCATTCAGATCCTTGTTCCCGTATCCGTAGGCATGAGAATGGTCCACAACCTCCGCGTCCGGCAGGGCGAGGCGAATCTTGTCGAATGCCCCCCTTCCGCTTTCGTCGGCATCAAGGAAGCAGTTCACGACGTTGTAACTACCCGCCTGAAGCCACCCGATGACCCGGCCCGTGTTGCTGGTCGAGTTTTCGATGACATACTCACCGGTACGCTTCGGATAGAGAACCTTGAAGGAAAGGAAGTCAAAGAAGCCCTCGAACACAAAGACGACATGGTTGAGCTTCTCCACGATATGGGTGAACGAAGCAGGGCCAAGGTTGCATTTCTGGGACAGGCCCCTTGCCGCATATCCACCCTCCCCATTCTTGAATCCGATGACGGTGCACTGACGGCCCGCCTCGCTTTTGTAGGTTATCTCACAGCAGTATTCGCGGAGGACATCCCTAGGAATGCCCCTCGATTCTGCGTATCTCAGCAGCCTTTCCAACGCGAGCCCGGTCACCCGGAAACCCTCGGGGAAAGATGCCCTCTTCACCGCAGAGCTCCTTGCCGTCCGGCTCATCGTGGCGCCAGGCATTTCTGCGTAAGCTCCCACTCCTTCATGGTCAAGAAGCCACAGGGCCGCACTGCGCCAATCTTTGGCCAGCCCCATCCGGATCAGGAGGTCTATGTTCGACGTCCCGGAACCATCTTCGCCAAAGTCTTTCCAGGTATTCGTCTCGATACGGACAGCTAGCGACGCATTCCGGTCTTCACGCCAAGGCGCATGGTAGAACCAGGTGGATGCCTTCCGCACTGCCGGTTCGAGGCCGAGGCTGGAAAGAGCCTTGGTTATGGGAATCCGCTTGACAGCGGTCAGGTCGATGTAACGGTTGTCTTTCATAGGCGCTTGCATTAAAAAACCAAAATGGGAGCCGCGGGGGCTCTGTGTTGGCCCCACCACCCGCCCTTCCACCAGCAGTCGTACCGGCTCCACCGCCCTGCCAACTGCCAGTGCCTTTTCCTTTTACAGGTCCTCGCGCGCGCACGCGCGCAAAACTGTTCGTTTATATGAATAGTATATATGTTAGTCATTTCGTAAATCATTGACGATAAACTGTTTAGCCGTTATTAAAAAACCAAAATGGGAGGATTAAAAAACCAAAATGGGAGGATTAAAAAGCCAGAATGGGAGCCTAAAAGCATTAAAAAACCAAAATGGGAGGTTGGCGAGGTGGCCGGGGGAATAAAAAACCAAAATGGGAGGCAAAACCTGCAGACAAGCCCGAAAAAAGCGTAAAAAACAGGCTCCCATTTTGGCATTTTAATATTTTTTAATTTGAAATACGTTAATTCCATAGTCATCTCGGAGGATTTTTGCCACGGCTCTGGCCATATGCAACCGATACTCCAGCGTATCGCCATTCCCTTCTTTTTCGACTTTCTTCCGGATCACTTCGCTGACCCTTAAACACTTTCTCATGAACTCACCCAGCCTGTCCTCCTGCTCGAGTAATTGTGCAATCGTAGCAGCGGACAAAGGGGTTCCTTTCGCTCTGCGGCCCCACTCATCCCAACAACTCGAAAGGAGATAATGTGCCTCTTTGAAGAGATTCGCCGAAGCCCCCCGGCTAATCTCTACGGTGAACATCACACCCGTAAAGGAGGGATGTCCTCTCCCTTTGTGATTAGTATCCTTGATCAAATCGGCCTCAATGGAATAAATCGAATGGAGGCTGTTCAGTTCTTCAACCAACGGCCGAACAAACCTGGACATCATCCTCGATATGGCCGTTCCAGCTCCGAGGTTCATTACATCGCGCAACTCAGATACAGGCGCTTCCCAATATCCAATCTGTTTCTCGCGGTCCACCACGGACATGAGTTTCAGATAGAGCAGTTTCTCCGGAACTGAACGAATAGCATAGAACACGTGCCGCTCGATCCTGGCGAAACCTACATCCTGTCCGCAGTAGAGATACCAAGGTAGCGCCTTGCTAGGTATTCGGACATAGTAATACCCATCGTCGTATTCGACGGATGATATAAGATTCGCAACCCCAGTCCTTGCCATCCCCTTGAAGGCGTAATAGTACACAAGTTTCATATTCATAAGAGATAGCAGGGATTCCATCGTGTCCTTCGGGCCATGCCGGTAGGAGATGACATCCCAATGAATCTTGACTTCCACTTCAGTGGAATCCTGAAATGGATAAGCCGAGCCATATACCATATATTCTTTGACCGATTCAATGATGGCTATCAGGAGGTTGACTTGAGCCGCGGTCATCTTCTCTTTGGAAACAAAGGTGGTCGCGTTCCTGCTAACGTGAATGAACCCGGAGGCGGAATAGGACCTAATCACACTGGGCACGATTTGCTGCATTCTTATCTCTGCAGCAGACTCCCCCTGATAGGTCTTGTCCTCCGAGGTTTCCCTCTGCCCCTCCATCGGAACCAGCGCCGTGTTCTCCATGGATTCCGACATAACGTTCTCGTTCTTGTCCTCCATGTGTCTGACCTACTTGATGGCCGCGAAGATCTCGTCCACTTTGGCCTTCAAAAAGCTGTACTTCCGGCCGACCCTGCGCATCGCTGGATCCAACTTGCCTTCATTGATATATTTTTGGGCGGTTGGAGCACTAACTCCCAGATAGTCAGCTAATTGTCGTACCCCAAAGCAGTAGTCAGACGGAGAGGGGGCGGAAGAGTTCCGACCTGCCGCTTCTGGCTTCTGCTCGATGCCCGTCGCCTTCATCATGGCCAGGCGGACGGCATCGTCGTACTGGCCCGGATTCCCTTCGCTCGCCATCGCCAGGAGTGAGAGCCCCATCAGGGTAAGGATTCTGTTCGTGTTTTCGTTTGTTTTCATTTTTCCATATACTATTTGTTCAACTCTCTTTTGGGTTGATTCCCAATTGCAAAAATGGCAAACAAACAATGGAAAAACGGGGGAAAAACGCACGAGTATAATAAAGATAAGCCACTGAATATCAGTAGCTTATCTTTTTCTGGTTCTGGAAGAAATCTGGAAAGTCTTCTTTTAGACCGACAATCCTGACTTTTCGCGTTCAACAAAACGCGTTAAAGGATACTCATCCCATTGTCGAAAATTGTTCCATGAAACTATCCCGGCTATTATTGTCATAACCAAATTTCAGGAGAAGGTTGTAACGGTCAAGACAGTCTTCCAATTGAACCATAAAATCTTTATATCCGTCAGAAATGCTCTTCTCCTTCTGCTTCTTGCGCTTTAGGTATTCATTGGAATAATCGATACCGAGGAACGGGACGATTCGTTTTGCCCATAAATCGGAATTCTGTTCTTCGAATTCCTTATAAAAGTTGGCCAGAAGATAAATGAAGGAGATAACCCAGGATTTCTTGTTTTCTACAAACCTAATCCCCGAATACCTGGGATTCACATTCAGCACCTGAAGCAGGTCATCCGGGGTCAGCGGATCTCCAAAGATACCGGCCTTGTTCACTATCCGAGCAATTTTATAAATGGCG